>ENA-OPZZ01002074-OPZZ01002074.1-human-gut-metagenome-genome-assembly--contig:-NODE-2074-length-10726-cov-2.729503_pt1 | contig 10726 bp, 10 predicted proteins | sample MGYA00242487_ERZ504511 | MGnify/ENA primary metagenome ERZ504511 (study PRJEB26092, sample SAMD00036241) | human gut metagenome | host: Homo sapiens | study: EMG produced TPA metagenomics assembly of... | reverse complement strand
GATCACGAGCACCATGTTCAGCTTGTCATGGATCAGGAAGTTGTCGATCAGCCATTGATCGGATGCCACCCATGCATCAACACTTCCAGCCTCACATTGGCCACCAACGACGTTCTGAACAAGTTTCTGCCGTATACGAACCACGACGTTCTTTACGTCAATCTCTAAGTATATTGTTTATGCACACTGCATAATTCTGATGTATATGTCAAAAGACTGCCGATATGATGAACCATCTGCATCATCATATGGACAGTCTTTTCTTTAAAGCAATCTTCATTCCCTGTGCCGCTACATCTGCTTGCGCACAATCTTGTACTCATCCCCATCTGAAAATACGGGCAGTTATAGTAGGTATCCTGCATGAAATGGGCCATTTCATCCTCATCCAGATCCACTTCACAGGTATAGCACTCATAATCTTCATCATAGGTATAATTCATACATATATCGCAGCTGAGATCTTTTCTTTTCTGTTTTCTTGTTCATCATCCGTCTCCCTCAAAATAAAAAATAATATTTACATTTGTGCTATTTTGGTGTAAACTAAATCCATTAATGACTATTACTTGTTTAAAAGAAGGTTTTTCCATGTGTCTATTATACCACGCATTCAGACAACGGAATATTTTTTATCACTATATTTATTGAAGGAAGATGGATTTTATTCATCTTCCTTTTTTGTTTTATCACAGCAAAGGAGTAACACAGCATGCAAAAGAACATCTCAAAAACCCTTCACAATTTTTTGATCATTTCCCTGGGCAATCTTGATTTATACTGTCGCTGTTGCCTTTTTTATTCTTCCGAATAATCTGATCACCGGCGGCACAACAGGACTGGCGCTTTTCGGTCAATATATGTTCCATATACCGATCACAGCCTTTGTCTATGTCTTCAATATTGCCATGTTCCTTCTCGGTGCCTGGGTCCTCGGCAAAGCATTTGCCCTGACAACAATCCTCAGCACATTTGAATATCCGTTTTTCTTAAGCATTCTGCAGCTGCTGTCCAGCCGTGTAGGCCCTCTGACAGATGACATGATGCTTGCCACCCTTTTTGCCGGTGCAGGTATCGGTATCGGACTCGGGCTTGTTATTCAGGCCGGTGCCTCCACAGGCGGTATGGATATTCCACCCCTTGTCATTGAGAAGAAGCTCGGTTTCCCGGTTTCCGTCAGTCTGTATTTATTTGATTTCTGCATACTCATCCTGCAGATTTTCATTTCGGACAGAGAACAAGTGCTCTACGGCATCCTTCTGGTTGTTCTTTACACCGTTATCCTGGATCGCCTGCTCATCAACGGCAAACGTCAGATTCAGCTGAAGATCATCAGTCCGGAGTATCAGCTAATCAACAAAAAAATCCAGACAGATCTGGATCGCGGAACAACCCTCCTTTCTATCGAAGGCGGTTATACCGGCCGGCCAACCTATGCTGTACTGACGGTTGTCTCCCCCGTGAACTTTTTAAACTTCAGGAGCTGATCCATGCCACTGACCCAAACGCCTTCATTACCATCAATGAAGTCCGTGAAGTTCGCGGCCGCGGTTTCTCCCTGCAGAAGGAATATCACTAATAAACAGGACATACTTCCAGATGTTCTAAATATACAAAAGGCATTTCCCCGATGAAGAGAAATGCCTTTTTGCTATTTGACACCGGTACGTGTACCCGCTTTGAGTGCACCTTTATCGCATCGGTTGCCCCATGAATCGATCAGCATGTCATCTCTGTATACACAGATGATCTCGCAATTATTCGGACAGCGTCCGCAGTTGATCTCTCTTGTCTTAAATACCATATCTTCAACAGAGAAATCAAAGACTTTCTTCTTATTGCCCTTTCCTGCCAAAATCGCAATACCGAGGGCACCCATGAGATGTCCGTTCTCATCCACGATGATATCGCAGCCCAGCGCCTTCTTAAAAGCCTCCACAACACCGATATTCTTGCTCACACCGCCCTGGAATACAACCGGTGAAACAATCTTCTTGCCTTTACCCACATTGTTCAGATAGTTGTTGACAACAGAACGGCAGAGACCGGCAATAATATCCTCTTTGGTATGGCCCATCTGGATCTTATGCACCAGATCCGATTCCGCAAAAACCGTACATCTTGCCGCCAACTGCGTAGGGTGTTTGGATGTCAGAGCGATCTTTCCAAAATCTTCGACTTCCACGCCCAGACGCTTTGCCTGGCTTGAAAGGAAAGAACCTGTTCCGGCTGCACACAACGTATTCATCGCATAATCCACAGCAACGCCGTTTTCCACAAGGATAATCTTGGAATCCTGTCCGCCGATCTCAAGAATCGTCCGTACATCCGGATAAAGTGTAGTTGTTCCCACTGCATGGGCCGTGATCTCATTCTTCACCATGGTTGCGCCCAGCATGGCACCTACCAGCTTTCTGGCACTGCCTGTCGTACCTGTTGCCACGATCTGATATTTCTCTTTGTCAAACTGCTTCTCCAGAAGCTCGATCAGTTTTCTCGCTGCGCCCATCGGATCGCCTTCTGTCCAGATATATTCACTGGCCAGAATCTTGTAATTTTTATCTATAATAACACCTTTGGTCGAAATCGAACCTATATCAACACCAAGATATGCCTCTTCCATATTAGACAACCTTCTTTCTCATACTTATCATGTCGTAAAATGCTTCCACACGGGTCTCAAGTCCCGTATCACTTGTCTGTGAATCGTAAGTCAGGTATAATACCGGTATCTTATAATCCGCACTGATATTCTGAAGAATCGGCATAACGTCAATCTCCGGTGTACAGCCTGCAGATTTCACATGAATGATACCATCAAAGCCATTGACCGCATAATTCTTCGCACACCAGATATTGGCTGTGGATGTCGGTCCCATCTCATACTGACAATATTCGGCAATCTGAACGCCAAGATTCTTCTGTCCCTTATAGTGCAGATTTCGATTGGTAATATTCATCCAGCGATGCACTTCCACACCCATATCCGCCAGCTTCTGTTCAAGATCCAGATTGGAGAAAGGATCCATGATGGTAAAATATTCTCCGACGATACCCACTCTTAAAGGCTGCTCCGGCTTGTCCATCGGAATACGGTTAAATTCACGTTTTGCTTCGCGATAGCCTTCCTCCACATCCTTCTTGGACTTCGCCATATTCATCGCCAGATAAAATCTGTCCAACGCTTTCTTATAGTCACCTTTGTTGAGTTCAAAACCGCAATTTCTGTAGTATTCTGCCTCAATCTCATCGATATATTCCACCATCTTCAGACCCTCTGCAGCGGCCAGTGTAAACTTTGCCAGACTCATCTTCGGATTGATCCGGCGCAGCGCCTTCAGATAATCTCTGTTCTTGCCCGTTGTATATTCTGCCAGATTGATCATCTCAAAATTATAGCCGAGATCACGGATAATCTGTTCCTGAAGTTCGCCGTAATAACCCAGGCGGCATAATCCCATGGTCATAACCAGGGTATCTGCACCTGCTTCCAGTGCATCGATCATACTTCCTAATGTGCTTTTAAAAGGTGCACAGACATAATCCGGGCTGTATCTCGAACCAATCTCCAGTGTCCGCCTTGTCATCTTCGGCGGCATGATAAACTGCGCGTCCAGACCGCATTCCACAAAGTAGCGAACCACACTGTCGTAATTAGCTACCATTGGAAATGACACCTTCTTTTTTCCTATGTCCATTACAGTACCCCCTTCTTCAGCTTCAGGATATCCGTGAAGCTCTCAAGTCTCGTCTCCAGTCCGGCGGTACCATCCTGATTGTCCAAAACAATATTCAGAATCGGAAGTCCGGTGAACTTACGAATGATCATCTCATTCACCATAGAATCCGGTCCGCACGGAAATGCGCTGAGGAGAATCAGACCATCCACCTTGTCACGATGCATCTGGATACTGCCCATCAGTTCACGGCTCAGCTCCCACTTCAGCGTCTTTGATACCTTCACACTCTGCTTCAGTGCTTCCTTACGATCTACAACATCTGCGCGGATCGGCGTCACTTCCATACCCTTCAGGTAATCAATAACAGGCTGTCCGATGTAAGCATCGCCTAACACATAGCTGTGGGCAACGATCAATACCTTAATACTCTGTGACTTATACAAAGCTTCCTCTTCGTGAACCTTCTTCTTCCAGTCTTCACTTTCGTTCCTCTTCGCCCTCTTATAAGCTTTCTGTGCCGTCTTCCTATCATAGCCGAGGGCTGTTCCGAGATCCACAAAAGCCTTCTCTTCATCAATCTTCTGAAGGGCATCTACATTGTAGGCAACAAACTTCTGATCCGTATTACGGAACACATTACAGACAACGTCATATAGTGATTCAAACTTCGTACACATATTCCGGTGCAGACCGAAATTGCTGATTCTCGGAACAAGAATATAATCACACTTTCCGATCAGCGACTGAATATGGCCCAGATAAATCTTGGTGGAAAGACAGGCTTCATCAATTGCCAGTGCTGAGCCCGCTTCGATCATCGCTTTATTGGTAGGCTTGCTGACAATACCCTTCATACCCAACGCTGAAAAAAATGACTTCCACAACACTTCATAACGATCATACAGCATCGCCCTTGGCAGTCCGATCACAGGTGCCTTCACACTGATGGCTGCCGTACTGTTTCTTTCCTTCATCTCTATATCCTTTCTGTGTATGCACATCTAAAATTCATTTCACTTTTTCTTTGCGTCAGCGGCCTTTTCCGCCTCCTGCACACTATATTATCATTTTAATGAAACGTAATGTCAACATACGATTTTCACCATTTGTCGCATACATTTTACTGACATTTCCCGACTGTTTTTTCTGATGATTTTTTCTTGAAAAATATCTGTTTTCATAAATTCAGAGCACAGAAAAGCTGATGCCTTATTCTCTGTGCATCAGCTTCTCTTATTGCTTATCAATACGCTTTGTGTCCTATGTATCATCCCGGCAAAGCCCGTCCGATATTACTTTGCAGCGGCCGTTCTCTTCTTCAATTCATGTGGATAATAATGTTCTTTGTCAGGCATAATCACTGTACCCACGCCGATAATACTGAAAATCTCCACCAACAGCGCATGGGCCATCTTTGACCCCAGAATATGCACCCTCGGCACCCCCTGCTCAATCATCTGAAGGGCATAGGTCACTTTCTGAAGCAGTCTGCCCTCAAACTTTCCTGCTACATACATCTTGACCACCTCATCACGGGTCATCTGTGAAATAATATGGCCTTCATCATCTCTGATGCCGTCTTCTTTGCCCAGGAAAAGCACCTTCTCTGCACCGGTTGACACGGCAATTTCCTTCGCAGCCTCTTCCGGCAGAATCGGTGTGTCCTCATTGTCAATATCATTCGGCGTAATAACCGGAATATAATCATTGTCCAGTGTCATATGAATAGTCTGCAGATCGATACCGCAGATACCCACTGCCTTTACCCCGCAGAATTCAATCATCTTGGCAATACGTTTGTTCTCACGGAATTTGTCATGTCCCATCTTGGTATCGTGAACAACAATCGGACGCATACCGATGGATTTCATCAACGCAATGTCACGCATAACTTCCTGTTCTTCCTCATCGGTCAGGATATTGCTGCATCCGAAACTGATAATAATAATCTTCTGGTTAAAATCTCTGATATATGGCAGAGAATCTACTAGAATCTGTGCCTTATCTTCTATTTCATGGTATAAATTATGATCCATTTCTTATCCTCTTTTCATACTTACGGATTCTATGGGCGAATATTCGCATTGATCTGCTGTGCCTCATTCTCCCTGTCCTGTCCGCCAATTCATTCCGGCCGCAGAACATGCATTATCATTATACCCTTATTTTGTATAAAATTGCAATACAAATACATACCCCTTTCCCAAAATTTCTGTGGTACAATGTTACTGTTCAGCGCCGGCCATCACCGTTCTGAACTATCCTATTAAAATGATCCAGGAGGATTCCCATGAATATATATGAAGTACAACCGACTTTTTAGCCATCCGACACATCCTTTTGAGCTGACCATCGATGCACCGGGTTCCAAAAGCATTACCAACCGCGCTCTGATGCTGGCTGCCCTTGCCAATGGTGAAACGCTGTTGAAAGGCGCCCTGTTCAGTGACGATTCCAGGCACTTCCTGCAGTGTTTAAAGGATCTTGGTTTTGATGTCGTGGTTGATGAACCGGCCCATACCGTTCGCGTCACAGGTCTTGGCGGCCGCATCCCGAAAGAAACAGCCGCTATCAATGTGGGAAGTGCCGGAACCGCTGCCCGTTTCCTGACAGCCATGCTGGGCTGTGCCAAAGGTGTCTGGCATCTGGATGCTTCCGAACAGATGAAGAAACGTCCCATGGCTGCCCTTTTAAACACTTTAACAGATCTGGGCTGCCGCATTGACTGCCATGAAAAGGAAGGCTATTTTCCATTTACCATCTATTCAGAAGGTACCACCGCTTCAGAAGCCACTGTAGATATCGGTGACAGCAGTCAGTTCTTAAGTGCCCTTCTCATGGCCGCTGTGATGATGGATCATGATTTTGCCATTCATATCACCGGCAATCATGGTTTTTCCTATATTCATATGACCACCGCCATGATGCGTCAGTTTGGTGTCGAAGTTTCTGTTTCTGACGATCAGACATGGCGAATCCCGGGAAATGCCGCTTATCAGGCACAGGATTATCAGATTGAACCGGATGTATCAGCTGCCGCCTATTTCTACGGCATGGCTGTCCTCTCCGGCGGCAATGTCCTTGTCCGACACGTTCATTTTGATTCCCTGCAGGGAGATGTGGCACTGCTTCGCACCTTCGCGAAAATGGGCTTGCCGTGCTGAGGATACACCGGAAGGTATCCGCCTGACCGGTCCTGCACAGGGCAGACTCCACGGCATCGATATCGATATGAGCAGCTTTTCCGACCAGGCTTTGACCATGGCTGCTATTGCGCCATTTGCCGACAGTCCGACTTTTATCCGCGGCATCGGCCATATCCGTCTTCAGGAGAGTGACCGCATGGCTGCGATCGTGGAAAATCTTTCCCGTATGGGTATCCATGCAGCAATTCAAGGCAATGATATCTATATTGAACCCGGCACCCCGCATGCGGCCACCATTGAAACCTATGACGACCACCGTGTGGCCATGGCCTTCTCACTGACGGGACTTCGCACACCGGGTATCATCATCAGTAACCCGCTTTGCTGCCGGAAAACATTTGAAAATTATTTTGACGTACTGGATGCGATCTGTCGAAACTATCTGAAATAATTTTTGCACACATTTATCATCCAACCAAAAAGGAAGCGACCAAAATCCGCAGATTCTGATCGCTTCCTTTTATTTATTTACTTTAACATATTTACTTCGACATAAGACAGATTCACCATACAAAATTGATTTCAAGCCGAAAGACAAACCATTGGCCGGTATGCCGGGCTCTAAACACTTTATTCTACTGTAACAACTTTTGCCAGGTTTCTTGGCTTATCAACATCCAGACCTCTGTCCATGGATACATAATATGCCAGCAGCTGCAGTGCTGCTGAGGCAGGGAATGCCATTGCCACATCATCCATGGCAGGAAGCGTGAACACATGTGTATAATCTGCATCTGCAAGATCAATGCCGTCCTTAACCAGTACCACAACACTTGCACCGCGGGACTGAACCTCTCTGATGTTAGAAAGCTCCTTATCGCGGACACGTTCCTGTGTTACAAGGGCAACAACCGGTGTCTTCTCTGTGATCAGTGCAATTGTACCATGCTTTAATTCGCCGGATGCATAAGCTTCTGTATGAATATAAGAAACTTCCTTCAGCTTCAGTGCGCCTTCAAGAAGGATGGCATAATCAAGACCACGGCCCAGCATGAAAGCATCTTTGGCTTCCAGAAGGCCTCTGGCAATGTGATGCATCTCTTCTTTTCTGTCCAGTACCTGCTGAATGGCATCCGGAGCCTGCATCAATGCATCAACAAAAGCTTTTTCCTGTTCTTCATTGAATGCACCTCGCACAACAGCCATACGGCCGATTAAGGCAAATAAAGCTGCCATCTGTGTTGTATAAGCCTTTGTACTTGCAACAGCAATCTCAGGACCTGCATAAGTGTACATGACATAATCACTTTCACGGGCGATAGAAGACCCCTTTACATTGATCACTGCAATACTCTTCGCACCCTGGCTTCTTGCATACTTCAGCGCTTCCAGTGTGTCAATGGTTTCACCGGACTGGGAAATTGCCAGAACCAGTGTCTTGTCATCAATGACAGGATCCATATACATAAACTCAGATGCGTATTCCACATCCATATGCATACGAAGGATTGAACGCACCAGAGACTGTGCAACCAGACCGGCATGCATTGCTGTACCGCATGCTACCACGCAGACGCGTTCACAGTTCTTCAGAACATCATCCGGCACACCGTCTGCTTCCAGAGAAATGCGTCCATCCACATATCTAGGTGCCAGTGTTGCCTTGATCGCTTCCGGCTGTTCCATGATTTCTTTCTCCATGTAGAATGGATAGTTGCCTTTGCCTGCTCTTGTTGTATCCCAGTCAATATCCAGGAATTCTGCCTTGCAAAGTTCATTCTTCATATTATAAACACGGATGTCATCTGTATGCAGTTCAACGACGTGATATTCAGGAACTACCATATAGCTTGTTGCCTGACCGCCAAGAGCAGCCACATCAGATGCCAGCATGGTACCGTCTTCACGATAAGCGGCAACGATTGGGCTGACATTACGGATAGCAAAAATCACATCCGGGATATCATCAAAAATAACCACAAGGGCAAAAGTACCTTTCAGGCATTTCACTGTCTGGAAAAGTGCTTCGTGCGGATCACCTGTATAAAAACGGTTCAATACCGCAGCAACAACTTCACTGTCTGTATCAGAAATCAGTTCATCCGCCAGGCCAAAATGATCCTTCAGCTCTTCATAATTCTCAATAATACCATTGTGAACCAATGTGACACGTCCTGCACGATGCGGATGTGCATTCACATCGCTGACACCGCCATGGGTTGCCCAACGTGTATGACCAATACCGCAAATACCATTCACCGGATTAGCCTTCCATACCTTTTCAAGGTCTGCTACTCTTCCGGCACGCTTACGGATCTGCACCTGGCCGTTTGTCTCATCAACAATTGCCATACCGGCACTGTCATAACCACGATACTCCAGCAGTTCCAATGCATCAAGAATCTGCTTTGCAACACTCTGTTTACCTGTATAACCTACTATTCCACACATAATTTTTCCTCACTATCTATATCTTTACGTATCGGACTGTCTGCACAGTTCCGATACTTCTTATAATCATTTCGTCATTTCATTCTTTAGAATATGACTTATCAGTTCCCGTTATATTGTTTTTGTTTTGCAGTTGCCTGCATATTTGTCAATATATACGCACCGGGCTGTACGAAAGGGCATCCGCCGAATCTTCGATCACCCTTCTCCTCGTTAACCGGATCACTCCGGTACATGGCGCTTAAAGAAAAAATTATGGTGAATCCATCTATTCAATTGTCAAAGTTTCTTTTGTATACTATAACAAGTCATCTGTTTTGTCAAGTTTTCTCTTCATCTGCCGACCTGATTGCGGCGCACTTCCCTGATATTATCCTAAGCAAACATCTGCACCACCCAATAAATTGCTCCCAGTACCCAGCTAGTGACAATGCCGTACAGGATCACCGGGCCTGCAATGGTAAATATCTTGCAACCCACACCAAAAACTTCTCCTTCAGCTTTAAATTCCAGTGCACATGCTGCCACCGAATTGGCAAAGCCTGTAATCGGCACCAGATAGCCCGCACCGGCAAATTTTGTGATAGGCCCCACCCAGTTCAGACATGTCAGGATCACACTGATCAATATTAACGACAGCGTTGTATATCCTGACACCTCATCCTTCATAAGTCCCATACTGCCGTACCAATCCGAAAACATCTGCCCGATGGCGCAAATGAAGCCTCCGCTAACAAATGCTTTCAGCATATTTAAAGGCAGTTATGTTTCGGAGTTACCTGCTTCACGTAATCATTATATCGTTTATCCCGCCTCTTCCTGGCAGCCTGTTTTTCATCTTCCATCCGTTTTTCACCTTTTGTCTTTTTTTCATTTTTTGTCTGCTTTTCACTTTCCATCTGTTTCAATTCACACCTTTCTTCTGATCAATCAGTATCCCGCCTCCATATTCTTCAATCTATACCTGCTTTTATTTTATACTGGCATTTATGTCAATATGAAATACCACAACCAGGCCCCCAGTGTTTTGCCGACGGCCATCCAGAAAATGACCACACCGATGCCCTGACGGATACCGATTCTTTTTGAAAAAACACTGGCAACGCATCCAGCACCTCTGCAATCGCTCCGATCAGACACCCGATAAATATCCCGACCAGAAGGCCTGCTGCACCTGCCAGAAACATCCCTGCCGGTATTTTTACTGCTGTATCTGTCAGCCAGACTGCATTACCAAGCGCACCACCCAGCACAAACATCCATTCATACCATCCGCCATAGGCCGTCGTGTGAGTGATCGTCATTAACCGATGGGGAATTCCCGTAATTACAAGGAAGGTAAATAATCCTGCCGCCACTGCGATTCCGCCCGACATACCGATCCCCCATAAAATCAATGCCTTCATTTTCTCTGTTCCTCCATTAAAACTTTTTCTGCAGACCGGGAGT
>ENA-OPZZ01002073-OPZZ01002073.1-human-gut-metagenome-genome-assembly--contig:-NODE-2073-length-10726-cov-4.330031_pt1 | contig 10726 bp, 20 predicted proteins | sample MGYA00242487_ERZ504511 | MGnify/ENA primary metagenome ERZ504511 (study PRJEB26092, sample SAMD00036241) | human gut metagenome | host: Homo sapiens | study: EMG produced TPA metagenomics assembly of... | reverse complement strand
CTACGGAATAAAGCTTTACGTGCACTGGAGTTGCGTCCTAATTTACTGTAGCCCATTAGCAGCCTGTCCTTTCCTGTTATTCTTTTTCAGCGAGTGTTAATCCCAATTCCTGTAATTTTTTCTTAACTTCTTCAAGAGATTTACGACCAAGATTTCTAACTTTAATCATATCATCTTCACTCTTTTGCATTAAATCTGCAACAGTGTTGATTTCAGCTCTCTTCAAGCAGTTGTAAGAACGTACAGATAAATCAAGATCCTCGATTGTCATTTCCATAACTTTAGAAGTATTATCTTCTTCTGGTACATTGAAAATTCCTTCGTCTGCAGGAATATCTTCTACAGAACCACCCATATTCTGGAATAGACGCAAGTGAGTAATCAAAATGCTAGCTGATTTACTTACTGCTTCTTCTGGTTTTATAGAACCATCAGTCCATACTTCTAATGTAAGTTTATCATAGTCGGTAACATTACCAACACGAGTATCTGTTACTGTGTAGTTAACTCTTTGAATAGGAGAGAAGATGGAATCGATAGGGATAATACCAATAACCTGATCTGGTTTTTTATTTTTATCAGCAGGTGTATATCCTCTTCCACGTTCAACTACCATTTCCATTTTCAAAGAACCAGTTTCATCAACAGTAGCAATATGCAAATCTTTATTGAGAATCTCAATATCAGAATCAACAATAATGTCTGCTGCTGTTACTTCTTTTTCACCAGTAACATCTATACGAATGGTATGAGGTTCTTCATCATGCATTTTTAAGCATAATTCTTTTAAGTTTAAGATAATGTTTGTTACATCATCACGAACCCCAGGAATAGTAGAAAATTCATGAAGAACACCATCAATTTTGATAGATGTTATAGCCGCACCCTCTAAAGAAGACAACAAAATACGACGTAAGCTGTTGCCAAGAGTAGTACCATATCCGCGTTCCAATGGTTCACAGACAAATTTACCATAACGGTTGTCTTCACTTATTTCCACAATCTCAATCTTTGGTTTTTCGATTTCGATCATCTGAAACAACCTCCTATTCTATGCGCTATAAAACACAGACATATTATCTGGAGTACAATTCGACAATCGCCTGTTCATCAACTGGAATATCGATTTCGTCGCGGTTAGGGAATCTTGTAACAGAACCGCTAAGATTCTGGATATCAGCAGTAAGCCAAGCTGGTACGTTTAAAGCATTTTTGCTTTCTGCAATTTCTTTGAATAATGCAGTACCACGGCTTTTTTCTTTAACACCGATTACATCGCCAACTTTAATTAAAGCGGAAGGAATGTCAAGACGTTTACCATTAACAGTGATGTGACCATGGGAAACGAGCTGACGAGCCTGACGACGAGTGGATGCAAGACCTAAACGGAAAACAACGTTGTCAATTCTACGTTCGAGAAGACCAAGTAAGTTTTCACCTGTTACGCCTGGCATAGTTTTAGCTTTATCATAATAAGCTCTAAACTGTTTTTCTAATACACCATATATAAATTTAGCTTTTTGTTTTTCTTTTAACTGCATTCCGTATTCGCTTACTTTACGACCAGAACGTTTAGGCTGTCTTTTGGAGCTTTTTGCAAGACCAACTACAGCTGTTTCTAAGCCGAGAGCGCGACATCTTTTCAGAGAAGGAACTCTGTCAATAGCCATATTTCTACTTCAACCTCCTAATTATACTCTTCTACGTTTAGGTGGGCGACAACCATTATGTGGAATTGGAGTAACATCTTTAATCATGTTAACTTCAAGACCAGTTGCCTGTAAAGATCTGATTGCAGCTTCACGACCTGCACCAGGACCTTTTACATATACTTCAACCTGTTTTAAACCATGTTTCATTGCTGCTTTTGCTGCAACTTCTGCTGCCATTTGAGCTGCAAATGGAGTGCTTTTCTAGAACCTCTGAAGCCAAGCCCACCAGCACTAGCCCAGGATAAAGCATTACCATTTTTGTCAGTGATAGTAACAATTGTATTATTGAAAGTCGAACGAATGTGTGCAACACCATATTCGACATTTTTACGATCTTTTCTCTTTGGACGAGATGTTTTATTTGCTGCCACTTATTAAACCTCCTTCTTCTTAGCCTTTTTTACCCATTACAGTCTTTTTAGGGCCTTTACGAGTACGCGCATTATTTTTTGTATTCTGACCGCGTACAGGTAAGCCTAAACGATGGCGTCTACCGCGATAGCATCCGATTTCAACCAAACGTTTAATATTTAAAGAAATTTCACGACGAAGGTCACCTTCTACAAGATGATTTTTGTCGATATATTCACGTAACTTAGCAACTTCATCTTCAGTAAGATCACGTGCTCTAGTATCTGGATTAATACCAGTAGCAGCTAAGATATCCTGAGAAGTTTTAAGACCAATACCAAAAATATATGTTAAAGCAATTTCAACTCGTTTATCGCGTGGTAAATCTACACCGGCAATACGTGCCATACAATCAGCACCTCCTTATCCTTGTTTCTGTTTATGTTTAGGATTTTCGCAAATAACCATTACATGACCTTTGCGTTTAATAACTTTACATTTTTCACAAATAGGTTTTACTGATGGTCTAACTTTCACTGCATGTACCTCCTTCTACATTGCTATAATGCCTATCAAATTATAAAAATAGGTCTTATTTAAAACGGTAAGTGATTCGGCCTCTGGTCAAATCATAAGGCGTAAGTTCAATAGTAACTTTATCACCTGGCAGGATGCGGATAAAATTCATACGAATTTTACCAGAAACATGAGCTAGTACAACGTGACCGTTTTCTAACTCTACTTTAAACATTGCATTAGGCAAAGCTTCTAATACTTTACCTTCAACTTCAATTACATCTTGCTTAGACATGAAATTCTCCTTCAATTAAAGCTTAAGTTGGGCCGAAAACTCTTTGAGGTTTGAATTATCATGCCCATGATATGCCCAAACCTGTCAGTAATCCGTTTTTACAGCAATGCCATGCCCAACATTATTGTTATCTGCCACAGAAAAACATTCCTGTTTACTGCCCGAATATTAATTATAACATATTACAGCGTTTAAATATATCATTATCAGCGATTTTTTTCACACTTTTTTTACAACAGATATATTACCGTATTATATTATCAATTAACTGCGCAAAATTGCAACAATGTCTTGGAATACTTTATCCATTGACTGACTTCCGTCAACTTCTTTGTAAAGTTCTTCTTTTTCATAATAAGAAATAAGAGGCTTTGTCTGTTCTTCATAAACAGAAAGACGATTTTTCATTGTTGCTTCGCTGTCGTCAGCTCTTTGATAAAGGTCACCGCCGCACACGTCACAAATTCCGTCTTTCTTAGATGGCTTAAATTCTACATGATAAGTAGCACCGCATTTTTTACAAATACGACGACCAACTGCTCTTCTGATTAATTCACTTGCTGGAACAGCAACGTTCAAAGCACAGTTAAGTTTTAAACCTAATTCACTTAAAATTTTATCCAAAGCCACAGCTTGTTCTACTGTACGAGGAAAACCATCCAAAATAAATCCTTTTTCGCAGTCAGCTTTAGCTAAACGTTCTTTTACAATACCAATTGTAACTTCATCTGGAACTAATTGTCCAGCATCCATGCAAGCTTTTGCTTGTTTTCCAAGTTCAGTACCTTCTTTTACTGCTGCACGAAACATATCCCCAGTGGAGATATGAGGAATTTTAAATTCTTCTACTAGCCTAGCTGCCTGTGTACCTTTACCAGCACCAGGAGGGCCCATTAAAAGGATGTGCATAAAAATCCTCCTTACTTCATAAAACCTTCATAATGGCGCATTACGACCATTGATTCAATTTGTTTCATCGTATCAAGAGCAACCCCAACTACGATTAATAATGCTGTACCACCAAAATGAATTCCTTCAATATGAGTAGCACCAGCTATCATTGTTGGTAAAATTGCAATGAATGCAAGGAAAAATGCACCCGCTAATGTAATACGTGTCATAATACGGTCTAAATAATCTGCAGTTGCCTGACCTGGACGAATTCCAGGAATAAAACCACCGTATTTTTTCAAATTATCAGCGAGATCCGGAATTTTAAATGTAACCGCAGTGTAAAAATACGTAAAAAATAAAATCAATAATGCATATACAGCACTTTGAAAAGGTGTTCCCCATTGGAAATAATCAGCAATTGTTTTAATCCAAGGAGTTTGTACAAACTGAGCTAAAGTGGCTGGGAACATCAATACTGATGATGCAAAGATGATTGGTATAACGCCGGCCTGATTTACTTTAAGCGGTATATGCGTAGATTGTCCACCGTAAGTTTTACGACCTACAACTCGTTTTGCGTAGGACACCGGAACTCTACGTTGTCCTTGCTGAATGGCAATAACAAAAACAATCATAGCAAGGGCGATTATTGCAAAGAATAACACATTAAAATAGCTTATTGTGCCTGCTTGCAAGTAATTATATATAGTACCCAAATTTTGTGGAAGTGCTGCAACGATACCTGCGAAAATAATAAGCGATATACCATTTCCCACACCATGTGCAGTTATCTGCTCACCAATCCACATGAGGAACACTGTTCCTGCTGTTAGGGTAATTGCAATAATAAGAATTGATGTAATACTAGGATTAATTATGGCCTGTTTAAGACCAATAGACATACCTATAGCTTGTAAAAATGCCAAGACAACAGTCAAATAACGGGTCGTCTTGGTTATCTTTTTATGTCCCTCTTCACCTTCTTTAGACCACTGTTCCAAAGTAGGTACTACTACGGTCAACAATTGAATAATAATTGACGCGTTGATATATGGGGTAATACTCATAGCAAAGAGAGAAAATTTACTTAAAGCACCACCGGAAAATAAATCCAACAAGCCAAACAAGTTACCGCTGTTAAATAACTGTTCAATTACTGAAGGATTTACTCCAGGCACCGGGATATGAGTCCCGAGCCTGAAGACTGCAAACATAATTAGTGTAAATACTATTTTCTGTCGCAATTCGGTGATTTTGAGGATATTGCTAAGAGCTGAAAGCACTTAGATCACCTCTACTTTTCCACCTGCTGCTGTAATTTTTTCTTCAGCAGATTTTGTGAAGCCGTTTGCTACAACAGTTAATTTCTTAGTAATTTCGCCGTTACCAAGAATACGTACACCGTCACAAACGTTTTTAAGGATACCTGCTTCTACTAGTGCTGCTGGATCTACTGTTGCGCCATCTTCAAAACGATTTAAAGAAGAAACGTTTACTTCAGCATATTCTTTTGCAAAAATATTTTTGAAGCCACGTTTTGGCAATCTACGGTATAAAGGCATCTGGCCACCTTCAAAACCTGGACGTACGCCGCCACCAGAACGAGCGTTCTGACCTTTATGACCACGTCCGGAAGTTTTACCTAAACCAGAACCTAAACCACGACCAACACGAATACGAACTTTTCTAGAGCCCGGTGCTGGTGATAATTCATGTAATTTCATAACCTGGACACCTCCTCTAAATTATTCGCCGATTTTTTCTACTGTAATAAGATGTTCTACTTTATGAATCATACCTCTAATTGTAGCTGTATCTTCATGTTCTACTGTAGAATTTAATTTACGTAATCCCAAAGCCTGAATTGTTCTTCTCTGAGTTTCAGGTCTGCCGATCAGACTTCTTGTAAGGGTAATTTTCACTTTTGCCATTGAAATATTTCCTCCTTAACCTAAAAGTTCCTGAACGGATTTTCCACGAAGTTCAGCTACGAGCTCAGCTTTTTTAAGCTGTTCTAAACCTTTAATAGTTGCACGAACCATGTTATTAGGGTTAGAAGAACCAAGAGATTTTGTTAAGATATTACCAACACCTGCAAGTTCTAAGACTGCACGAGCTGGACCACCTGCGATAACACCAGTACCTTTTGCAGCTGGTTTTAAGAGCACACGACCTGCACCGAATACACCGAGGCTTTCGTGTGGAATAGTTTTATCTACTAAAGAAACTTCTACAAGATTCTTTTTAGCATCTTCAATGCCTTTTCTAATTGCTTCAGGTACTTCGCTAGCTTTACCGAGACCTGCACCAACATGACCGTTTTTATCGCCTACTACAACAAGAGCGCTGAAAGAAAAGCGACGGCCACCTTTTACAACCTTAGCAACGCGATTAATATACACAACTTTTTCTTCTAATTCAAGTGCGTTAGCGTCAATCTTGGCCATTAATTTACCTCCTGTTCCAATATTAGAATTTTAGACCAGCTTCACGAGCTGCATCTGCTAAAGCTGCTACACGACCATGATATACATAGCCACCGCGGTCAAATACAACTTCAGTAATGCCTTTTTCAAGAGCACGTTTTGCTAAAGCTGCACCTACAGCTTTAGCTGCTTCGATGTTACCGCCGTAAGCGTTGAAATCTTTATCTTTGGAGCTTGCGGATACTAATGTAACACCATTAACATCATCAATAACTTGAGCATAAATATTGCTTAAGCTACGGAATACGTTTAAACGAGGTCTTTCAGCTGTGCCAGAAATATGATTACGAACTCTTAAATGACGTTTCTGACGAGCTTTATTTTTATCCTGTTTATTAAACAAAACCAGCCTCTCCTTTCTATTTCTAACTAAAGATTATTATTTCTTAGAACCAGTTTTACCAGCTTTACGACGGATATGTTCGCCTTCGTACTTAATACCTTTTCCTTTGTAAGGTTCAGGTTCTCTGTAAGAACGAATTTTAGCTGCCATAGCGCCAACTGCTTCTTTATCGATACCAGATACAACAATCTTGTTAGGAGCAGGAGCTTCTAATTTGATTCCAACAGGAGGTTCAACAACTACTGGATGGGAAAAACCTAAAGATAAGTTAAGGTTTTTACCAGCCTGTGCAGCTCTATAACCTACACCATTAATTTCAAGATTTCTTACAAAGCCTTGTGTTACACCTACAACCATATTGTTGATAAGAGTACGAGTAAGACCATGTAAAGATCTATGCATTTTATCTTCGGATGGACGTTCTACTGTTACAACGCCTTCACCTACTGTAATTTTCATATCTTTATGACAGTCACGGCTAATTTCTCCTTTAGGACCTTTAACCGCTACGTGATTATGTTCATCAACTGTTACAGTAACCCCAGCAGGGATTGTAATCGGTTCTCTACCAATTCTTGACATCTGTACACCTCCTAGTCTAAAACTAATTTTACCATACGTAAGCTAAAACTTCGCCGCCAACACCTTCACGACGTGCTTGTTTATCACTCATAATACCTTTAGAAGTAGAGATGATAGCAATACCAAGACCACCAAGTACGCGAGGTAATTGATCTTTCTTAGCATAAGCACGAAGACCAGGTTTAGAAATACGTTTAATACCAGTGATTACTTGTTCACGGTTTGGACCATATTTCAAGTTAATTGTGATAACACCTTGTTTGTTATCTTCTGCGAAGGAGAAGTCTTTAATGAAACCTTCTTCTTTAAGAACTTCTGCAATAGCCTGTTTAATTTTAGAACCAGGAATTTCAACTTTATCATGAAGTACGGAGTTTGCATTACGCAAACGAGTTAACATATCTGCAATAGGATCAGTCATTCCCATAAATCGATATCCTCCTTTCTTTCAACCTTACCAACTAGCTTTTGTTACGCCAGGGATTGCGCCTTTGTAGCTTTGTTCTCTAAAACAAATACGGCACATTTCAAATTTACGCATATAACCATGTGGACGACCACAGATTTTGCATCTGTTATATTTACGAACCTTGAATTTAGGTTCTTGACTCCATTTCTGGACCATTGCCTTTCTGGCCATAGATCAGTATACCTCCTCTTAAGAATTAAGCACTAAACGGCATACCCATTAATTTAAGAAGAGCTCTAGCTTCTTCATCAGTCTTTGCCGTAGTAACAATAATAATATTCATACCATGAATTTTTTCGATTTTATCATATTCGATTTCAGGGAAAACCAATTGTTCTTTAAGACCAACTGAATAGTTTCCGCGACCATCAAAAGCTTTAGGGCTTACGCCACGGAAGTCACGAACTCGAGGCAAAGCGATATTCATAAATTTATCAAGGAACTGATACATACGAGTTCCACGAAGAGTAACTTTAGCGCCAATAGGCATTCCTGCACGTAATTTCCATGCAGCAAGAGATTTTTTCGCACGAGTCAAAACAGGTTTCTGACCAGCGATAATAGTGAGGTCAGCTACAGCAGAATCTAATGCTTTAGAGTTGTGAGCAGCTTCACCAACACCCATACTAATGATAACTTTTTCAATCTTAGGAAGTTGCATTACATTTTTATAACCGAATTTTTCAGTCATAGCAGGAACAACTTCATTGATATATTTTTCTTGTAATCTATCCACCAAGATATCCTCCTTCCTCAATTATTTTGCTTGGTCTAATGCTTCACCGCATTTTTTGCATACACGAACCATTTTACCATCAATTTCTCTTTTCGCAACACGAGTTGCTTTAGAACAAGCTGGGCAAACTACCATAACTTTAGAAGCAAACATAGGAGCTTCTTTTTCAATGATACCGCCGTTTGGAGCTTTCTGATTAGGTTTAGTGTGACGTTTAATTTTGTTAACGCCTTCAACTACAACTTTATCTTTAGCAGGCATAGCCTGAAGGATTTTACCTTGTTTACCTTTATCTTTACCGGATAATACTAAAACTGTATCACCTTTTTTTACATGCAATTTAGCCTGTGACAAATCTTGGCACCTCCTGTCTATTTATTAAATTACTTCTGGTGCCAGTGAAACGATTTTCATGAAATCTTTGTCACGTAATTCTCTGGCTACCGGGCCAAAAATACGAGTTCCGCGTGGAGTTTTATCATCTTTAATAATAACAGCAGCGTTTTCATCAAAGCGGATATAAGAACCGTCAACACGACGTAAACCCTTTTTAGAACGTACTACTACAGCTTTAACAACGTCACCTTTTTTAACCATTCCACCAGGTGAAGCAGATTTAACTGCAGCTACGATTATATCACCAATGTTGGCATATTTACGATAAGAACCGCCCATTACACGGATACACATAATTTCTTTTGCACCAGTGTTATCACCAACATTCAACATTGTTTGTTGCTGAATCATTGCTTTACCTCCTTCTAAAATTCTATATCAAGTAACAAATTATTTTGCTCTTTCAAGAATTTCAACGAGTCTCCAACGTTTATCTTTAGATAAAGGACGAGTTTCCATAATAGAAACTGTATCTCCTACGTGAGCTTCGTTGTTTTCATCATGTGCTTTAAATTTAACAGTTTTCTTAACTGATTTTTTATAGAGTGGATGACTTTCAGTATCAACTACAGCAACAACAATAGTTTTTTCCATTTTGTCGCTTACAACTTTACCAACTTTAGTCTTGCGTTCATTTCTAATTTCGCTCATTAAAAGAACCTCCTTCCTTCTGCATATCATTTATTATCTATTAGTCTAATCTTAACTATTAAGCTTTTAATTCTTGTTCGCGTTGAATAGTTTTAATACGAGCAATAGTTTTCTTTACTTCTTTGATACGCATAGGGTTTTCAAGCTGACCTGTAGCAAGCTGGAATCTGAGGTTGAATAATTCTTCTTTAAGCGAAGCAAGTTTCTGGTTAAGTTCGCCAGCACTCATTTCACGTATTTCATTAACCTTCATTTACTTCACCCTCCCCTTGCACTTCACGCTTAACAAATTTTGTTTTGATTGGGAGTTTATGGCTTGCAAGACGCATAGCTTCTTTAGCAACTTCTTCGCTAACGCCGCCCATTTCAAACATAATACGACCTGGTTTAACTACTGCTACCCAGTATTCAGGTGAACCTTTACCGCTACCCATACGAGTTTCAGCAGGTTTTGCAGTTACTGGTTTATCAGGGAAGATTTTAATCCAAACCTGACCACCACGTTTAATATAACGAGTCATCGCAATACGAGCTGCTTCGATCTGACGGTTTGTAATCCATGCAGGTTCGAGAGCTTGTAAACCGAATTCACCATGTACTACAGTATTACCTTTATGAGCTTTACCTTTCATAGTACCACGGAACTGTTTACGGTATTTTACTCTTTTAGGTATTAACATTAATCTTCGCTCCCTTCAACAGCTTCTGCTTGTGCAGCAAGTTTCTTTTCAGGAAGAACTTCACCTTTGAAGATCCATACTTTTACGCCAAGACGGCCATAAGTTGTATGTGCTTCAGCTGTACCATAATCAATATCAGCACGTAAAGTATGAAGTGGAATACTACCTTCACGGTAAGATTCACTACGAGCAATTTCAGCACCGCCGAGACGGCCACCTACTGTTACTTTAATACCTTTTGCACCCATACGAATTGTACGGCTAACAGCCTGTTTCATTGCACGACGGAAAGCAACACGACGTTCGAGCTGAGAAGCGATATTTTCAGCTACGAGTGTAGCATCCATATCTGGCTGTTTAATTTCTGCGATATTAATATCTACGTGTTTATCAGTGTATTTTTTAAGGCCTTTTTTAAGCTGTTCAATACCAGAACCACCACGGCCGATAACCATACCAGGTTTAGCAGTATGAATAGTTAATCTGAGACGATTTTTAGAACGTTCTGTTTCAATTTTAGATACGCCAGCAACTTTTAAAGTTTCTTTTAAGAAGCTACGAATTTTAATATCTTCGTGTAAGTTAGCAGCGAAATCTTTACCAGCATACCACTTC
>ENA-OPZZ01002072-OPZZ01002072.1-human-gut-metagenome-genome-assembly--contig:-NODE-2072-length-10729-cov-3.652518_pt1 | contig 10729 bp, 10 predicted proteins | sample MGYA00242487_ERZ504511 | MGnify/ENA primary metagenome ERZ504511 (study PRJEB26092, sample SAMD00036241) | human gut metagenome | host: Homo sapiens | study: EMG produced TPA metagenomics assembly of... | reverse complement strand
CTTTTAAAATAATAGATAAACACCAGCACAAGAAGATGCTCTTTGGAGTATTTCTTTTTCAGTGGTGGAGGAAGCAGATCATTTTTTGCATAATTGTTGATCATGGTTTTCGTAAGAATTTTATCCTCCGGATAGCGCTTGGAGGAAGCCAGCTGAGCATCCATAAAGGTGGTTACCTGATCCATATATAAAGGAATATTTGGTACCTCCTCCGGTTTGATATAATCAATACGGGAAAGGCTTCCAAGAATGCTGTTTAAAAGATCACTTGTATCAATCGTCATCATATCACCTCTTCCACCCCATTATATAGTTTTTAATACTATTTGTAAATCTTTTTTTAACGTTCCTGATGGCAAGAAGCAACTAGCTTATCGGTGATTGGATCGGTAACGAGAGAGCTGAGATACTGTTTCGGGAGTGGCCGGTAACAATTGACTTGCGAACGGGTGCATGATATGATAAGAACACCTGTACGAAAAAATGTATTTCCGGAAATATTTCGAGATACATGTAAGAGATGGAGAGGAAAATATGAGTAAATATGATAGTTTGAATGCGATGCAGCAGGAAGCGGTATTCCATACCGAAGGTCCGGTTTTGATTCTTGCCGGTGCCGGATCTGGAAAAACCCGTGTCCTGACACACCGAATCGCATATTTGATAGAAGAAAAAGGGATTAATCCGTGGAATATTATGGCAATCACTTTTACGAATAAGGCAGCACAGGAGATGCGGGAAAGAGTGGATCAGATTGTGGGATTTGGTTCCGAAAGTATCTGGGTCAGTACCTTTCATTCCAGCTGTGTGCGGATGCTTCGCAGATATATCGATCGACTGGGGTACGATAATAATTTTACAATCTACGATACAGATGATCAGAAAACAGTAATCAAAGAGATCTGCAAGCGGTTAAACATCGATACCAAGCAGTTTAAAGAGCGAACATTGATGGCAGCAATTTCTTCCGCCAAAGACGAACTGGTATCTCCGGCAGAATATAAACTGCAGGCTTCGACTGCTTCCGGCTATGGTGCACAGACGATTGCCCGTGTGTATGAAGCGTATCAGAAGCAGCTTCGTCAGAACAACGCGCTGGACTTTGATGATCTGATTGTAAAAACAGTGGAACTGTTTCAGTCATGCCCGGATGTGCTTGACTATTATCAGGAACGGTTTCGTTATATCATGGTAGACGAGTATCAGGATACTAATACTGCCCAGTTCAAATTTGTAAGTCTGTTGGCAGAGAAATATAAAAATCTCTGTGTAGTCGGTGACGATGATCAGTCCATTTACAAGTTTCGTGGTGCCAATATCGGAAACATTCTGGGATACGAAAAAGTATTTCCACAGGCAAAAGTCATCAAACTGGAACAGAATTACCGTTCTACCCAGAATATTCTGAATGCGGCGAACGAAGTGATTAAAAATAATGAGGGGAGAAAAGACAAGACCTTATGGACGGCAAATGAAGAAGGATCTCCCATTCATTTCCGTCAGTTTCAGAATGGGTATGAAGAAGCAGAATATATTGCAGGTGCGATCAGCCAGAAAGTCCGGGAAGGAATCTATGATTACAAGGACTGTGCGATTTTGTATCGTACCAACGCTCAGTCCCGTCTGTTTGAGGAAAAATTCCTGATTGCAAATATTCCGTATAAGATCGTAGGCGGTGTAAACTTCTATGCGAGAAAAGAAATTAAGGATCTGCTCGCTTATATGAAGACCATTGATAATGCGAAAGACGATGTAGCAGTCAAAAGGATCATCAATGTACCAAAACGTGGTATCGGTGCGGCAACTCTCGGAAAGGTGCAGGATTATGCGGATGCTTATGGTATCAGTTTTTATCAGGCACTTCGACAGGCGGAAGAGATCCCGACACTTGGTCGTGGAAGTGCAAAAGTACGTCCGTTCGTGGAATTCATTCAGAAATTCCGTAGCCAGATAGAGTATCTGTCGGTAAAAGAGTTGCTGGAAAAGCTGATTGAAGAGACAGGTTATGTGAAAGAACTTGAAGCAGAAGATACGGATGAAGCAAAAGCACGTATCGAAAATATCGATGAGTTGATATCCAAAGCAGCGTCTTACGAGGATGAGGCAGAAGATCCAAGTCTGTCCGGATTTCTGGAGGAAGTGGCACTGATAGCAGATATCGATTCGGTGGAAGAGAGTGATAACCGCGTACTTTTGATGACTCTGCACAGCGCGAAAGGTCTTGAATTTCCGAATGTCTATCTGGCGGGTATGGAAGATGGTATTTTCCCGGGGTATATGACAATTGTGGGAGATGATCCGCAGGATATGGAAGAAGAAAGACGTCTCTGCTACGTGGGAATTACAAGAGCAATGAAGGAACTGACATTGAGTGCGGCACAGCAACGTATGATCCGTGGAGAAACACAGTATAACAAGGTATCCCGTTTTATCCGGGAGATACCACGGGAACTGGTAGAACTTGGAAGAGAGCCGAAAACGCGAAGGATTACAAAGATGCCGGAACCATCCAGCAGTTATGCAAAGATGCGTCAGACTTACCAGAAGACCAGCTTTTTCCCCCAAAAACAGTTTTGAAGTAAAAAAACTCACAGGGACTTGCTTATGGTGTGGGAGACACAGTACACCATATCAAATTCGGAACCGGAACGGTGCAGGCGATCGTTGATGGGGGCAAGGACTATGAGGTTACAGTAGATTTTGATAAAGCCGGAACAAAGAAAATGTTTGCATCCTTTGCAAAATTAAAGAAAATAACAGAATAAATTTTTGTGGTAAAATCACAGGGATAGTGGTATAATAATACTAGTTTTTGGAAGCTATGCTTTTAGAGAAAGGACGGTGTTTAACATGAATAAACTTGACGAGTTAATGGCCTTGCTGCAAAAGCAGGAAAAGAAGAAGAAAAATGACAAAACAACAAGTATGTGGGGTACTGGCAATTATAGGTGCCGTTGCGGCAGTGGCAGGTATTGCATACGCAGTGTACCGTTTTTTTCACACCGGATATCTGGAAGACTTTGAGATGATTTCGATGATGATTTTGACGATTACTTTGAAGATGAAGATAACGAAGAAAATTAAAATGTGAATACACAAAACGGCAGGAAAGCTTCGGAGGAGACCCCGGAGCTTTTCTTCGGTTAAAAGCTGCAGACAGAAAAAACAAGAAGAAAGGACAGCAGATGAAAAAAGGCGAAGTATATGAGGGAATCATTGAACAGATAGAATTTCCGAATAAAGGAAAGGTAGTGGTGGACGGACAGACGGTGATCGTAAAAAATGGAATGCCTGGGCAAAAAGTTCGTTTTATGATCAATAAAAAAAGGGGCGGCAGAGTAGAAGCAAGGCTTCTGGAAGTGTTAGAACCATCACCGCTTGAAACGAGAAAACCGGTCTGTTCCATCTTTCCGCAGTGTGGAGGATGCATGTATCAGACCATGGATTACAGCCACCAGTTGGAGATGAAGCAGGAGCAGATCCGCAGACTCCTGGACACAGCGATCAAAAACGGTGGGCAGGTGGATGAAAACGGAAACCCGGATTATGTTTTTGAGGGAATCAAGGGAAGTCCTACAGAATTCTGTTACCGCAATAAGATGGAATTCTCGTTCGGAGATGCCGAAAAAGATGGCCCGCTGACACTGGGACTCCATAAAAAGGGAAGTACCTATGATGTGCTGACCGCATCCGACTGTAAGTTGGTACATGAAGATCTGACGAAGATTCTGACCTGTGTGCTGGATTACTGTAAGGAACAGGGATTTACCTATTATCATAAGATGCGCCATGAGGGATATCTGAGGCATCTGCTGCTGCGTCGGGGAAATACGACCGGGGAGATCCTGATCAATCTGGTAACGACTACGCAGCTGAATCCTGATCTTTCTGAACTGGTGGAACGTCTTATGGCGCTTTCTCTGGAAGGGAAGATCGTGGGAATCCTGCATATTCTGAACGATTCACTGGCAGATCTTGTACAGAGTGATGAGACCAGAGTGCTGTATGGACAAGATTATTTCTATGAAAATCTTCTGGGACTGAAGTTTAAGATCACGCCGTTCTCCTTCTTCCAGCCGAATTCTCTCGGCGCGGAAGTGTTGTATGAAACTGCACGAAGCTATATTGGGGATACCAGAGACATGACGGTCTTTGATCTCTACAGCGGAACCGGTACGATTTCACAGATCCTGGCAGCAGTGGCGAAAAAAGTGATTGGTGTGGAGATCGTTGAAGAAGCCGTTGTGGCAGCCAGGGAAAATGCTGAGAGAAACGGCATCAAAAACTGCGAATTTATCGCTGGTGATGTGCTGAAAGTGCTTGATGAGATTGAAGAAAAACCGGATTTTATCGTACTTGACCCGCCGCGGGACGGTATCCATCCGAAAGCTCTTCCGAAGATCATCGAATACCAGGTGGATAATTTGGTTTATATTTCCTGTAAACCGACCAGCCTTGCAAGGGATCTGGAAATCTTTTTACAGCGTGGCTATCGCGTGGAGCGGTGCGTATGTGTCGATCAGTTTGCACAGACAGTTCACACAGAAACGATCTGTCATCTGAAACATATAATAGAAAAACAGTAACTGTGATGATACTGAGTAGGTACGAAAACAGCTGGACGGAACGCATCTGACAAGATAAAATAAAGATAATTGTATGATGAATCAAAGAATCAAAAAATGACAGCAAAGAGAGGTTTAATTAATGAATAAACAATCTGAAAAATTAGCAAAAGCAATTGCATATGAGGCAAAGAAAAAGAAGGAGAGAGATGAGGATAAACGTCCGGCATTTCATGTAACGCCGACAACCGGCTGGTGCAACGATCCGAACGGATTTTCCCGATTTGGTGAGGAATATCATCTGTTTTATCAGTATTATCCATATGAAAATAAATGGGGTCCGATGCACTGGGGACATTGCAGGACAAAAGATTTTATCAAATGGGAAGAACTTCCATGTGCGCTGGCACCGGATATGGAATACGATGGTCAGGGATGTTTTTCCGGAACAGCAGTGGAACATGAAGGAAAACATATTCTGATGTATACCAGTGTTCTGGAAAAAGATCTGGAGGATGGCACACATATGGTACGCCAGACACAGAGCATTGCGATCGGTGATGGCGAAAATTATGAAAAAGTGGCAGAAAACCCGGTGATCACCGCAGACTGCCTGCCGGAAGGAAGCTCCCCGGTGGATTTTCGTGATCCGAAGATCTGGAAAGAAGACGGACGCTTCTATGCATTGATCGGAAGCAAGGCAGAGGATGGAAGCGGTCAGCTGGCACTATTTACATCTGAAGACGCGCTCCACTGGAATTACGAGAAAATGATCGACCAGTGTAAAAACCGTTATGGAAAAATGTGGGAGTGCCCGGATTTCTTTGCACTTGACGGCTGTCAGGTTCTGATCGTATCTCCGCAGTTTATGAGAGCAGAAGGACTGGAGTTTCATAATGGAAACAATTCCATCTATTTTACCGGAGATTATGAGAAAGAGACGATGACTTATACCAGAGGGGATGCGAGACAGGTGGACTATGGTATGGATTTTTATGCACCGCAGACGGTAGAAACAACCGATGGAAGAAGAGTTATGATTGCATGGCTGCAGAGCTGGGATAATTTCATGACTCCGGAAGATATGGACTGGACCGGTCTTATGACCATTCCGAGAGAACTCCATGTGAAAGACGGTAGCCTGGTACAGCTTCCGGTACGTGAGATTGAAAATTATTATACCGGCGAGCGCAGCTATGAAAACGTTACCCTGGAAAACCAGTCTGCCGAACTGGACGGAATCACAGGCAGAAGTTTTGATATGACGGTAGAAGTAAAAAAAGAGGATCTGGAAGGATTCTCCATTTTGCTTGGCTGCGATGATGAAAATTATACGGAACTGTACTATAACAGATACCAGGAATTATTTACCGTGGATCGTACGTATTCCGGTCTGGTAAGAGATGTGATCTGCAGTCGCAGTATGAAGGTGGCAAATGAGAAAGAAACGATCAAATTCAGGATTGTGATGGATAAGTATACAATAGAAGTATTTGCAAATGATGGTAAACAGGCGATGACAACACTGATCTATACGGATTTGAAGTCGCAGGGAATCGTATTTTCTAGCGATGGAAAAGCAACATTCAGCGTGACACAGCATACAATTACCATGCCGGAATAGACCCTTTCTTGTGGGAATAAGATTCCTATGCTATAATGTGCAAAGATCAGAAATTAAAGGAGAACAGAAGTGAAATTACAATTTAATGTGCAGATGAGCAGACAGTATCTGTTTGATTTCTTTCTGCAGCATACCTACCGGACCCTGCGTGGAAAGCTCAGTCTTCTGGCAGGACTTGCGATGATTCCACTGTGTGTGCTTACCTGGAACCGGGTGGGAAGAATGTTCAGCGTGTGTTATATATTTTTTGCTGTATTTTTCCTGCTCCTGATGCCGGGAAAACTTTGGATCAAGGCGGATCAGGGATTCAAAAGAACACCAGTGTATCGTAAACCATTTACTTACAAAGTAGACAGTACCGGAATCACCACGATCCAGAACGCGCAGACCGGACATCTGAAATGGGCTCAGGTGGAAAAGGTGATTGACAGTCAGTTATGTCTGTATGTTTATATCAACAAGGCAGATGCATATGTATGGCCCAAGGCAGCAGTCGGTAAAAATTATCCGAAGCTGATGGAACTTCTGAAAAAACATGTAGATGCAAGAAAACTGAAGATCCGTCTGAAATAAAGAAAGAGGAAAACAATGACAATAGAAACAAACAGTCCTGAAGAGACCTTTGCACTGGGACAGAAACTTGGAGAACAGGCAAAAGCAGGACAAATCTATACCCTAAATGGAGATCTTGGCGTTGGGAAAACAGTGTTTACTCAGGGAATCGCCAGAGGACTAGGAATCACAGAAGCGGTCAGCAGCCCGACATTTACCATTGTACAGGTATATGAAGAGGGAAGACTTCCTTTTTATCATTTCGATGTATACCGTATCGGAGATATCGAAGAGATGGAAGAAATCGGTATGATGATTATTTCTTCGGAAATGGTGTGTGTATGATCGAATGGGCGGAACTGATCGAAGAACTGATTCCGGAAAACAGTATTCATGTAACAATTGAGAAAGACCTGGAAAAAGGATTTGATTACCGTCGGATCACCATTACCGGTCTGGAAGGATGGGAGAACAAATGAAAATATTAGCACTTGACAGCTCAGGACTGGTAGCGTCTGTCGCAGTTGTGGAAGACAATCAGCTGTTGGCGGAATATACGGTGAATTATAAAAAGACACATTCTCAGACCCTGCTTCCGATGCTTGATGAGATCGCGAAGATGATCGAACTGGATCTGGAAACCATAGATGCTATTGCAGTTGCAGCAGGTCCTGGATCGTTTACCGGACTTCGTATAGGTTCCGCCACGGCAAAGGGACTGGGACTGGCATTAAAGAAACCGCTGATACCGGTGCCAACAGTAGACGCACTGGCATATAATCTGTATGATTCTACAGGTGTGATCTGCCCGATGATGGATGCGAGAAGAAAACAGGTCTACACCGGAATCTACCGCTTTGCAGATCACGAACTGGTAACAGTGAGCAGACAGAAAGCAATTGCTGTGGAAGAACTGATCCGGGAACTGAATGCATTGGGAGAAGCGGTGATCTTTCTGGGAGACGGTGTTACGGTTTATCAGGAGATGTTAAAAGAAAATATGCAGGTACCGTACAGTTTTGCACCGGCACATCTGAACAAACAGCGTGCAGGAGCTGTGGGAGCATTGGCAGAAAAATATTACCGGGAAGGCAAGACAGTGACAGCAGCCGAGCATCAGCCGGAATATCTTCGGGTATCTCAGGCAGAGCGGGAGCGTGCGGAAAGAGAAGCAGGAAAAAAATAATGAAAATTCGGGAAATGCAGCTGGACGATCTGGAACAGGTGATGAAGATTGAAAATGAGAATTTCTCTCGCCCGTGGACAGAAACAGGTTTTTTTACTTTTCTGATCCGTCAGGATACGTTATTTCTGATAGCGGCGGAAGGAGAAGAGATCCTTGGGTATTGTGGTGTTGTGATGGTACAGGACGAAGGAGATATTACGAATGTATCTGTGAAAAAAGACAGGCAGAACCATGGTACCGGCAAGCTTCTGGTGCAGGAGCTGATCAGAATAACGAATGAGATGGGAGTGTCCCGTCTTTTTCTGGAAGTCCGCGAGAGCAATGAAAGGGCAATTCATGTATATGAAAAAGCCGGATTTGTGAAAAATGGTTTACGGAAAAATTATTATGAGGATCCTGTGGAACATGCAGTACTGATGATGTATGAGACAGTTGGAAAAGAAAGATAGAGGAATTAAAAATTCGATGTTAGATGTATGTTTATTGGGAACAGGTGGGATGATGCCGCTGCCACGCAGATATCTTACCTCCTTCCTTGCCAGATATAACGGAAGCAGTCTGATGATCGACTGTGGAGAGGGAACTCAGGTGGCAGTGAAGTCGAAAGGATGGAGCTTTAAACCGATCGATGTGATCTGCTTCACTCATTATCATGCAGATCATATCAGTGGTCTTCCGGGAATGTTACTGACTATGGGAAATGCAGAACGTACGGAACCGCTGACCCTGATCGGACCGAAAGGACTTGAACGGGTGGTTAATGCTCTTCGTACCATTGCTCCGGAACTTCCATTTCCAATTATTTGCAAAGAAATTCAGGGGCAGGAAGAAAAATTTTCCGTTCGGGGGTATGAGATCACGGCGTTTCGGGTGAACCATAATGTGACCTGTTACGGCTATACCGTAGAGATTCGCCGTGGTGGAAAATTCTCTGTGGAACAGGCAAAAGCCAACGAGATTCCACTGAAATACTGGAACCCACTGCAAAAAGGTGAGTCCATCGAGGCAGGCGGAAAGGTGTATACACCGGATATGGTACTCGGACCGGCAAGAAAAGGTCTGAAAGTCACATACTGTACGGACAGTCGTCCGACGGTATCGATGGAAGAACATGCAAAAGAATCGGATCTGCTGATATGTGAGGGAATGTACGGAGAACCGGAAAAAGACGCAAAAGCGAGAGAATACAAGCATATGACGATGAAAGAGGCGGCAAAACTCGCGAAAAAAGCACAGGTAAAAGAAATGTGGCTGACACATTTCAGTCCCTCTCTGGATACATCCGGAAGAATATATGGATGGTGTAAGAAGAGATTTTCCCGAACAGTTATGTTGGAAAAGATGGAAAATCCGTGGATTTGTTATTTGAGGAGGAAGAAAATGAGTGAGAAAGATGTTTTAATTCTGGCAATTGAGAGTTCCTGTGATGAAACGGCAGCTTCCGTAGTGAAAAATGGACGAACCATTTTGTCTAATGTAATTTCTTCTCAGATTGCACTGCATACTCTGTATGGAGGGGTGGTGCCGGAAATCGCATCCAGAAAACATATTGAAAAAATAAATCAGGTAGTAGAAGAGGCATTGACAGAGGCAGATGTTGCGCTGGAGGATCTGGATGCTGTCGGAGTCACCTATGGCCCGGGTCTGGTTGGAGCACTGCTGGTGGGAGTGGCAGAAGCGAAGGCAATCAGCTATGCGAAAAAACTGCCGCTGATAGGAGTCCATCATATCGAGGGACATGTTTCTGCCAATTATATTGAACATTCGGATCTGAAACCACCGTTTATGTGCCTGATCGTATCCGGCGGACATACCCATCTGGTGATCGTCAAAGATTACGGTGAGTTTGAAATTCTTGGAAGAACGAGAGATGATGCGGCAGGGGAAGCCTTTGATAAAGTAGCACGTGCCATTGGTCTGGGATATCCGGGCGGACCAAAGATTGATAAAGTGTCCAAAGAGGGGAATCCGAATGCCATTGTATTTCCAAAGGCAAAACTGGAGGATCCTTATGATTTCAGTTTCAGTGGAGTAAAATCTGCAGTTTTAAATCATATCAATCGATGTAAGATGCAGGGAGAAGAAATCTGTGAGGCAGATATTGCTGCATCTTTCCAGAAAGCAGTGGTAGATACACTGGTGGAAAAAGCGGTAAAGGCGGCAAAAGAGCATCATATGGATAAACTGGCCATTGCTGGTGGTGTTGCCTCCAACAGTGCTTTGCGTCAGGCGATGAAAGAAGCGTGCGAGAGAGAACATATCAGGTTTTATTATCCATCGCCGATCTTTTGCACCGATAATGCGGCAATGATTGGTGTTGCGGCTTATTACGAATACAAAAAAGGTGTGCGTCACGGATGGGATCTGAATGCAGTTCCAAATCTGAAACTGGGAGAACGGTAAGAAAGGAAGGTGATACCAGTGAAATGTACAGCAATCATTCTGGCAGCAGGTCAGGGAAAAAGGATGAAAAGCAATGTACAGAAACAGTTTTTACAGCTGGGAGAATATCCGGTGCTGTATTATTCACTGAAAGCTTTTCAGGATTCACCGGAAATCACAGACATTGTTCTGGTGTGTGGGAAAACAGAAATCAATTACTGTAAAGATGCATTTGTGCAGAAGTATCATATTGATAAAGTGTCAGAAGTAGTTGCAGGTGGAAAAGAGAGATATGAATCGGTTTATCAGGGACTTTGTGCCTGTCACAAAACAGATTATGTTCTGATTCACGATGGAGCAAGACCATTTGTCACAGAAGAACTGATTCAGCGAGGCCTTGACTGTGCGAAAGAATATCAG
>ENA-OPZZ01002070-OPZZ01002070.1-human-gut-metagenome-genome-assembly--contig:-NODE-2070-length-10736-cov-2.933453_pt1 | contig 10736 bp, 14 predicted proteins | sample MGYA00242487_ERZ504511 | MGnify/ENA primary metagenome ERZ504511 (study PRJEB26092, sample SAMD00036241) | human gut metagenome | host: Homo sapiens | study: EMG produced TPA metagenomics assembly of... | reverse complement strand
ATCTCACAGACCACATCACAGAGCACATCGATATCTTTCTGGCTGTGACTGGAAAGTAAAATCGTCTTTCCCTTTTTTCTTCTGGGCCAGTATCAGTTCATGCATCTGACTGACGCCATGCTTGTCCAGACCATTAAAAGGCTCATCCAGAATCAACAAGGATGGATCCTCCATCAGTGCCTGTGCAATGCCAAGACGCTGCCTCATACCAAGGGAATACTTCCTGACAGGCTTCTTCATCTCCCGGATCCAATCCTACTGCCCGGATTGGCCTCTGCCACTGCCTTTTTGTCAACTTTTTTGCGAAGAGATGCCAGCAGTTCAAGATTTCTCATGCCTGTAAGATTCGGCAGAAATCCCGGTGTCTCAATAATAATTCCCGTATCCGGAGGGAAATCCATATCTTTGCCGATTCGCTTATAATTCACGGTAATTTCACCGGAATCCGGAATCAGAAATCCGCAGATACATTTCATCAGCACGGTCTTGCCGCTGCCGTTGTTGCCCACAATGCCGTAAATCCGGCCTTCCTTAAAATCATAACTGATATGATGCAGCACGGTCTCCTCGCCAAAACTTTTGCTCACATCCATGACCCTGATCACATCACGCATTATTTTCCCTCCGTTCCGCTGAATGAAAATGCATACCGACGAATGGCACATATGGTTAATATCAACAATACTGCCAGTAAAGCAAGGCCGATTGCCACAGTCTGTCCCAATGTTGGCAGCTTATCATAGCCAAAATTATGCATATAAAATGTTGCCTGATTCAGGGGCGATATCCACCCCACCAGCACTCTGGCCTTGTAGCTCAACTGATCCGGCAGATGCAGCACCTTCTTAATATTGTCCGGATTCAGCAGCAGCCCGTAACAGCTGAAAGAAATCACCGCTGCAATCCCTGCCATCTGTCCTTTCCATATATTAAACAGCAGCATTACCAGAACCATCACCAGTGTATAAAGCAGCATCAGCGCCAATACCCAAAGCATACTCTGCCATGGCCGGCTCATCTCGATAGCTTTCACCGCTGACGGCAAATTCAGTTCTTTGCCGCTGCCGGAATAAGCCAGCGCTGCCGCTGTCCGGCTCCACCGGTTGCCTGTGAAAGCATTCTGCATAGTCAGCACCACCGTGGAAAAAAGTGTAAATACCATGAAAAGCAGCGTTGCCAGCACCACATACACCATCTGCCCCACAACCCATACACGCCTTGTGGTGCGCATCAGATAAAATGGCGTTGCAGTGGTGATAAAGGGCATATCTGCAAATAAAATCAACAGCAGCAGCGACACAAGGAGAATCGCATTGCTGTCTCCAAATGTCCATATGAAAGCTTCAAAAATCTGCATGGTTGTATCCCGCTCCAGGGCAAACTGTACCGCTTTGTCTGTCAGAAGGTAACAGAGAATAAAATCCAGCAGAAAGGCGGTTACAACTCTTGCATTTTTGTGCCATCGGAGGAAATTATAGGAAGCCACCGACAGCACCATTTTTCCTTTATACCACACGTTCCAGACACCTCATCCCTGTTCTTCTCACCATAAGACCAATCATTCCTGCCAGAAGCAGCAGCCACAGACAGATTCCCCAGTCCTTCAGGGGCCAGCTCCAGCTCATCACCAGCCATTCCTTTGGATACAATAATTTCAAAGCATCAAAATAACGCTCATATACAATTTCCAACAGATAATCCACTATAAAAGGCCCAATCCAGGCCATCATCCGGTTAAATGTCCATAAGGACAGCAGCATCCCCACCAGTGACCACACCGCCCCAAAACAGCCATACCGGAAAAACAAGGCCTATCAACTGCTGAATCTCATAGCTCTGGGCAATCTCCCCGGCAGCACCTGCAGTATCTGCAATATCTGCTGCCTGTGCCGCATTCGCAGTCCCTGAAGCTGTTTCCAATGGCATCAGCAAAACCGCACTTATAAGAATCACCAAAAGCGCAGCCCCATCAGAGTCACTGCGCCGGACAGCATGCAGGCTGCTGCCTTCGAATGAATATAACTTGCTTTATCCGTCCTGTAAAGGACATTTTTGAACATACCGGATTTGACCTCATCAATACAGGCGGCTCCATATGGAAAAGCACAGATCACCGGTGCCACCAGCAGCGCATTGCCGGTTGTCAGAGATTCAAAGGCAAAGCTCAGCGCCTTTCCCGCCGCCAGCGGTTCAGACTGGCCAAAGTCTGCCATGATGGTATCCATCCTTCCCAATAACACAGCCGCCGTAAAAATCACAGCCGGAATCAGAATCCGGTGAATCCGGCCGATTTGTTTTTTATCATATGCTAACATTTTCTTCCTACCTGTTTCTTTTAATAACCTAACCAGGTATTGATAATTGTGCCATCTGTCGCATTTACCACACAAAAATGGTTGACCCACCCATCTTCTTTATAATCTCCCTGGCTTGCATAGCCGCTGAAAACATAGACCGGCACATATTCAAAGGCCTGATCCGAATTTTTAACCTTCACACGGCAATACATCTGACGAATATCATTCACATTCGCACAGACCTTTTCTGTCTCTGTTGTTGTTTCATCCTCCATCTCATCATCTGAAGCCATACCAAGTGATGTCATGGTACATTTCACCTGCATATAATTTTTAAAGGCCGTATAAATATCATCAAAAGGCAACATTTCTGCAGGCTGACTATCGGTTGAGATTATTTCCATTGGAGATTCCCACTCTACAGCTACAATTTTGTCATCTGTAAGTGTAAAATTAATTTGTCCATACTCTAAATTCGCAGCATAAGCATCATCCGAAGTGTAATTAATATCACTATAAAGACATGGCAATTCATTTATAACCGGAATATATTGAATATGCCACTGATTACTGCTAGACCAGACCGTATTCACCTTCCAGTTTCCATCTACTAACGCCTTCAGCTTCTCATCTGTAATCTGAATCGCTTCTTCCTGATTCACATAAGGAGTAGCTCCATCTATCCAACCTTCATCCTCATCATTCCAGTAAAACATCAAAGAATGCAATTGATAGTCTGCAGTTTCTCTATTACTGGCACTAACATAAGCTTTTTGACCGTCACTCTCCCCCTGCACCTTTAATGCCTGTGTCTTATCTGCATTACTTGTATCTCTATCATTTTCCATTGAATCATCATCATAATAAGATAAAGGATGAAATGCCCAATCCGTTTTTTTTCGTTCATCATCATCCGGTGCTTTTTGATAACTTGCTTTTAAACTCTCAATTTGCTCTTTGTAATATTCAATCATCGTATCCGCATCAGCTTCACTATATCCTTCTTCTATTAAACTTTCTCTATCATTTATCTTCTGCTGACGCCAGAGAATAGCCTCCTCAATTTCTGACTTTGTCATTTGCTTTGTGGCTTCATAAACATCTTCTGTTCCATAAAAAGCCTTTGCCCATCGCTTCACATCATCCACCGAAATATCTTTCGCTTCTGTCTGTACAATCGGTACACTATGTACTTTTACCGCATCCGTTTGCACACTAATTGTCACATTCCCATCATCAGAAGAAAACGTTTCAGAAATTGCTTCCGACACAACAGTCCCATCATCATCACTTTCCTCCACACTATTTGATTCCTCTATAGATGTACCTGATTCACTCTGACTCACCTGCTGATCATTCTTATTAGCAATGACGTCCTGATTAGGTGTTGCCTGACAGCCTGTCAATATCAAAACCATCAACACTCCAAAGCATGCATATCTTGTTAAGTTCATCTTTCTTCCCCTCATTCCCAACTACCACTACTTAAATAAACCACTATCCACCTTTTAGTTAATTTTATCCTACATAATGCCACATAACTGTACTGCCATCTGTATCACTCGGATTGCCATACCAAGCTTCCCAGCGTGAATCTGATATTCGCCTTTTTAAAGATTTACCAGAATTATAATATGTTGCATTCAGTCTATAAAACTCCCAGCTATTTGATGTTGTTGTTTTACAATTTCGTATTTGAGTTTGTATATCTATCCATGTGATACGCCCACAACTGCCATCTACCTTAAGACCTCTTAAATCCTGGTATTCTGAAACAGCATCTGCAGTTCCATCACCAAAACTGCCATCTACCATTCCATGAGATTTGATAATATCTTTTGTTTTTATATGATAGTTTAAAAGAAACGTCTGCAAGCCCGCTGTGTGACTTTTGTCATGTGTTGTTCTGTTTTGAACTGGGAACTTATTCATATCTGATGCCTGTGCCTGCATTCCCGGCATAACTGTTGACACACCTAAAATAAGTGCAAATACTGCTGCCATTAATTTACTTTTCTTTTTCATAATGTTCCTCCAATCTTTTTGTGGATAGTGGTTTACTTGTGTTGTATACGAATCATATCATATTATTAATCATCTATAAGGCGAATTACCTTATCTCTCTATTTTGTGCCTTTATCTCTTTCCCACTCCCAAAATAACAGAAGCATTCCTATCCCGGCTAATCCCTGCATTATGCCATAATTCAAAATATCTTCAATTGATAGTCGTTTATCTAAATATTTTGTCGCATTCTCATACCATTTTTCTTCTTCATAATCAAAGACATGACGAATGTATCTTTCTATTACCAACAAACCAGCCTGTCCATGACATAAACACCAATCTGTTTTTTCTGTCTGACACATTTGATCTATCACCTGATTCAATGGAATATCCTTAAAAAGCTGATTCGTTGTCAATCTACTTATCTTATGAATCAGTGCACGTGCCAAAAGTATTCCTGCACTGCCATGACACCATGCAACAGTATTTCTAGGATTTTCTTTTCCTTCTCGAATATCACACCAATTATTCATTGAATAATCAAATAACTGATCTTCCATTTCGGCATAACTCCAACACAATTTCTTTATAATTTTCTTCTCCTGTATATTTTCCCCAATAAAGCCATTGCCACTGCCATCCCGCTGTATCCATGTGCCATACCTGCAAGGCAGTTCTCCGATTGAATACTCTCTACTAAAATTTTTGCCTACTTTCTGAGCAGTATCAAGATACATCCTATCCTGTGTTTCCTCATACATAAGCGACATTAAAATAATGATTCCCGCTCTTCCCTGTATTAAATCATCACTAGACACCTGATGAGCATTGTTCAAAATAAACTGGCACTGTTTCTTAGCATAAATCATATAGCTTTCTTCTGCTGTAAACTTATACATTATCCAATACGTAAAGGCAACGGCTGCTTCTCCATCAAACAGTCCCATCTTGTCATTTTGGCGGTTGCTGCCATCCTGAATTAAAGTATCTGTATGTTCAAATAACTGTTTTTTCAATTGTTCAACCACTGAATGATAGGTGTTTTCACGTTTTTTCTGCCACATTGCTTCAAAGAAAAGCAATATGCCACTTAAACCATTGTATAAATAAATATCTGCTTTGCCGGCTTTTGTCCAGCCATCTTTACCATAAATGACACTGGTCCATTCCATTTTGTCTCCTGTTAAAACAGCAGCATTGAACACCCACTTTGCAATTCTTTCAGCTGTCAATTCTCCTATTTTCGGCTGCGGCTGTCCCAGTTGTCCGTCCCAGTTGTCTTTCTTTTTGGCATACATCAGTAAAGCACTTTGAATGACTTTCGTCTGAAAATCCTTATCCCAATCTGATAACTTTTCCACTCTTAATTTCAGCTGCTGTTCATTATCTCTTTGAAAATAATTTTCTATATATTCGTCATCCCCCATCAACAGATTTTTACCGTCTGCATAAAAAATCGGAACGATTCCATCATAGACACATTGCATCTCATAAATAAGAATTTTTACCCGATACGTTTCATTACAATGAAGCCCTCTGTTCATATGCCATAAGGATAACTGTCTTTTTGCCTGATTACTCATCAACTCCGGAAAGTTGAAACTGGTAATGTACATATAGTATTCCTGTGTATTTCTAAAAAGGTATCTTACTTTCTTCATTATTGGCTGACACATTTCTGCCAATACTTCTGAATCCGCTTTAATACAGTCATATGCTCTTCTGAAACCATTTATAAATTCATTCATATAATTTTCAAAACTTATATATTTCCCCTCATATATTGGCATATTCTTTTTATGTGATAATTTCGGATAGTGATAGGAAATATTCATCTCGGACGTACCTTTATGAATGACCATAGGCATTTTTACAGGCAATCTCTGTTCATCACATGCATTCAAAACAGAAACATTTACATGCATTGTTCCCATTCCGTTCGGCACAAATCCCGTATGTATCACTGTATCCATCAAATTCTGCTGCAAATTTTTTCTTTGTGTACCAACTTCAATTCGGCGATCAAACATAAATTCTGTATCAATAATGACCGGGTACTTTCCGTGTGCTATGACATTATCCATATGAATATCTGTCATTCCAAGTACATAAGCAAGACAGCATTCCGCACCACACCGATAATAATATTCCTTAATTTCCTTTGCACACATACATTCAGCTTCAGTTACTTCCTGTTCCCAACCATAATCATCCCTCGACGTCACCAAATGCCTTGATTGTTCTAATCCCATCTTCTCCCATAACCAGTTTTCTATTTTCTGGTACTGTTCTGCCAATAATAAAGAATGGGGTTTATAATAAATTATCTCTCCACCTTTTAGTGAAACCTGTGCCACCATTCTTCCCGGAAAATGTTCTTCATCCTGATTAAAAGAGAGCTTTGTGATTTCCATAGTGTTTTGCTCAATATGAAATTCTTTGCTGATTGTTTCTCTGTCCTGATAAAAATGCTGAAGTATTTCATCCACATAATTAATATAATCTCTGATTTTACGAATCAACAACTCTGTCATAATCGGATATTTTTTTAGAAACTCTCTGCATTCTCTCTCATTCAGTAAGCACTTACTCACATAATCATCATATTCTTCTGCACTTGAATGACCATTTAATTGCCCAGCATCTTTTTTCTCATGCATATCTGCTATCAAACATCTGAAGGGTATCCAAAAAACTCTTTGAACTATCTGTTTTACCAGACTGTCTATCATTCTTTCTTCTAGTGCAACAATCAGCTTTTGTTTCAAAATAATTTTGACATATTGGCCTAATTTCTCATAAAAACTATCAAAAACTCGTTCTTCTCTTTCAAATTTAAAGCCATTTTCTGTACTTACACTGAACATACATTTAACAAAAAAATCTTTTTCTTCCTTTGTTGCCGTTGTATATTTCGTATCCTGCATCCCCAAAAGCTCAGGATGCTTAAATAGTTCATCCAGTATATCTTTGCCTGAAAATTTTTCCCAAAATTGCTTTGCTTTTTCATCTTTACTTATTATCTGTAATAATGTTCTACCATCCACTTCAATATCCACCAACTTAAGAGCAATTGTCTACAAATTTATTTTTCAAATCAAAAAGGTGCCTATCACTGTAGGCACCTTTTTGATAATCAACAACAAAATAATGTGTAAATTCCACCACCCTGACCTGTAAATTTCTCAACATCAAACTCTTCTGCTTCTTGTAATTTCTCAATATATTCTATCTCTTTTAACAGCTTTTCTGTTAATTCTAACTCTTGCATTCGTTATTACCTCTCTTCATCATAACGTAACAACAACTCTGAATACGTTGTCTTTATCACTGATTTCCATTAATCCATCATACTTTTCCACAATTTTTTGAACACTCATTAAACCTAACCCATGCATTTCTGTATTTTGTTTCTTCGTGGTCAGATAATGATGTTCTATCTTTCTTCTCTCACCTTCATAAGGGTTTGATATTTCTATGCGAAAAATACCATTTGGATTTTGTATGGCGAAATCAATCTGTCTCTGTTCATCCGGAAGATCTTTGACTGCCTCAATAGCATTATCAAATAAATTGCCTATAATGATACATAACTCCGTTTCATCCACAGGACAATGATACACTTCAACAGCACAGTCTACATTAATTGCCTTTTCTTCTGCCTGTTCTATCTCGTAATTCAGCATCAAATTCAATACTTCAATCCCTGTATATCTGTTTCTGCTTCTCTTTTTTGTTGCTGCAATCTTCTTTTCAAAATAAGTCTGGGCTTCTTCATATTTTCTATCCTGTAAATATTCCAATATCAACACATCCTGATGAACAGAATCATGCAGCAACATTCTTTTCTCTGTATACATCTTCTGAATCATCTCATACTGTCTCTTCAGCATTTCAAAATTCATATCAGAAATCTGCTGCTGATATTGCATGTCCTTATATCCCTTGTAAAAAATAATCGCTGTTAAAACGCTAAACAAACATATAAAAACAATTGTACTAAACAGAATGTACTCTCCCTGAATAAAGAATCCTTCAACATCGTTGTTAAAAAGATACTCTCCAATCATTATTTCTGCCAAAACAAAAAGTGTCAGATATCTATAATCCTTTTTATAACGACGTTGAACTAGTGGAGCACCTTTCATACGATAACACAACCACAAAGATACGCTAATAGTTACTGCCATTCCACAGATATGTATCCAATGCCATCCAAGGCCATCTGCAACTGTCACATAGATTTTTTAAATGAATATGCTCCAAATAGCATAATGTAAAAACATATAGATGCCTAAAGACATAAACTGTGTACCAATAAATAAAAAATTGCACAAAAACCTGCCAAAAATATGTATCATAAAAAATAATCAATAAAATGAATATTCCAATACCCGTTATAAGCTCACCAATAGATGAAAACTTAAAAAAATAAATATTTCCAGCATCAAAAGCAATCCAAAAAATTACTAATATCCAATATAATACCTTCGTCCACAGCCGTTCCCACCAGAAATGCCCCGGTGGTACAGCCAACCTGATGCCGCACAGAATCACCGTTATGATTTCCAGCACTCTGAGGGTTATCCCTGCTATTTCCATGCCCGCCGCCCCCAATAATCGCTGATAGCCTTTTTAACCTGCTGATATCTCGGAAGACTGACCGGTACGCTATCTCCATTCCGCATGGTCAGCATATGATCTTTTAGTCGCAACACATGGCGTATATTCACGCCATAACTTTTGTCCGTCATAATAAAAGCGTCATCCACCTGCTGCATATCTTCAATCACCTTTGAAAGCGCCCGGCGTTCTCTGAATACCTCCGTCTTATCCGTATGAAACAGGGTATATTTACCCTCTTTACACAGATACTGGATCTGATCATAAGCAATACGAATAAGGTCATTCGCTCCTCCAATCATATAATAATTGGATTTATGTGCCTGCAAATGCTGAATGAGCGAATCCATGGTCTCCGGTATCAGTGTTCGTATACTGTCCTTTGTTATGTACTGCCAGGCATGATAACGATAGCACTTCACACTGTATTCCATATGTGCCGTCACGAAAACAATAAACGGTGAGTCATATTTCATACGAACATAGGAGGCCAGTTCCATGCCGCTGATATCCGGCATCTCGATATCCATAAAATAAATATCATAACATCTGCCATTTTCAATCTGAGTCTTGAAATCATCTGCATGATCAAAACAGTCAATTTCACCCTGACATCCCTTTTCCATCAGCCAGTTATCAACTGTCTGACGGATGAGTTCACTGTAATCCTTCTCATCATCTATCACTGTAATCTTCAACATGATGTCTTTCCCTTTTGTCCTAATTCCGACAATGATTTTAGCATAATTTGACATTTCAGGGATATCGCGTCCCTTAACTCTTTGTTTTTGTCCTTTAATTCTATTTTTGTTATTTGGTGGTATCACCACTCAAGTATTAAATACTATTTTGCCTGAAACAAAAGTGCTGCACCAATGGCAGTCATAAAGGCTGCTTCCTTCGGAATGATAAAGTCAATATCATACAGTTCACCAACCTGCCCCAGCATAATCCTTCCCTGATTCAAAGTGGCTGTTGAACCGCCGATAACCGCCTTTTTTAAATTCACATTTCTGCAGGCAAATACAGCCAGTGTTCCTGCTGTCTGAAAAATCATATTCATCAGCCCCAGTGCTACATCCTCATCTGTGGCTGTACTCTTCATCTTACCCAGATTGGAAGACGTGGCATAATCCGGCAGCGTCTCCATCTGATCTCTGCTCAGTTCTGCAATTCCCCAGTCCACGTTTTTCAGATTGCCCTGTTCTGCCATATCTGCGATCACTTCCACATCACGGATACCAAAAAGCCTTGAGGAAAGGCCCACCAGTGTACCGCCGCCCACAGCACTGCCGCCGATATGCTGAATGCCATCAGGGCCTGCATAAACAAAAACAGTACCTGTGCCGATGCTGCCCACAACCGTTTCTTCAAGCCCGGTCAGATAGAGGCCGCCTGTTCCCAGCGCATCAAATTCCGTCACTTTCGTTGTTGGAAGGCCATAGACATCCCCTTCCACATAACTGGCCCCCATGCCGGTGAGCATCACGGCCTCCACATCTGCAATCTGCATTCTCTCCTCACAGAGTAATTTGCCGATAGCACCGTACATAGCTGTCACCGGGTCAGAGGCTGAAACCTTCAGCGAATTTAAAATTGTTTTACTTTCATCCATGGCAACAATCTTTGTTGCAGAACTTCCTATATCTATACCTAATACAATCCCCCATCTTTTTATTTACCTCCACTTACGTGTTTTTATATACGATTCTTCTGTTATAATACTATCCATTTGCCTCTACGACTGGATCCTTCACGCTTTACTTTTCCATTTCTTTGTAATCTTGTAAGCATACGCTTAATTGTAAT
>ENA-OPZZ01002069-OPZZ01002069.1-human-gut-metagenome-genome-assembly--contig:-NODE-2069-length-10741-cov-2.755417_pt1 | contig 10741 bp, 13 predicted proteins | sample MGYA00242487_ERZ504511 | MGnify/ENA primary metagenome ERZ504511 (study PRJEB26092, sample SAMD00036241) | human gut metagenome | host: Homo sapiens | study: EMG produced TPA metagenomics assembly of... | reverse complement strand
TAGCCCATACGCGGGTGCTCCCCTCAGTCAGCTTCGCTGGCGGCTCCCCTCACAGAGGGGAGCCGAGCTCTATATCTACTACAGCCCAAACACCCGCTTAACAAAGCTGTTAACGCGACGCCAATAGCGGTCCGGATCGGTGCTGGCGCTCATCGTGTGGTCGGCGCCGGGAATCAGCAGCTTCTCGCGGTCGATGCTGGCGCAGGCGTTGTAATTGATGTCCAGATACTTCGGATTGACAAAAGTATCCGCTCCGCCATGAATGAACATCATCGGAATAGTCGCGTGCCGTAATGCCTTCACACAGGAGGCGTCCTCAAACCGGTATCCGGCCTTGCGTTCAGACACATGACTGGCCACTTTGACCAGCAGCACGGCCAACGAGTGCGGCAAACGGAACATCGCCTCGGCATTATCCGTAAACTGCGAGACCACGGAACTGTATCCGCAATCGGAAATCGCGGCGACGACGTTGCGGGGGAGTCGCGCATCGCCGGCCGCCATCATCACCGTGGCGGCGCCCATCGAATTGCCATGCAACAGAATGCGTGCATCCGGATCAGCTGCGGTGATCAGCGAAACCCAGCCCAACAGATCGTCGCTTTCCAGCAATCCCATACCCACGTAACGCCCTTCGCTCAACTCATGGGCGCGCTGCGCGGGTAGCAGGACCGTAAAACCGAGTTGCGCATAGCGATGCGCCCATTTGGCCATTTCCGCGGGCTCTCCGGCATAGCCATGGCAGCAGATCGCGTATAGATGCGGCTGTGGGTCGGAACAATCCGGGTCCAACAGCCAGCCGTGGAGTTTCAATCCATCATGGCTGCGCAGCGTGACCGATTGCTTGGCCTCCTCGAACCACCGGGCGGCCTCAAGCTGCTCGGACATGTCGAATTCGATGCCTTTCGGTGTCTCCTCGTGCGGCATGTTGAACATCGAACGTTTGGCCTTGGTGTCCAGCGCGAACGTGAACATGACGTTGGCGGCCGCGGCTGTGACGCCGGCTCCTGTGGCGGCTATCGCGGCAAGTGCCGCAGCCATACCCCTGACAACGCGAGTGTGTGCGGCGATGACGTCATGGCCATCCTCATTGATGACGTCGTCCGAACGAGTCATATCAACCTCCCGATACGGTACTCACCATCGTACGTTATTTTCGAAATCATCCCCAACTTCGTGAAAGACCGTACACTGAGTGTCGCTGAGCGTACGATTTTCACGAAATGGCGGACGATTTCGTGAAAACCGTACGTTGAGAACGGGTAAGCGTACGTTCTTCACAAAGTTAGGGATTATTTCGCGGAAACCGTACGTTGACGTGGCTGGGACGGCCGGGATGCAGTGTCATCGAAGCATCACCGCGCCAAAGTCCGGAGTTGGCGTATACTTGACAATTGTTGCTTTGGCGAGGGAAGTGTGCGTGCTGACACATGACACAGCTTCCGTTATCGACTCGGTGTATTTCACTCCTTGTAGGGTGTCTTTCGGCGTGTCGTGGCGTCTGAGCGAGACAGAACGAAACGAAACTACAAGGAGTATCCATTATGGCTACCACCATTAAGCTTGAGGGCGAGGCCCGTTCCGAGTTCGGCAAGGGCGTTGCTCGTCGTCTGCGCGTTGCCAACAAGATTCCGGCCACCATCTACGCCGGCGGCGAAGAGCCCGCCTTCGTGACCTTGCCGATGCGCGAGACCACCCTGGCCCTGCGTCACACCAACGCCCTGTTCACCATCGCCTTCGACGGCAACACCAAGATGGCCGTCGTCAAGGACGTGCAGAAGAACCCGGTCAAGCGCATCATCGAGCACGTTGACTTCCTTGAGGTCAAGGCCGGTGAGAAGATCGACGTCGAGGTGCCGGTCTTCGTTGAAGGCACCCCGAAGGGCGCTGCTGTGGCATTCGTCGACATTCAGGAGCTCAAGGTTCGCGCTGACGTCGCACCTGCCTGAGAGATCGTTGTGAGCGTCGAGGGCCTAACCGACGGCACCAAGGTGTTCGCTAAGGACGTTGTTCTGCCTGAAGGCGTTGAGCTCGACGTTGAGGACCCGGAAGAGTCCGTCGTCACCGTTGAGGTGCCGGAAGATGCTTCTGAGTCCACCGCCGCTCCGGAAGCTGCTGCTCCGGCTGCCGACGCTGCTGCTCCGGCTGCCGACGCCAAGTGAGTCGATCGCTTCGATAGCGAACAATTCAGAACATAACTGAAACGTGGAAGCCCGCAGCCGTTGAGAACGGTGCGGGCTTCTTCGTTTTTCACCATGTGAACTCTGCCACACGAGTAACACATGGGTGTGCAAAAGTATGCAACAGAGCTCGCGCCACAAGCGCACAGCACACACCCCATATGGTGGCTTTCGGGCCGCCAAAGTCAAGAAGAAGTAGCTAGTAATGACTGAAAACACGCACCACGATCCGGCATCGCTCGACAAGCTCGCCGAACCGTTCACCGTACTGCCGAACGACAACCCCGCATCCGATGAGAAGCGTCAGTCCCTCATCGACAAGCCGGCTTTCGGCCAGGTGTTCTCCGACAACATGACCCACATGACCTGGACCAAGGGCGAAGGTTGGTCCGACCGCCGCGTCGAACCGTACGCACCGCTCAAGATGGATCCGGGTGCTTCCGTGCTGCACTACGCACAGGAGTGCTTCGAGGGCCTCAAGGCTTACCGTCATGCCGACGGCTCCACCTGGCTGTTCCGCCCGGATGCGAACGCCGAGCGTTTCCAGAACTCCGCCAAGCGTCTGTACCTGCCTGAGCTGCCGATTGACGACTTCCTCGGTTCCGTGGCCGCGCTGGTCAAGCGCGACGCCAACTGGGTGCCGTCCCGCCGCGAGTACACGCTGTACATGCGTCCGTTCATGTTCGCTTCCGAGCCGTTCCTCGGCGTGCGCGCCCCGCAGGAAGTCGACTACTGCGTGATCGCCTCCCCGTCCGGCCCGTACTTCCGGGCGGCGTCAAGCCGGTGAGCATCTGGGTTGAAGACAAGTGGTTCCGCACCGGCCCTGGCGGCACTGGTTTCGCCAAGTGCGGCGGCAACTACGCCGCCTCCCTGCTCGGCGAGTACAAGGGGGTTGAGAACGGCTGCGAGCAGGTGTGCTTCGTGGACGCCGCCACCAAGACCTACCTCGAAGAGCTCGGTGGCATGAACATGATGGCCGTGCACAAGGATGGCCACGTGGAGACCCCGTCCCTGACCGGTAACATTCTGCCGGGTGTGACCCGTCGCTCCCTGATTCAGCTGCTGCAGGACAAGGGCCACGACGTAGTCGAGACCATGATTGCCCTCGACCAGCTGCTCGAGGACATCAAGTCCGGCGAAGTCACCGAGGTGTTCGCTTGCGGTACCGCCGCCATCATCACCCCGATCGGTCGCTTCAAGTCCGAGAAGTTCGATGTCACCGTCGCCGACGGCGGCTCCGGCAAGCTCACCTGCGAACTGCGCGACGAGCTGCTCGGCATCCAGCTCGGCGAAGTCGAGGACCCGCACAACTGGATGTGGAAGGTGTGCTGAACTAGCACCTTTTGTTTCTGACTAAGACCCCTTGGAACAGCAACAATTCCAAGGGGTCTTGGCGTATTGGAAATGTTCTTGGCTAGAGAGATACAGATGGATTTAGCAACATTCCGCAACAAATAATATGATCTAGGTCTTCTGCACGTTGCGGGGGGTGGTTATGGTTCATCCAGATGAGAACAGGAGCAAACCTATGAGCAAGATGAGTGACATGACGGAATACCATGCTTCAGCCTACCGTTTGCCGTCAGGCTTCGAACACTGCTCGAAATTGAAGCCGGTGGCTGAGGCAGCGACGGCGCTGGACCGGGTCAAGGCCGTGGTGGATGTGCTGTATTCGCCGGGCGGCTGCCCGTGGGACGGCAAGCAGACGAACAAGTCGCTGCTCAAGAATCTGCTCGAGGAAACCTACGAATACGTCGACGCGGTGGAGACTCACGACCGTGACAACATGCGCGAGGAACTGGGTGATGTGTTGCTGCAATCCGTGTTTCAGGCGCGGGTCTGCGAATCGGATACTGAGGACCCGTTCGGTATTGATGAGGTCGCCGATCGGTTGGTGAACAAGCTCATCACTCGGCATCCGCATGTGTTTGCGGCTGATGATGCCGGCAATTCCTCTGATTCTTCTGATGCTTTTGATGCTGACAGTAACGACGGGGGAGAAGCTGCCCAACCCGAATCCCCGGAAGCTGTGCTGGCTCTATGGGAAAAGATGAAACAGCAGGAAAAGCATCGTAAATCCGTGCTTGAGGGCATTTCCCGCGCTCAAGGTGCGTTGCCTCGCGCGGCCAAAGTCGTTTCTCGCATCTCCAAATCGCCGAATGCTGATAGATTGTTCGCGGCGTTTGATGAGCCGGCTGCGGCTGATGCTCAGCGAGATGATGTACATCCTCAAGCGGCGAACCAATCCGAATCAAGCGGCGACAATTCCGCTGAACGGGAGAAGGCCGATGCCTACGCCGATGAAATCCTCGCCGTCGTGCGCAAGGCCCGCGTTGACGGCATCGATATCGAGTCCGCACTGCGCAATCGCTTGCGTGATGTCGAAGAAAAAGTCGCCTTGATTGAATCAGAAATCAACAACGATTAAGTCCATACATGTTTTTTGATTACAGATCGTAAAACCTAGAGGGGCTGAGTTGCCAACGACTACCGGCAAGCTGGCGTCATTGCCATCCTATTCACGTCTTAGTGGCCCCTTCCTCCCCGGCCATACTACTCAGGCAAGGCCTGTTGTAGGCTCGGGTACGACGGGCTGTAGCGCCGAATAAGGATGAACGGGAACAGAACGAAGACGGACTGAGACGAACCGAAGCGGTACCAGAGGGGAGTGGCTCATGCAGGTGGCGTTGGAGAACAACATCGTTTTTGTGGTCATCGAGTATTTAGCAATCCTGTGTTGGGGATTATCGGGCGGACTTGCCGCCATTCGCAAGGGCTACGACATCTTCACCATCATGCTGTGCGGATGGCTTACCGCACTCGGCGGCGGTCTTGTGCGCGACGTGATGCTCGGTGCCCTGCCGCCGGTCGGCATCACCGACAAAGGCTATGTGCTCACCACGCTGTTTTCCGGCATTATCGTGGTGGTGGCCCATCCGGAGATCACCAAACTCAAATGGACGATGACTGTCATCGATGCTCTGGGCCTCGGACTATTCGCAGTCAGCGGCACCGCAAAAGCTCTGGCCTACGGTTCCTCAGGCATGACAGCCGTATTCCTTGGCATGTTCACAGCACTGGCCGGCGGCCTCATTCGTGACATCTTCATTGGCGACGTGCCAATGATTATTCGAGACAAACACCTCTATGCTGTGCCTTCGTTCATCGGCTGCATCCTGACCGTGCTGGTATGGCGCGGCGTAAGCTACGGCTGGTTCGACATGCGCTCGGAAATGCTGCTCGACGTGCTGATCGTCATCATCGTGGTGGCGCTGCGACTGCTCTCGGTAGGCTTCAACGTCACTCTGCCCGGAGCCGTCGAACGTCATCGCGTCTACCTGCCCAGCGAAAGCCGATATCTCAAGCGCCCGGTCATCCATCCGCACGCCGATACCGTCGATCCCGGCGATACCACCAAGGACGAAGAAGACAAGCCTCAGGATGGTTCAAGGCCGCCTCAGGGCTAACTGTCTTCAAAGAGGTACATCTGGCCTTCTGCAGAATGCTAACTGCTTTCAAAGAGGTACCTGAAGCACGAAACGCTGAGTATAAGTGTTGCAATGATGGCGTTTATAGTTGGTTTTTCCCGTATTCGGTACCTCTCTGAACGGAGATGTCATTTCGCAAGACCGCCAATGTACCTCTTTGAACGGAGATACAAAAAGTCCCGCAAGCCAGATGACTTGCGGGACTTTCTAAAACCTTAAGAGGCTTATGCTCACAGAGCGTTGATCGCAACAGCGAGGCCGGACTTGCGGTTGGCGGCCTGGTTCTTGTGGATCACGCCAGCGCCAGCAGCCTTGTCGAGCTTCTGGGCGGCAACCTTGTAGGCGGCCTCGGCGGCAGCCTTGTCACCGGCGGCGATGGCTTCGCGGGTGGCGCGGATGGCGGTCTTCAGGCCGGACTTCACAGCCACGTTGCGAAGGTGCGCCTTCTCATTGGTGAGCACGCGCTTCTTCTGCGACTTAATGTTTGCCACGTTTACTCCAAACGATGTGTGTTATAAGGACATACAAAAGTTAGAGGATAGCATGAGCCCCGGAAAAACCCGCGCAATGCCACGCCGAATACAGTCCCTCGGCTACACTAGGTGAAGTTTGAGTATATGCCAAGAGGAGGAATGCGTTGGTCGTCCAACACAATCAGCCGGGTTCCACGGATCAGTCGGTGATTCGCAACTTCTGTATCATCGCACACATCGACCACGGCAAGTCGACCGTGGCCGACCGCATCTTGCAGTTGAGCGGCATTGTGCCCGAGCGAGAGATGCGCGATCGCTTCCTCGACCGTATGGATATCGAGCAGGAGCGTGGCATCACCATCAAATCCCAGGCCGTGCGCGTGCCGTGGACCTTTGACGGCACCGAATACACGCTCGGTATGATCGACACCCCCGGCCACGTGGACTTCACCTATGAGGTGTCCCGCGCACTGGCCGCCTGCGAAGGCGCGGTGCTGCTCGTCGACGCCACCCAGGGCATCGAGGCGCAGACCCTGTCCAATCTGTATATGGCCATCGACCATGATCTGGCCATCATCCCCGTGCTCAACAAAATCGACCTGCCGTCCGCAGAACCGGACAAGCATGCCGAGGAGATCGCAGGTCTGATCGGCTGCGAGCCGAGCGACGTGCTGCGCGTCTCCGGCAAAACCGGCGAAGGCGTGGCCGACCTGCTCGACCAGATCGTCATGGACGTGCCCGCCCCGCACGGCGACCCCGATGCCCCCGCCCGCGCGCTGATCTTCGATTCCGTCTACGACTCCTACCGCGGCATCGTCACCTACATCCGTATGGAGGACGGCGAACTGCACGACCGCGAAAAGGTCCACATGATGGGCATTGGCATGACCCACGATCCCATTGAAATCGGCGTGATCAGCCCCGATATGACCCGCACCAAGGCACTCGGTGCCGGCGAGGTCGGCTACATCATCACCGGTGCGAAAGATGTGAGTCAGTCCAAGGTGGGCGACACCCTGACTTCGGCCGTCCGCCCGGCCGCCGAGCCGTTGCCCGGCTATCGCGACCCGAAGCCGATGGTCTACGCCGGTTTGTTCCCGATCGACAACGCCCAGTTCCCCGAACTGCGTGATGCACTCGACAAGCTCAAGCTCAACGACGCCGCCCTGATCTACACGCCGGAAACCTCCGTGGCCCTAGGCTTCGGCTTCCGCTGCGGCTTTTTGGGTCTGCTGCACATGGAAATCGTCAACGAGCGACTCTCCCGCGAGTTCGGCCTCGACCTGATCCAGACCGCCCGACGTCACCTACGACGTGACCGCCGAGGACGGCAGCCAGCATCATGTGACCAACCCGAGCGAATTCCCGGACGGCAAAATCAAGAAGATTGTCGAGCCGATGGTTGCCGCCGACATCATCACGCCCAAGGAATTCATCGGTGCGGTGATGGATCTGTGCCAGGACCACCGTGGCATTATGGGCACGATGGAGTACATCTCCACCGATCGTGTCGAGATGCACTACCGCATTCCGCTGGCGGAAATCGTGTTCGACTTCTTCGACCAGCTCAAGTCCCGCACCAAGGGCTACGCTTCCCTTGATTACCATGAGGATGGCGAGCAGTCCGCCGATTTGGTCAAGGTGGACATCCTTATTCAGGGCGAGAAGGTCGATGCGTTCAGTGCCATCGTTCACCGCGATAAGGCGTATTCGTACGGTGTGATGATGACCAAGAAACTGCGTAGTCTGATTCCGCGTCAGCAGTTCGAGATTCCGATTCAGGCTGCGATTGGTTCGCGCATCATCGCACGTGAGAACATTCGTGCGTTACGCAAGGACGTGCTCGCCAAGTGCTACGGCGGCGATATCTCGCGTAAGCGCAAGCTGCTCGAAAAGCAGAAGGCTGGCAAGAAGCGCATGAAGATGCTCGGCCATGTCGAGGTGCCGCAGGAGGCGTTCATCGCAGCCCTGTCCACCGGCGAGGACTCCAACGACCGCGACACCAAAGACAAGATCCGCGCCGCTCAGAAGACCGAGGGCTAGTGTTCGAGGTCTACATCCACGTCCCGTTCTGCTTGCGGCGCTGCGGTTACTGCGACTTCAACACCTACACGGCTACGGATCTTGGTGCGGGGGCCTCGCGCGGCAACTATGCCAATATGGTCATTCGGGAAATGAAATTGACCAAGCAGTGGCAGCTCGATCACGGCATCGCGGAGCCACCGGTCTCCACCGTGTTCTTCGGCGGCGGCACCCCCACAATTCTCGCCGCCCGCGATCTGGTCGCCATGCTCGATGCCGTCCGCAAGATCTGGAGCATCGCGCCCGACGCGGAAATCACTACCGAAGCCAATCCGGACACGGTCAACGAGTATTACATCAATGAGCTCGCTGCCGGCGGCTTCACCCGTGTTTCCTTCGGCATGCAATCTGCCGTGCCGCACGTGCTCAAAACCCTCGACCGCACGCATACGCCGGCCAACGTGGCCGTAGGCGTCAATGCGGCGAACAAGGCTGGGCTGCGCTCCAGCGTGGATCTGATTTACGGTGCACCGGGGGAGAGCCTGGACGATTGGCGCACCTCGGTCACGACCGCCATCGATCTTGGCGTAAACCACATCTCCGCCTACGCACTGACCGTGGAGCCGACCACGAAAATGGGCCGTCAAATCGCGGCCGGCACTCTGCCCAAGCCCAATGACGATGACGAGGCCGCTAAATACGAGATCGCTGACGACCTGTTCGCCGCCGCCGGCCTCGAATGGTATGAGGTCTCCAACTGGGCTCGCCCCGGATACGAAAAGCCAGCACAACCTCGGCTACTGGCGCAACGTTGATTGGGCCGGTCTAGGGCCAGGTGCCCACTCCCACTACAACGCGGTGACCGAGGCTGACCACCCCCAGTCGGCTTCGCTGACAGCCCCCGCTGGCCGGGAGCAAGTCCGAAGCCATTGCCTCTGCCTCAGCTGATGGACAGGCCAACGCCGAACTAGGTATGATCAACGCGCATGGGAACAACTCCCAAGAAATTCATGCCCCCGCTGGCGGGGGTTGTCCGGCGGATGCCGGACTGGGGGTGGTTTCTGTCTCACACGGTCTGCGCAGCTGGGACATCGCGCACCCGCGTTTGTGGGGCACGGCCATCAACGAGAACCGTGTGCCGTGGGCCGATAGCGAGACGATCACTCCCGAGGAAAACCTCGAAGAGCTCATCATGCTCGGGCTGCGCCTGCACGAGGGCCTTGACCTCGACCGCATCAACCGCGCCATCAACGATGCGGGTATGAGCAGCACGCCCCAGACTCTCCGTAATGTTTCCCTTGACCAACTCGCCCCAATGGTCAGCGAAGGCCTGATTACCGTATCCGATAATCATCGAGTGGTGCCCACTCGTCGTGGCCGGTTGCTCAATGACTCGGTAATCGAACAGTTCTTCGATTTCGTCGGTGTATGAGTCGGTGGTATGGTGCGCGGCAGTCGCCATTACCTGTTCGCTAGTTGTGGTTACACCGTCAGAGGGAGCTATTTTTGTTTTACCGGCGGGGGAGGGAACCGCGTAGGACTACGTCCGGGGCGCTTTGCACGTAGATCAGGCGGTTGGCAGTGCCGCCGGTGGCCTCCCCGTCATCGCGGTTGGACAGGATGCTGTCCACGGCGGCCTGGCCCATTTCGGCCAGCGGCAGATGCACGGTGGTCAGTGGCGGAAACACGTCGGCGGAGTAGGGGATGTCGCCGAAACCGGTGACGCCGATTTCCCGACCCGGCTCGATGCCGTTGGCGCGCAACGCGGTCATCGCACCGATGGCCATCACGTCGTTGAGCGCGATGATTGAATCGATGCCTTTGCCGTCGTACAGTGCGCCTTCGCCCGGCTTCAGCAGTCCGGATCGGGCCATTTGCATGACGGCCGCATAGCCGTCGGTACGGCTGAACTTACCATTCGCCACGGCTTTCGGATCCACGGTGATGCCTGCCTCGTCCAACACTTCCATCACGCCGGCCAGTCGTTCTTTGGAGGAGCGATGTGCGTCATCGCCCTTGAGAATCGCAGGGCGCGTATACCCGGAATCGACGATCAGCTTTGCGATGGCGCGCGCGCCGACATCGTTCGCCACGTCCACGGCCGGGAAGGGCAGGTTGCGGTTGAGCACGAACACGGCACGTCCGCCGGATGCTTCGTACTGGGTGAGTTCCGTCTGCAACGCCTGGCGTTCCGGCGCGTCGGTGTATTCACTTTCGGAGATGATGATGCCGCGCGGCCTGGTGGATACGGACTTACGCACCGCCTCCAACTCTTCGTGCGGGGTGGCTGCCACGCCGATGGTCACGGAAATGCCGCGTTCGGCCGCCGCCTTGACCACGCCTTGCGATACGGATGCGAAGTAGGGATCGGAGATATCGGAGACCAGCAGCACGATGTTCGGTGCGGTGCCTTTGGCCACTGCCTGAGCATAGGCGTTGGGACGATAGTTGAGCTTGGTGGCTGCTTCCATCACCTTGACATACGATTGGTTGCGTACCTTGCGGGTGCTGCCGTTGAGCACGCGGGATGCGGTGGCGACTGGAGACTTGGGCTTCTTTGGCGACATCCATCAATGTC
>ENA-OPZZ01002068-OPZZ01002068.1-human-gut-metagenome-genome-assembly--contig:-NODE-2068-length-10742-cov-2.709845_pt1 | contig 10742 bp, 8 predicted proteins | sample MGYA00242487_ERZ504511 | MGnify/ENA primary metagenome ERZ504511 (study PRJEB26092, sample SAMD00036241) | human gut metagenome | host: Homo sapiens | study: EMG produced TPA metagenomics assembly of... | reverse complement strand
TTTTCTCCTTCGACATTGACGAATATGATGCATCGAGGGACTTGTCCATCATTGACGACCATTGAGAATGTATGTGAAGCTTACGGAATCACATTGGCTGAATTCCTTTATGGGCAGGATGATCTGATTCACCTGAATGCAGAGCAGAAGCGTCATTTGGACAGATGGAATTTGCTGACGGAGAAGCAGCAGCGGGCTGTAGAACTTTTTATAGATGGATTGAATCAGATTGGATGAAGTGTTACGGAAGGAACAGAATAAGCCGTGTATTCGAAACTGTGGTTGGAAGTTGAAATACACGGCTTTGAAAGGCTGCATCCCACAGGATGCGCAGCGTTATTGAATAAACGGCAGATTAGTTTTCTTCAAGATAACGGCTGTTGATATCAATGACTTTCTGCATGGCTTCATGGCCCGGAGCACCGATGGTCTGACGCAGGCTGACACAGGTCTTCATGCTGATGGCTTCATAGACGTCTTCTTCAAAGACAGGACTGATCTTCTTGTATTCTTCCAGAGGCAGGTCATCCAGGGCGATACCTTTGTCGATACAGATCAGAACAAGCTGTCCGATGATGCCGTGGGCATCACGGAATGGTACACCATGTTTTACAAGATAATCGGCAGCATCAGTAGCGTTGGTGAAACCATTTTTGCTGCTGGCAGCCATGGTTTCTTTGTTGACATGCATGGTTTTGATCATGCCGTTGAACAGAGCCAGGCAGCCTTTGACTGTATCAATAGCATCGAAGGTCAGTTCTTTGTCTTCCTGCATATCTTTGTTATAAGCAAGAGGAAGGCCTTTCATGGTTGTGAGAAGAGATGTCAATGCGCCATAGACACGGCCTGTTTTGCCTCGGATCAGTTCTGCAATATCAGGATTCTTCTTCTGAGGCATGATGGAACTGCCGGTAGAATAGGCATCATCCAGTTCGATGAAGCGGTATTCATTGCTGTTCCAGAGGATGATCTCTTCACAGAAACGGCTCAGATGCATCATGATCGTGGACAGGGCACTGAGGTATTCGATGAGGTAGTCTCTGTCGGATACAGAATCCATACTGTTGAGGGTTGGGCCTGTGAAACCGAGAAGGCTGGCTGTGTATTCACGGTCCAGGGGATAAGTTGTGCCTGCCAGCGCACCTGCACCCAACGGGCAGTAGTTCATACGCTCATGAATGTCATGGAGTCTTGAACGGTCACGCTTGAACATTTCGAAGTAAGCACCGATGTGGTGAGCCAGTGTAACAGGCTGTGCTTTCTGCAGATGTGTAAAGCCCGGCATATAAGTATCGATGTGTTCTTTCATCAGATCAAGCAGTGTGTTCATCAGTTCCTTGACCAGTTCGTCTGTTGCCAGAACTTCATCGCGGGTGTAGAGTTTCATATCAAGGGCTACCTGGTCATTACGGCTGCGTCCTGTATGGAGCTTCTTGCCGGTATCATCGGTGCGTTCAATCAGGACAGATTCCACGAAGCTGTGGATATCTTCATATTCCTCTGTAATCTGTAATTTGCCGGATTCGATATCGCTGCAGATTTCTTTCAGTGCTGAGATAATGATATCACGTTCAGCATCTGTGATGATTGCCTGTTTGGCAAGCATTGTGACATGGGCGATACTGCCCTGAATATCCTGATGATAGAACTTCTGATCGAAAGTGATCGAAGCATTAAAGTTATGTACAAGCTGGTTTTCTTCTTTGGTAAAGCGTCCGCCCCAGAGTTTCATCGGTTAATTCATCCTTTCCTTATGTAATTCAGGACTCGATTGCAAGTCCCGGCGTGTCATTCGGGTCTGCTTTGCAGACAAAGTTTTCACTGGTTTATATCTTATCGTGTTTTAAGGGGGATTGCAAGAAAAACAGTACAAATTCAATACAAAAAGTTGTTTACAACCTGATAATACTATGCTACAATGGTTGAGTATGAGTTTTAACCTGTGCCCAGATCAAGGAATCTCCAACCGGATCCTGGCATAAGGCATTTATTAAGATTTAGGAGGATTTATTAATGATTACAGCAGAACAGAAAAAAGAAATCGTAGCTAAATACGGTAAGACACCTGAAGATACAGGTTCACCAGAAGTTCAGATCGCACTTTTATCAGCAAGAATCGCTGACCTTACAGAGCATCTGAAGACACACAAGAAAGACCATCATTCAAGACGTGGTATGCTTAAGATGGTTGGTCAGAGACGTGGCTTACTTGATTACCTGAAGAAGACAGATATCGAGAGATACAGAGCTATCGTTGAGAAGTTAGGTTTAAGAAGATAATTATTATCTATCATGGGGCTGTCGGTAAAGGTATTATGCGGCAGCCCTGTTTGCGTTGCACGAACTATCAGGAGCATCTGGAAATTCCAGAATTGTTACTGTCCGAGACCACTGAAAAGTTAATCAGAGCGTTGGCATTGGTTGATTGTTCAGTAGTTTCGGAAGGCTCCTGAGAAATTTATAATTTATAAAAGGAGATTGAAAATGGCGAAAGAATACAAAAGTTTTTCCATGGAACTTGCCGGCAGAACACTTCGTGTAGAAGTAGGACATGTTGCTGCTCAGGCAAATGGCGCTGCACTTATGTATTATGGTGACACATGTGTGTTATCAACAGCAACAGCTTCAGAGAAACCGAGAGATGGTATTGATTTCTTCCCGTTAAGTGTTGAATTTGAAGAGAAGATGTACTCTGTAGGCAAGATTCCGGGCGGTTTCAACAAGCGTGAAGGTAAGGCAAGCGAGAATGCGGTCCTTACAGCGAGAGTTATCGACAGACCGATGCGTCCGCTCTTCCCTAAGGATTATAGAAATGATGTGACACTGAACAATCTTGTTCTGTGTGTGGATCAGACATGCAGCCCTGAGCTGACAGCAATGCTTGGTTCTGCCATTGCAACATGTATTTCTGATATTCCATTTGATGGCCCGTGTGCCATGACACAGGTTGGTATGATCAATGGTGAGTTTATTATCAACCCATCCAATGAGCAGAAATCTGTATCCGATCTTGCACTGACAGTTGCTTCTACTCGTGAGAAAGTAATTATGATTGAGGCAGGTGCCAATGAAGTACCTGAAGACAAGATGATCGAGGCTATTTATGCAGCTCATGATGTTAACCAGGAGATCATCAAATTCATCGATCAGATTGTTGCAGAAATGCGGCAAAGCAGAAGAAGGATTATGAGCATATGCTATTCCTGAAGAATTAAATGCAGCTATGAAGGAACTCTTTCCGCCAGAAGCAATGGAAGAAGCTGTATTTGCAGATGAGAAGCAGACAAGAGATGCCAATATCCGTGTTATTAAAGACAAGCTCGCAGAAGCATTTGCAGATAAGGAAGAGTGGCTGCCTCTGATTGACGATGCTGTTTATCAGTATCAGAAGAAGACAGTACGTAAGATGATTCTCAAGGATCACAAGCGTCCTGATGGCCGTGCTATTGACCAGATTCGTCCGCTTGCAGCAGAGATCGACCTGTTTGCAAGAACACACGGTTCTGCAATGTTCACAAGAGGTCAGACACAGATTTGTACCATCACAACACTGGCACCATTATCAGATGCCCAGAAGGTAGATGGCCTGAATGAATTTGTGACAAGCAAACGTTATATGCATCATTATAACTTCCCATCATACTCAGTGGGTGAGACAAAGCCTTCAAGAGGTCCGGGCCGTCGTGAGATCGGTCATGGTGCATTGGCTGAGAGAGCATTAGTGCCTGTTCTTCCTTCAGAAGAAGAGTTCCCATATGCTATTCGTACAGTATCTGAGACATTCGAATCCAATGGTTCTACATCACAGGCTTCCATCTGTGCATCCACTATGTCTCTGATGGCTGCCGGTGTTCCGATTAAGAAACCTGTTGCAGGTATCTCCTGTGGTCTTGTAACTGGCGATGTAGATGATGATTATCTTGTACTGACAGATATTCAGGGCCTTGAAGATTTCTTCGGTGATATGGACTTCAAAGTAGCCGGTACACACGATGGCATCACAGCAATCCAGATGGATATCAAGATTCATGGTCTGACACGTCCGATTGTTGAAGAGGCAATCAGAAGAACAAAGCAGGCAAGAGAGTACATTCTTACTGAGATTATCGAACCTTGCATCTCTGAACCGCGTAAGGAAGTCGGCGAATTCGCTCCGAAGATCCAGCAGATCAAGATTGATCCGACAAAGATTGGTGATGTTGTTGGACAGAAGGGTAAAGTCATCAACCAGATCATCGACGAAACAGGTGTGAAGATTGATATTACAGACGATGGTGCAGTATCTATCTGCGGCGTTGATAAAGAAGGCATTCAGAAAGCCATCGATATGATTACGATGATCGTGTCAGAGTTCGAAGAAGGCCGTATCTACACAGGTAAGGTTGTCAGCATCAAGGAGTTCGGTGCATTCCTTGAATTTGCACCTGGCAAAGAGGGGATGGTTCATATCTCCAAGCTTGACAAGAAACGTATCAATCATGTTGAGGACGTGCTGACACTGGGTGATGTGATCAAGGTTAAATGCATGGGCAAAGACAAGATGGGACGTATCAGCTTCAGTAAGAAAGATGCAGAATAATCAGCAGATACAGATGTTTATAAAAGCATATAAATGATCAATAAATAGAGGATATCATTTTGCGGAGATAAAAATCCACAGAATGATATCCTTTTGTTGTTTTAAGGGTGCAGTGTGTGGTAAGATATAATCAACAGTAAGCTATGCATGTTGAATGCCTGATGACTATGAAAGAACAGGACTTTTACAGGCAGTGCGGTCAATAAAGCAATAAAAAATGCAACAGCCAAGTTAGGAAGTGGGGGAGAGGAATAAGATATGAAAGTAAAGATATGCCCATTATGTGATAGTGAGATGAAGAAAGCCCATTACTGCGATACCTGTCATTCTTTTATATGGCGTCCGGAGATCCTGGATGTTCATTACAATGCGCAGCAGAGAGGAATGGGAGAGGAAGATTGTGCTTATGGTGTGAGCCATGATCAGAAGGATCACAGGAATGACATCTATGGAAGTTTTTCGGATGCGCTGAAGAAAGAAGACAAGAAGCAGAAAAATCGGAAGAAGGCTACATCCCATGAGGAAGTCTATGGCAGCAGTATACAGAAAAAGGCCGGCAGATCTTATAGAACCGACAGGTCAGGCACGGACATGGAAGCTAAACGGCGCAAGGCCGGAGGCTGTCTGGGGAAGGTTGTATTGGCGATCATTATTTTGAATGCATTGTTAGGTGTTGCCGGAAGTCGCCTTATTCATTATTTTACAAACGGTGATTTTCAATATGTGATTGAAGATTTGATGGATGAATTGGGGGTTGACGATGCAGACAAAATTATTGGTTCTGATACATCGTCAGAGGAATATTACAGAGAACTTTCAGAACAGGAAGTTTCTGCGTATCCGGATGGATGCAATGGCTATGCACATTTTGATGTGACAGATGAAGACATGGGGGCATTGATTGAAGCCTGGACCAGAACAGAATATGGAAGAGATATATCAGGAGATGATTCGTCATCGGAAGATAACTATATTTATACATATGATGGGGAGACAACGTCTTATCTACAGAAAACAACTTATTATAATGTTGACGGGGAATATAATGACTATGTGATAATTTACAGTGACAGTGCAACCGGTAAAATTCATTCGGTGACAGCATCTATGGAAGATACCGAAAGGATAAAATCATTTCTCAAAATGGTGGTTCAGAAACTCGATTCGAAGGCGGATTGGAGCGGAAAAGAACTGGAGCGGCAGTGTGACAATTTCCTTAAACAGATGGACAGTGGGGATGGCAGCGTGGATATCGACAACATGGTGATCAATGGTTCGAAATACAGTGATGGTGAGATATGGCTAAGTATAGGTTGTACGGATTTTTAAGCGATTGTGTGAAAAAATAAACAACATAGGCAGGTTATAATCTTGACGATTTATACAACTTGTATTAAAATAGAGTATGAAGAATGACTACCTGTCAATAAAGTGTTTATTGATATGGTCATATATAGAAAGGAGAAAAATATCATGGCAAAAGTTATGAAAACTATGGATGGTAACACAGCTGCTGCTTGGACTTCTTATGCGTTCACAGAAGTTGCTGGTATCTTCCCGATCACACCATCCTCACCTATGGCAGAAGTAACTGACGATTGGGCAGCCAACGGCAGAAAGAACATCTTCGGTCAGACTGTTGATGTAGTAGAAATGGAATCTGAGGCAGGTGCTTCAGGTACAGTTCATGGTTCTATTTCTTCAGGTGCATTAACAACTACTTATACAGCTTCCCAGGGCTTATTACTTATGATCCCTAACATGTATAAGATCGCAGGTGAATTATTGCCTTGTGTATTCCATGTAAGTGCCAGAGCATTAGCTTATCATGCATTAAACATCTTCGGCGATCACTCTGACGTTATGGCATGTCGTCAGACAGGTTTCGCAATGCTCTGTTCTAACTCCGTTCAGGAAGTTATGGATCTGGCTGCAGTTGCTCATCTTTCTACAATCAAAGGCAGAGTTCCATTCCTTCATTTCTTTGATGGCTTCAGAACATCTCATGAGATTCAGAAAGTTGAATGTACAGATTATGATGAATTAGCTAAATTAGTAGATTACGATGCACTGGCAGAGTTCAGAAAATCCGCTCTGAACCCAGAACATCCAGTTATGAGAGGTACAGCTCAGAACCCAGATGTTTACTTCCAGGGTCGTGAAGCAAGCAACAAGTTCTACGATGCACTTCCAGAAATCGTAGAAGAATACATGGCTAAAGTCAGCGAGATGACAGGTCGTGAATACAAGCTGTTCAACTACTATGGTGCTCCAGATGCTGATCGTGTTATCATCGCTATGGGTTCTATGTGTGAAGCAGCTGAAGAAGTTATCGATTACCTGACAGCTAAAGGCGAAAAAGTTGGTATCGTTAAAGTACATCTGTACAGACCTTTCAGAGCAGACAAACTGTTCGAAGCTATTCCTGCAACAGTTAAGAAGATTGCTGTTATGGATAGAGTTAAGGAAGTTACAGGTTACGGCGAACCATTATATGTTGATGTCTGTGCAGCAGCATTCAAAGAAGGCAAGACATATGATATCGTTGGCGGTCGTTACGGCCTTGGTTCTAAGGACGTTACTCCAGGTTCCATCATCTCTATCTATGAGAACCTGAAAGCAGATCAGCCAAAGAACAACTTCACAATCGGTATCGTTGATGATGTTACAGGTCATTCCTTACCAATCATCCCTGAAGTTGACGTTGCTCCAGCTGGTACAACAAGCTGTAAGTTCTGGGGTCTTGGTTCTGATGGTACTGTAGGTGCTAACAAGAACTCTATCAAGATCATCGGTGACCATACAGATATGTATGCTCAGGCATATTTCCACTATGATTCCAAGAAGTCCGGTGGTGTTACACAGTCACATCTTCGTTTCGGTAAGACACCTATCCGTTCTACATACCTTGTTAAGACAGCTGACTTTATCGCATGTCATAACCAGGCTTATATCCATATGTATGATATCCTTGGCGATATTAAAGAAGGTGGTACATTCCTCTTCAATACAGTTTGGTCTCCAGAAGAACTGGATGAAAAACTGCCATCCAAGGTTAAACATCAGTTAGCTCAGAAACACGTTAAGTTCTACATCATCAACGCAGAAGATGTTGATAAAGAACTTAAGTTAAATGGTAAGACAAATGCCGTTCTTCAGGCTGCATTCTTCAAACTGGCTAACATCATTCCTATCGATACAGCTGTTAAGTATATGAAGGAAATGATCGTTAAGTCCTATGGTAAGAAGGGTGAAGATGTTGTTAACAAGAACTTCGCAGCTGTAGATGCTGGTCTTGATAAGATCGTAGAAGTTCCTGTTCCAGAAAGCTGGGCTACATGTCCTGATGACGCTCCTGTTGTTAAGGATGTTCCAGATTTCGTAAGAGACGTTGTAATGCCAATGAACGCTTGCGACGGCGATGCTTTACCAGTATCTGCTTTCAACGGCAGAGAAGATGGTCACTTCCCTCTGGGAACAGCTGCATACGAAAAACGTGGTGTTGCTGTCAGCGTACCTGTATGGGATGCTGCTAAGTGTATCCAGTGTAACCAGTGTTCATATGTTTGCCCTCATGCAACAATCAGACCTGTTCTGTTAACAGATGAAGAAGCAGCTGCAGCTCCAGCTAACTTCGGTGCTGTTCCAGGTAAGGCTAACCTTGCAGGCAAATATCAGTTCAAGATGCAGGTATCTCCTCTTGACTGTCTGGGTTGTGGCAGCTGTGTAAACATCTGTCCTACAAAGGCTCTTGAGATGGTTCCACTTGGAACACAGCTCGATGAAGCTCCTAACTGGGAATATGCAGTAGCTCTTCCACAGAAAGAGAACCCAATGGACAAATACACAGTTAAGGGTTCACAGTTTGAAAAACCATTACTTGAGTTCTCAGGCGCATGTGCAGGTTGTGGTGAAACACCTTACATCAAACTTGTAACTCAGTTATTCGGTGATAGAATGTATGTTGCTAATGCAACAGGTTGTACATCTATCTGGGGTGGTTCTGCTCCATCTATGCCATATACAACTAACGAAAAAGGTCAGGGTCCTGCATGGTGTAACTCACTGTTCGAGGATAATGCTGAATTCGGTTTAGGTATGTTCATGGGTCAGAAACATCGTAGAGAAGCATTAGCTAAGAAGATCAAAGGTCTTGTAGATCTTGGTGTTCTTGCTGAAGAAGCACAGGCTTGGTTAGATACTAAGGAAGAAGGCGAAGCTTCTAAGGCTACATCTGCAGCTCTGTTAGCAGCAGCTAAGGCTTACGCTGGCGACAATGCAGAAGCTAAAGCAATCTGTGATGCTATCGTTGAAGGCTATGACCTCTTAGTTAAGAAGTCACAGTGGATCTTCGGTGGTGACGGCTGGGCTTACGATATCGGTTACGGCGGTCTTGATCACGTACTTGCTTCCAACGAAGACGTTAACGTATTCGTTGTAGATACAGAAGTTTACTCCAATACTGGTGGTCAGGCTTCTAAGTCTACTCCTGTAGGTGCAGTTGCTAAATTCGCTGCTTCAGGTAAGAAGACAAAGAAGAAAGACCTTGGTATGATGGCTGCTTCTTACGGTTATGTATACGTAGCACAGGTTGCTATGGGCGCTAACATGAACCAGTTCATCAAAGCTCTTAAAGAAGCTGAAGCTTATCATGGCCCATCACTCATCATCGCTTACGCTCCATGTATCAACCATGGTATCAAGGGCGGTATGAAGGGTGCTCAGACAAGAATTAAAGAAGCTGTAGAGTGCGGTTACTGGTCATGCTGGAGATTCAACCCAGAACTTAAGGCTCAGGGCAAGAATCCATTCATCCTTGATTCTACTAAAGAACCTAAGGGCGACTTCAGAGCATTCATCATGAACGAAGTTCGTTATGCATCCCTGAAGAAAGGCTTCCCAGAAACAGCAGAAGCTCTGTACGCTAAGACAGAAGCAGATGCTAAAGACAGACTTGCTGGCTACATCAAGAAAGCAGCTGAATAATTCATCGTTAGATAATTTTTCAGAGTCAATGAATATACAGGCTCCGGTGCTTAGGCACCGGGGCCTTTTTCTGTTTTTAGAAAGCTTCAATGCCAAAAGTATGAAACAATGAAAAATAAATTCTTTACGTGCAAAGGCAGGATATAGTATAATCGGTATATTAGATAAATGAAATTATACTGGAAAGAGTGAAGAAATGGTTAAGACCTTTTATTTAAGTAATGGACTGAAGGTTGCAATGGAATATATGCCACAGTATCGTTCCGTATCCATGGGTGTTTGGGTGAAAGCCGGCTCGGTCAATGAGAATAAGCAGACCAATGGCATGGCACATGTGATTGAACATATGTTGTTTAAAGGAACGGAGAAGCGGACTGCCAGAGAATTGGCAGATGCCATGACAGAAATCGGCGGGAATATGGATGCCTATACGACGAAAGAATATACATGCTTTTACACGAAGACGCTGTATGAGCATCTTTTTTATGCCATAGATATTCTTGGGGATATGTTATCTAATTCCAAAATAGACGAGAATGATCTGAAAAAAGAACTGGGGTTATTGCCGAGGAAATCGATATGTATGATGATTCCCCGGAAGATATTGTCCATGAACGGCTGCAGGAAGTGATCTGGAGAGAACATTCGCTGGGATATCTGATTTCAGGGGATAAGCAGACAGTACTTGGCTTTAAGAGACAGGATGTGCTGGATTTTATGAAGCAATATTATACTGCTGATCGAATGACAATCGCTATATCCGGCTATTTTGAGGAAGCAAAAGTCCTTGAAGCACTGGAGAATTGTTTTGGAGGCATTGCGCCGGGGTATAAAGCCTCGCTTTTGGAAGCCAATGCGCAGATTGCAAAGGCAAAATACTATCCATCCCTTTATATGCAGCATAAGGATGTGGAACAGGTTCATATGATTATAGCCTTTGAATCTCTGAATTACTATGATCCTGAGAGATACATACTCAGTGTTGTCAACAGTCTGCTGGGCGGTAATGTGAACTCAAGACTTTTTGCTAGACAATTCGTGAAGAAATGGGATTAAGCTATGCCATTTATTCTTATGGCAGTTCCTATGAAAAAGGCGGACTTTTTCATATTTATGCGGCGGTTCATTCGAATCAGGTCAGGCCGGTATTGAAAGCGGTTGTGGATATTATTCAGAA
>ENA-OPZZ01002067-OPZZ01002067.1-human-gut-metagenome-genome-assembly--contig:-NODE-2067-length-10746-cov-3.391280_pt1 | contig 10746 bp, 10 predicted proteins | sample MGYA00242487_ERZ504511 | MGnify/ENA primary metagenome ERZ504511 (study PRJEB26092, sample SAMD00036241) | human gut metagenome | host: Homo sapiens | study: EMG produced TPA metagenomics assembly of... | reverse complement strand
GTTGCGCAAAAGTCGGCCGATAGGCCAGGAAAACGAGAAAGGCCGGTGCATGAAGTCACCGGCCTTGATTGTGGAGCTAGGGGATTCGAACCCCTGACCCTCTCCATGCCATGGAGATGCGCTACCAGCTGCGCTATAGCCCCGAGTGAAGCTATCCGATTCATGGGAGTCGCAAGACCCGCCATGAACCAGCGGAGAAACCACCATATCGCCTGATTTGATGGCTTCGTCGTGGAGCTAGGGGGATTCGAACCCCTGACCCTCTCCATGCCATGGAGATGCGCTACCAGCTGCGCTATAGCCCCGTTTTCAATTGTTGGCCCGTTGTTTGGACCTCGTATACATTACGACGAGATGTCGATTCTGGCAAAAGCCGGCGTGTCGCCAAATGGCAAAAGTGGGATTTGGCGACACTTTTTGGCTTGTTTCCGCCATTATTCAGGCATTGGGTTATTCAATTACTGCTTGAACGGTTTTTCGAATACACTGAACCTGTTGGCTCAGCAGGGGAGCCGTGACACGATCAGCGTTCGCGTTCCCACTCGTCGGTGTCGGCGATGGCCGGACCGTGATTGTAGTCCAGCAGACGCCAGCGCACAGTGCCATCGGGATTGTCCATCGGCACCAAGCGCACCCAGTGCGCATTACGCAATGAAACCACCGTAGAAAAGGTCGGATCGATTGCAGAAATGCCCAACAGGGTCTGCAATGTCTGCGCAATCCATGCGCCGTGCGAGAACACGAACAGGTCCGTGTCGTCTCCGGCACGCGTGGACCAGTCCTCAAGAGCCTCTACGCCGCGCTTGCCCACAGCTTCCTTGGGCTCGGCACCATACTTCAGCTCGCCGCCCCGAGACTCCATCCAGGAACGGAAGTCCTCGGGGTAGCGTTCGGCCAGTTCGGCCACGGCATGGCCATCCCAATCACCGAAGCTGCGTTCACGGACGCGACGATCATCGACGGGCTCGATTCCACCCAATACGTCGGCGAAAGCTTGCGCGGTGGCGTGCGCACGCTTCAAATCGGAGCAGACAATGAACCGGTGGTTGATTTCCTGCCGACGATCGACGTACAGCCTTTTCAAGGCCGCGGCGGTCTGCTTGACCTGCCATTCACCCACGGCGTCCAGCGGAATGTCGACCTGGCCTTGGAGCTTGTGAGCGGCGTTGTAGGAGGTGCGTCCATGACGGATAAGGAAAACGGAACGAACATGATTGGTCATAGTGACGATCCTTTCGGTTCCAGTGAGGAAACAGGAAAAAGGGGAGGGCTGCCTGATGCCGTCAATGATGTTTGGCAACAGGCAGCCCGACACGCGAATATCAGCGAATATCAGCGTTATGTGATTCGCACGTTACGCGGTGGTGACGGCAGCATCTTCCGCATGCTCCGCCGTTTCCGGGTGTGCGAGTTCAAGATCGATGGCCGGGCAGTCGCGCCAGAGTCGTTCGAGCCCGTAGAATTCGCGCGATTCCTCGTGCATGACATGAACCACGAAATCACCGTAGTCAAGCAGCACCCACTGGCCCTCGGTCAGGCCCTCGCGAGAGCGCGGCTGACGGCCGGAGCACTTAAGGAACAGGTCCTTTTCGATTTGCCTCGGCCACGGCCAGTACCTGACGCTCGTTGGAGGCGCCGGCGATCATCATGATGTCGGTGATGCCGAGCAGGTCGGCTACGTCGAAGGCCACGATGTCGGTGGCTTTGATACGGTCCGCGGCCTCGGCGGCCACGCGGACGGCGTTGATGGAATCCTGAAGTGCGGGCATGGTTCAGCGCTCCCAGGCGGGCTTCCAGCCCTCGACGTTGTGTTGCGTATTCTCGGAGTAGACCATCGTGTCGCTCGGCACGGCGTGGCGCACCACGGAACCGGCGCCGGTGGTCACGTTGTCGCCCACTTCAACCGGGGCCACGAACAGGTTGCCGGCACCCACGTGGCAGCCGGAGCCGATGGTGGTGCGGTTCTTGTGCACGCCGTCATAGTTGGCGGTAATGGTGCCGCCGCCGATGTTGGTGTGGTCGCCAAGCTGGGCGTCGCCCACGTAGCTCAGGTGCGGCACCTTGGTGCCGTTGCCGATGTGCGCCTTCTTCATTTCGACGAACGCGCCGGCCTTGGCATCCTCGCCGAACTCGTTGCCCGGGCGCAGGTAGGTCCACGGGCCGATGTTCGTGCGTGCGCCGATGTGCGATTCCTGTACGCGGGAACGCTCGACCACGGCACCTTCGTCCACGGTTGCGTCGATCAGGGTGGTGTACGGGCCGACGATGGCGTCCTCGCCGACCACCGTGTGGCCTTGCAGGAAGGAGCCGGGCAGGATGGTGGCGTCGCGGCCGATTTGGACATCGTCCTCGATCCAGGTGGTTTCCGGGTCAAGAATGGTCACGCCGTCGCGCATCCAGCGCTCGCAGACGCGGCGGTTGTAGGTCTTGGACAGCGCGGCCAGCTGCACGCGGTCGTTCACGCCTTCGACGGTGAGCGGATCCGGAGCGGCGAACGCGCCGACCTTGCCAGCGGCCTTGGCGGTTTCCAGCGCGTCGGTCAGATAGAACTCACCCTGCGCGTTGTTCGACTTCAGTCCGGCGATTGCCTCGGTAAGCACGGAAGCCTCGAACACGTAGACTGAGGTGTTCACTTCCTGCACGGCGAGTTCGCTGCGGTTGGCGTCTTTCTGTTCAACGATGCGCAGCACGTTGCCTTCGCGATCGCGGATGATGCGGCCGTAGCCGGTCGGGTCATCGAGGATGGTGGTGAGCACAGTGGCGCCGTTGCCGGAGGCGGTGTGGAATTCGACCAGACGGTGCAGCGTCTCGCTGTCGAGCAGCGGCATGTCGGAGGCGGCGATCAGCACCGGGCCATCGACCTTGCCAGCCTCGGTGAGCTGCGCCATTGCGCACTGCACGGCGCGGCCGGTACCGGGAATGTCGTCCTGGTTCACAATGGTGACCTGCTCGTCATAGGAGCGGGCGGCTTCGGCGACGCGCTCGGCCTGGAAGTGCACGACCACGGCCAACGTGTCGGGATTCAGGGCGGCCACCGAATCCATGACCCTGTTCAGGAAGGTCTTGCCTGCAAAAGCATGCAGCACCTTCGGCTTGTTGGAACGCATGCGGGTACCCTCGCCGGCGGCGAGGACGATGGCTGCGGATAATGCCATAACTGACGTATTCCCTTCGATCGGAATGTCTATTGAGGGTGGAAACACCTCAAAACAATAGACGGCCGCCCGGATGTCGAGCGGCCGTCAGCCGTTCCCCCACCTGGACTCGAACCAAGACAAAGGGTTCCAAAGACCCGTGTGCTGCCATTACACCATGGGGGAGTCGTGGGCTTTCGGCCCACAAGTGTTCATTTATACCATACTGTCGGTATTTACCGAAAGGCTACGCCATGTCGCGTCTCGCATCGTGTGCTTTCCACGAACAAACACGCACGTGATCAGGCGAACAGGAAGCCTTGACCGTGGTGCTCGGGGTAGGTGTCGAACAGTCGGCGACCGAGCCGTCCTCGAATACGGCGCGGATGGCGCTGGCCAGCAGCGGGGCGATCGACAGGACGGTCAAGCCATCCCAGCGCTTTTCCTCGGGAATCGGCACGGTGTCGGTCAGCACGACCTCGCGCGCACCGCAGTTCTTGAGTCGCTCGATGGCCGGGCCGGAGAGCACGCCATGCGTGGCGACCACGGTCACCGACTTGGCTCCCGCGTCCTGCAGCACGTGGCATGCGCCCGCGATGGTACCGGCGGTGTCGATCAGGTCATCGACAAGCACGCAGTCCTTGCCGGCGACGTCGCCGACCACACGGTTGGCGACCGCCTGGTTCGGGCGGGTGATGTCGCGCGTCTTGTGCACGAAAGCGAGCGGACCGCCGCCGAGACGCTGCGCCCACTGCTCGGCCACGCGAATGCGGCCGGCGTCGGGGGAGACGACGGCGACGTTGTCGAGATGGCCCTGGAAACGATCACGGATGTAGTCGACCAGCACTGGCATGGCCACCAGATGATCGACCGGGCCGTCGAAGAAGCCTTGGGACTGCGCGGCATGCAGATCGACCGACATGATGCGGTCGGCACCGGCGGTCTTCAGCAGGTCGAACACCAGACGGCAGGAGATGGGCTCGCGGCCGCGGTGCTTCTTGTCCTGACGGGAGTAGCCGAGCAACGGGCAGACCGCAGTAATGGAACGGGCCGAGGCGCGCTTCAATGCGTCGATCATGATGAGCTGCTCCATGATCGCCTTGTTGATGGGCTTGTAGTGGCTTTGCAGCACGAACACATCGGCGCCACGCACCGATTCAGTGTAGCGCACGTACATCTCGCCGTTGGCGAAATCGTATGCGGTGGTTTCAAGGACGTCGATGCCGAGCTGCTCGGCGACATCCTCAGCCAACTTCGGATGAATCCTTCCCGTAACGAGAATAAGATTCTTATCGGGCTTCCCTTCAAGGATTGCGCTCACCATGTCTCCCAACGTGTGGTCTCGTTGATGCAGTCTTCAGCATAGCCGTTCTTCACGACTGGTTGGACAACTCAGCGTTGCCTGCCGTTCACCTGCCGCTTGCGATCCATTGTTCGATGGCCTGTCTGACCGCCTTTGCATAGATATCGCTATCCATGCTCGGGTGGATGCCGTCGGAGCCGAGCACCTGCGCGTTCGCGTTGGCTGTGGCATCCCAATCCACCAGCACCACATTGTCTGGATGTGCGGCCGCATAGTCGGCAAGCACCTGGTTGGTAGGTGGAATCCACGTACGGTCTCCGTGGGCATTGACCAGTACCAGCACGCGGTCGGGGCCGATCATATTACGAATCTGGTCCAACTGATCAGGGGTGATTGCCGAATTGGTGCCAAGGCCGATCAACACCCACTGCCGCAGACTGCCGGCGGACAGAGCGTTGCCGATGAGTTCGGGGGCGACCATGATGGAGCGGGAAACGCTCGCGTCGGTCTGAATGCCGGGGAAGACTTCCGAAAGGCCCTGTGATGAGGCCAGCATCACCGAATCGCCTATGGCGGTAATCTGATCGCCGGTGGGCATCTCATGCTTGGGCTTGGGCGGTGCCGGCACGGCATGACGCAGCAGCACGTGTTCGGTTTTCTGCATACGTTCCAGTTGTGCGGCCTGTTGCTCCAGCTGGATCTGCATGGTGGTTTTCGCAGGTGCATGAGCAATGCCCTGCGCGCAGCCGACCAACGACAGCACCAGGATAACGTCAACGGCAATAACCCGGGCCGCATGATTCTTCTTGTTCGTGCGAAGGGGCACCACGACGGATATCACCGAGTGCGTTGCCGCCGGTTTCTCCACCATCAGCCAGGAAATCATCACCGCAATGGCGGTGAGCAACGCGGTCATGATGAGAGGCCAAGGCCCCACTGCCTTGAAGATCTTCGGGGCAAGGGCGCTGGAAAGAATCCACAACGGCCAGTGCCACAGGTAGATGCCGTACGAATACTTGCCGAGGGAGGCCAATGGCTTGAACACCATGAGGCTTTGCATCCAGGAATCGTCGGAGATGGTACCGGCAATCAGCAGCACGGACAACAAGCTGGACAATATGATGCCACCGCGGAAGGCGAATGCATCCTGTTTGCCGATAACCGCCATGGTGACCAAGGCAATCAGGCTGAGGAACGCCAATACCGGTGCCGCCGCATTCCAGATGCGATGCTCCACGGGAATCCGAGGTAACGGAGCCCGATGTGCGGCGGCCGAAGCGCTCGAGCTAATGGTGCGGGGCATCGGCACAGCCCTCTGACGAGCGTGGCCCAACTGAGGAGCGGTGACCCACCAGGCGAGAGCCACACCCAGCATCAGGCCCATGCTGTGGGTATCGGTGCCGAAGTAGACGCGGGTGGGGTCGCCTTTGGGCACATACATCACCCACATGGCGATACTGCTGAACGCCGCGAGTCCCAGTGGGATGAGTGAAGACAGTTTCGTCTGGCGGAGCTTCCACATCAGCCAGACGATGAACGGCACGATGACGTAGAACTGCATGAGCACGCCAATGAACCACAGATGGCGAAACACCTGCGGGTTCATTTGGTCGAAATAGCTTTGGCCTCCGGCAATGGCGTACCAGTTGTAGCAGCCCAGCAGCACGGTGATGACTTGGTCGCGGATGGAAACTAGAATGTCGTGATCGAACAGCCAGCCGACGGAGACGATGACCGGAATCAGCAGAAACAGCGCCGGATAGAGACGTGCTGCACGCTTGGGAATATATCGCACGAGATTCAGCGATCCGGTTTCCGCCAGAGAACGAATCAAACTGACGGCAATCAGGAATCCAGAGACGGTGAAGAACACGTCGACTCCGTAGAATCCGCCTGGCAGCCGTTGCTGCATGCAGTGGTACAGCACAATGGCTATCAGCGCCAGTCCTTTAATACCGTCTAAACCCACGAACCGCTTCACGGATAATCCTTCTCTCTCCGTAGTGCCGATGGCATTCCCCGTTCTCTCCAACAAACGGAAAACAAGCCCAGCATGGCCGAGGGGAGAGACAATGCGACAGCAGCGAATCGTCAGGCCGCATGCTGCATGATTACCGGCTTGACGATTCGCGGCATACCGCGCTTATCGGTGGCGCTTACCGGTGATACAGACTCACCCGTTCGTACTTCGGTTCGCAGCACACGTTGATGCCGAGTTTGCGATACAGCGCCTCGTCCGTGGATGAGATGATAACGGAGAAGAAGGCGTCGCAGCCCTGCAACTGTTTGAGCCCGTCGATGACGCGAGCGGCCACAGGACTGGTGGCGCTGGTGATTGACAATGCAATCAGCGTCTCATCCGAGTGCAAGCGTCGGTTCACGCTGTTGAGATGTTCGGTTTTCAGCCGACAGATGGGTTCGATGGCGGCATCGTCGATTACCGGAATGGTTTCGTCAACACCGGTGACGGCCTTGAGCGCGTGCATCAGCAGCGCGCTGGCCGCGCCCAACAGGTCGCCGGTTTTGCCGGTGACCACATGGCCATCGGGCAGCACCATGGCGCCAGCCGGGGCACCGGTGGCGGCCTCCTTCTCAAGAGCCACGGCGCGGGCGGGAGAAAGATCGGGGGTCACGCCGGCCCGGTTCATGATGGAGCGCAGCCGCTCCACCTGTTCCTCGCCAGTGCCGGTGCGCTTCAAGTGCACGGCGGCGGCGAAGTAGCGGCGCACGATTTCCAGACGCGCGGCATCGCGGCAGGCATCGTCGTCCACAATGGCGTATCCGGCCATGTTGACGCCCATATCGGTGGGGCTCTGATAGGGGCTTTCGCCCATGATGCGCTCCATCATGGCCTTGAGCACGGGGAATGCTTCGACGTCGCGGTTGTAGTTGACGGTGGTCTCGCCGTACGCCTCCAGATGGAAGGGGTCGATGATATTGGCATCGTCGAGGTCGACGGTGGCAGCCTCGTACGCGATGTTGACCGGATGGTTGAGCGGAAGATTCCAGATGGGGAACGTCTCGTATTTGGCATAGCCGGCGTCGATGCCGCGCTGGTGCTCGTGGTACAGCTGAGACAGGCACGTGGCGAGTTTGCCGGAGCCCGGGCCGGGCGCGGTGACCACGACGAGCGGTCGGCTGGTCTCGATGTACTCGTTCCTGCCGTAGCCGTCATCGGACACGATGCGTTCGATGTCGTGCGGGTATCCGGCGATCGGGTAGTGCAGGCGGCAGGTGACGCCGAGTTGCTCGAGGCGGTGGCGGTAGGCGTCGGCGGCGGGCTGATTGGCGTATTGGGTGAGCACTACGGAGCCGACGAGGAAGCCGCGGGAACGGAACACGTCGATGAGTCGCAGCACGTCCTCGTCGTAGGGGATACCGAGGTCGCCGCGGGTCTTGCCTTTTTCGATATGGTTGGCGTTGATGGCGATGACGATTTCCACATCGTCCACCAGACTTTCCAACATGCGGAACTTGGTGTCCGGCTCAAAGCCGGGCAGCACGCGCGAGGCGTGGTAGTCGTCGAAGAGCTTGCCTCCGAATTCCAGATAGAGTTTGCCGCCGAATTGCGCGATGCGCTTTCTGATGTTGGCGGCTTGCAGCTCGATGTATTTTTCGTTGTCGAATCCCTGGCGCATAGAGGTCGGCATCCCTTTCCGAACGACGTCGTAAACGGAAAAATTATACCGGACGTCGTCGGCAACAAAAAAATGGGATTCCCCGATGGGGAATCCCATTCGTCATAGAGAGCAATTACTCCCGAGGAATGTTGAACAGGGGTTTGCATGGCTCCCAAAAAACGCGCTGGTTGAAACGTTGCCGACGACGCGTGCGCTCGAAGAGTATGCACGGGTGGCTTTGCGGTGATTTCCCAGACCGTTCGTTGCTAGGCGAGATATTTCTTTTTCCAGGCCTTCTTTCGGGCGTAAACGTTTTCTGTCATGTCGGAGTAGTCGTAATCAACTTTGAACTTGCCGTTGGAATGGAGAATAAGCGTCATCGATCCCCATCTCTTTTCGGGCTTAAGCGCGGCCCTTTCAGGTTCAATGAACTTGTTGATAGCCATAAAGTTTTTCATCAAGGATGCCCTCGAAACGCCTTTTTGGTCAAAGCATTTAACGAAGTCGTCTTTTCCGCTGCCAGCAACGTAATACTCAATAGAGAACGCACCCTCGGCGTACTCGGCGTAAAACACGACCTTGCTCCAGTCTTCGGGGAGGGTTTCCTCAAGAATTGAAGCTATCCCTTGTAGCATCTTCTTTTCACTCATTACATTTCCTTTGCAGTGTTAAGAAGAAACGTAACCGTCTCTTCGCCGTCAATAATGTCCGTGATAGCAAACGAGCTAGGCCTGAATGACCCGCCCTCATAAAGTGGCTCAACCTTGAAAAACACTTCAGCGCCGTCAGCCAAAGCATCGGCGCATTTTTGCTCGATTGCTGCATAGGCTTTTTGGTTAACCTCGCCGCCCATGGCGACAATATTCTCAAGGCCATTTGATCCATTGAATCGGTCGGCAATCAGATGGCCTCTTTGATCAAAAAGCTCTTCAAACCCTTTTCCGATTGACTGGATAGTGTCCTTGATGGTCAAACGACCTTCGTGGGTCTTTAGTTGTAAGAAGCCTTCGGCCGATTCGACCCTACCCATTGCATCGGTAACGTATTTATACCCATTGATCTCATAGCTCATGTTCGGAACGAGGTCGTCGCCAACGCGGTAAAGTTGCCCGAGATCGTCGGTTGCACACTTCACGCCGTCGATCGCAAACTCGTTATTGGGAAGCAGTCGGTCGCCTTCGTAAATTGCCTTTCCGGCATCATCCAGAATTCGTGAGCTTGCGCCCGATTCTGCTGCCTTTGAGGCAAGAAAGTTATTTAGACCTCGTCCGGCAAGAAGCGTTGCTGCCGTAACAGTTCCCGCAACGACTTCTCCGACGATATCCTCCTGAGATATCTCACCGTCTTCAGCGCCGGCTTCCAAGCTCTTTCCCATTTCGTCAAGAACGAGTACAGACCCAGCAGCGAGTGCTGCAGGGGCAGAAGCGGTGACGGCTACGGCACCAAGCGCAACTTTAGTGGCGATTTCGCCTCCAGTTTCGACATAGTCTCCGATTTCCCGTATCTGCTCATCGGCTTCCATGAAGTCGCCCCAGGCGTTGGCTGCATCGTCAACAGCGTGTGTTTGCGCGGTTTTCACCGCTGCTTCTTCGTCTTCGGCCAGTAGTTCAATATTCGATTCAACACCGACATATGCGTTTTCTCCAACGTCGGCAACTCCAAGTACGAACCTGCCGCCAAGATAAGCTCCGTTCCTTGCGCCATCGCGGACAGTTTCGCCTGCAGCGTTGAGTGTTGGCTCGCATGCTTTCCAGGCGTCATCTGCGGCTTCTTGAACTGTTGAAATGCTCGCGGTTAGGACATCGCCGGAAGAAATATCCCGCCATGCGGCATCTGCACAATCAGCAACGGTGCGTTGCGCCTCCTCAAAGGCCAATCTCGTTTCGGTCGTATCCGGCATTAATTGCTCTATATTTTCAAACGCCATTTAGATCACCGGCCTTGTTTGAGATAAGACCGCTGATACTTCGGCGAGTGCTGAGGCCTTTTCCGTTGTCTCGATGCCGGTACCCCTCTTTCTCAGCTCGTTGAGATGAGCGTTAAACATCGACTGAATGAACAGGTATTGGATTGGTCCCCAGCTTTCGGGTGAGGAGTCATCTTCGAATTTCCAGCTTGAAAGCAGATGGGAGCAAAGCCTCTCTTTGAGGCTGTCGGCAGATAAATCCCTGGCGTCGTCGAGGATGCGTCCAATATTGAAATACCTATAAGCACACCATTCAAACAGTGGCTTCCTCGAGGACAGAGGAGTCCCTGCCATCTCAATCAAGCGTGCCTTCATGGAGTCAGGTATGTCCATCTTGTGCACACAGTCGCAGAAGTTGTATTCCCTTGGCTCATCGAGCTTGAACGGATTAAGCACACAAGAGTTGAGATAGCGAAGCTCTTCAGAAGAAGCCTTGTCCTTCGCGCTGTGCTTGCTCTGTGTCGGCGAGTACTCTAGGCCGCGTTCATGCGGTTCGATGTGACAGAGGACAGGTTCGATCCATTCGTTCTGATATATTGCTGCAACGCCTCGCTGAAGATTTGCAAGCTCTTGGATTTGGCTCTCGTTAAGATTTGCCGCCTTGCTGACAAGCATCCTGTCGCCTTCGTCAGGCAGTTTCCAGGATAAGTCGATGCGATGATTCTGCCTCAAGCCCAGCGGGTTGTTAAGACGCGGTCATTTTGGCGCTTACATCTCACTTTT
>ENA-OPZZ01002065-OPZZ01002065.1-human-gut-metagenome-genome-assembly--contig:-NODE-2065-length-10755-cov-5.765619_pt1 | contig 10755 bp, 6 predicted proteins | sample MGYA00242487_ERZ504511 | MGnify/ENA primary metagenome ERZ504511 (study PRJEB26092, sample SAMD00036241) | human gut metagenome | host: Homo sapiens | study: EMG produced TPA metagenomics assembly of... | reverse complement strand
ATGTAATGACACCAATGAAATATCATGAGCAATATACAAAAGCAGCATAAAATATCGCCAGCCATAGCATGGCTGACGATACAAAAATTTATTATTTTTTATTGTCCTCTTGACGGGGAGCATACCATGGTACACCTCCGGGGGGTTTTTGCATTTCAAAATATTTTGTTATATTTTTATACTTTAAACCGATACCCAACACCCCATATCGTCTCGATATACTGCGGGTTGGATGTATCCACTTCTACTTTCTCACGAATCTTCTTGATATGCACCGTTACCGTTGCAATATCCCCGATGGACTCCATATCCCAGATCTCCCGGAATAACTCTTCTTTCGAATATACGTGGTTCGGATGGCTCGCAAGGAATGTCAGCAGGTCGAATTCCTTCGTCGTAAATGTACGTTCTTCTCCGTTCACCCACACACGTCTTGCAGTTGTATCAATCTTCAGTCCTCTGATCTCGATCACTTTATTCTTCTCTGCCGCACTTCCGGTCAGACGGTCATATCTTGCCAGATGCGCTTTTACTCTCGCCACCAGTTCACTTGGACTAAACGGCTTTGTCATATAATCATCCGCACCGAGCCCCAGTCCCCTGATCTTATCGATATCATCTTTCTTCGCAGATACCATCACGATCGGTGTATTCTTCACATCACGCACCTGACGGCAGATATCGAATCCGTCTGTTCCCGGCAGCATCAGATCCAGGATCAGAAGATCATAATCTTCGTTCAGTGCTTTCTGAAGTCCTATATCTCCGTCAGTTGCAACCTCTACGGTGAACCCGCTCAGTTCCAGATAATCCCGTTCCAGATCTGCAATTGCTTCTTCGTCTTCTACTATTAATATCTTACTCATTGACTGGTACCTCCTGATACTTTCTTAGTACAAAATACATTGTCGTTCCGGTCTCTTCTCTGCTTGTTGCCCAGATCTTACCGCCGTGTTCTTCTACAATCTTCTTTACTACAGACAAACCGATTCCACTTCCTCCGGTGGACGAATTTCTCGACGCATCGGTCCGATAAAATCGGTCAAAGATATTCGGCAGGTCTTTTGCTGCAATTCCTTTTCCGTTGTCTTCCAGTTCAATCTGTACAAAATCTCCTACATCTTTGACACGCAGATTGATCATTCCCTTTGGTTTGTCCATATATTTCAACGAATTGTTGACAATATTGTGAATCACACGTTTTACCTGCTCCGGGTCTGCAATGATCCGTACATTCTTCTCTACATAATTAAAATAACCAAATCCTACATTCTGTGCTGCCAGTTCAACCGACAGGTCATCCGCACAGTCGTTGAAATATTCATTCGCCGACACGATATTAAAATTGTAAGGGATCTTATTCGTATCGATCTTAGAATATAATGTCAGCTCATTGATCAGCGTATTCATCTCTGTCGCTTTATTGTAGATTGTTCTGACATACCGGTCTATCTTCTCCGGTGTATCTGCAACACCATCTATAATTCCTTCGGCATAACCTTTGATCGTTGTCACAGGTGTCTTCAGATCATGTGAAATGTTACTTATCAGTTCTTTACTTTCTTTGTCATATTTCAATTTTTCTTCGGCACTTTCCTTCAGGCGTCCTCTCATCTCTTCCAGGCTCTGGCAGAGTTTTCCAAGTTCATCGTCAGCCTCCGGTTTCAACTCAAAATCCAGATTCCCATCCTTGATATTCTGCGCCGCTGTCTGCATCTTGCCGATCGGCCCCATAACCGCACGGTAAATCCATATAATAAGAGCTGCCGAAGTAAGTATCAGTATCACTACAATTCCAATCAGGATTTCGCAGAAAAACTGTCCAACCTCCGGAATTACATTGGATACATCTGACACAATGAACGCACTTCCCTTATTGCCGTCATCATATCTGAAATCTACCTGTTTTACCAATGCTTCTGCATCTCCGCCAAGATAAATTCCGTTCTCCGATGTTGTATCTGTATCTCCATATCCCGGCAATTGTTCGATCACCGCTTTTACACGATCATCATCGCTGCCCGTATATACGATTGTTCCGTCTTTTCTCACCAACAGGTATGCATTCTTATTCTCCAGTTTTTTATTAAACTGATCCAGTTCTGTCGCATCTTCCATCTCAGATGCCTGTTCTGACATATCCTTCAGTTCATGATACGGCTTCTCCGTAACACGTGCAAGTACCTGCATGGAATTCGTAAAATCAGAAATCGTCGTTCCTGTAATCCCATAATTCTTCTCCACCACTCCGATCTGATAGCGGCATACCATTGAAACCATCATGGCTGCCATAAGGACCGGTATAATAATAATCGTAAAAAATGCTATAACTAATCGCGTTTTCAGCTTCATGTATCTGTCCTCCACTAAAAAAAATTATAGCATGAAAAATGGGTGCTTCACACCAAAGCACCCATAAACTTTTATAAAATTTCTATAAATATTTTTTCAGATCTTCTACTTTGTCCAGTTTCTCCCATGGAAGATCAATATCTGTACGTCCGAAATGTCCGTAAGCCGCTGTCTGTTTGTAGATTGGTCTTCTAAGATCAAGCATCTGAATGATTCCTGCCGGGCGGAGATCAAAATTCTCACGAACGATCTCTACCAGTTTATCATCTTCTACTGCACCTGTTCCGAATGTATCTACCATGATAGATGTCGGATGTGCTACACCGATTGCATAAGACAACTGAATCTCACATTTCTTGGCAAGTCCTGCAGCAACAATATTCTTGGCAACGTAACGTGCTGCATAAGCAGCAGAACGGTCAACCTTTGTACAGTCTTTTCCAGAGAAAGCCCCGCCGCCGTGACGTGCCATTCCACCGTAAGTATCTACGATGATCTTACGTCCTGTAAGTCCACTGTCTCCGTGTGGTCCGCCGATTACAAAACGTCCTGTCGGGTTGATGAAGAACTTTGTCTTCTCATCTACCATGCCCTCTGGAATGATTGCATCGAATACATATTTCTTAATATCTTTATGAATCTGATCCTGTGTCACTTCCGGATCATGCTGTGTCGAAAGTACGACTGCATCCAGACGTGCCGGAACACCATTCTCATCATATTCAACCGTAACCTGTGTCTTTCCATCCGGTCTTAAGTACGGAAGTGTTCCGTTCTTTCTTACTTCTGTAAGCTTTCTTGAAAGCTTGTGTGCAAGTGCGATCGGGTATGGCATATATTCCGGTGTCTCATCAGAAGCATAACCGAACATCATTCCCTGGTCTCCGGCTCCGATTGCATCAATCTCTTCTTCTGACATTGTATGCTCTTTTGCTTCAAGTGCTTTATCAACACCCATAGCGATATCTGTAGACTGTTCATCAATTGCTGTGATCACACCGCAAGTCTCTGCATCAAATCCATATTTTCCTCTTGTATATCCAATCTCTTTGATCGTATCACGAACGATTTTCTGAATATCAATATATGCATTTGTTGTAATCTCACCCATAACAAGAACCATACCTGTTGTTGTTGCTGTCTCACATGCAACACGGCTCATTGGATCCTGCTCCATCAATGCATCCAGAATGGCATCTGAGATCTGATCACACATTTTATCCGGATGTCCTTCAGTTACTGATTCTGACGTAAATAATCTTCTTTCCACGTTCTTTTCTCTCCTTCTTTTCTAAAAAACAGTTCCTGCATTCTTTCTCTTGGGATTGTCTGTATCTCCAGAACCTGCCACCGGCAGCTTCTTCCGAACGCATGGCGTTTTAAAAACCGTCCACTTATATAAGTGGACGGTTTGATATCTTCATAAACCAATCCTCTTATTGTTCGATCACTCGCTCAGGCTGGCACCTTCCTACAATGGGGTTGCCGCAGTTTCACAGATCCTTTGTATCTCCACTGCTCTGAATAAGAGAAAGTTTGCTTTTATTAAGTTATTTTTGATACGACTAAGACTTTACTCTATTTTCCCTGTACTGTCAATAGACATATATAAGAAAATGTATCATCTAGCCTACTTTTAATTTGAACTTCTGAATCGCTTTTTCAGAATCTACTCTTTCGATGATTCCACCAATGCTGCGAAGTTTCTCTTCGAATCTTTCATATCCTCTCTGGATATATACGATGTCATCTACAATTGTGATTCCATCCGCTGCAAGACCCGCGATGCAAAGTGCGGCTCCTGCACGAAGATCCGGTGCACTTACTCTTGCTCCGGAGAATTCTGCCACGCCTTCGATCGTTGCGGAATTGCCTTCTACCTTTACATTGGCTCCCATTCTTGCAAGCTCATCCAGATATTTGAAACGGTTTTCAAAAATACTCTCTGTAATGATACTTGTCCCCTTACATAAGGCCAGTGTCACGCCGATCTGCGGCTGCATATCTGTCGGGAATCCAGGATACGGAAGGGTCTTCACATGTGTGCTTGTAAGATCTCCCTTTGATACGACACGTACAGCATCGTCGAATTCTTCCACTTCACAGCCGATTTCTACCAGTTTTGCGATCGTAGCTTCCAAATGCTTCGGAATAACATTTAGTACCGTTACATCTCCCCTGGTAGCTGCTGCTGCGAACATGAATGTTCCTGCTTCAATCTGATCCGGGATCACAGAATATTCTGTGCTGTGGAGACGCTGTACACCACGGATCTTGATCACGTCTGTACCTGCTCCTCTGATGTTGGCTCCCATGCTGTTCAGGAAGTTTGCAACGTCTACAACGTGCGGCTCTTTCGCAACATTTTCCAGAATGGTAAGTCCTTCTGCCATAGCTGCTGCCATCATAACATTGATGGTTGCTCCAACACTTACAACGTCAAAATAAATATGTTTTCCAACAAGACGGTCTGCTTCTGCAACAATCTTGCCATGTTCGATATCTACATCTGCACCAAGTGCACGGAATCCTTTGAGATGCTGGTCAATTGGTCTGCTTCCGATATTGCATCCTCCTGGAAGTGCAACTTCGGCACGTCTGTACTTTCCAAGTAATGCTCCGAGAAGATAGTACGAAGCACGGATTTTCTTAATGTAATCATACTCGATATCTACATTCTTAATGCTGGCTCCGTTAATCTTCACTGTATGACGGTCAACACGATGTACCTGTGCTCCAATCCCCTCGATTGCGTCAATCAGTACGTTAATGTCATTTACATCCGGTAAGTTATCGATCAATACAGTTTCATCTGTCATGATTGCTGCCGCAAGAATTGCAAGTGCTGCATTCTTCGCACCACCGATTTCCACTTCTCCCACAAGCGGATGACCGCCCTTAATAATATACTGTTCCATCAATTACACCTCATTAATATTTATATAAATCTCTATCTACAATAAATCTATTCTTAATCTGCTATTCTATCTTCTGCAAATCTGTTTCAATTATCTAATGCTAAATATCTCTAAATCCTCCTCATCCCAGGAGATATGGCTTTCCTGCTTCACCATCGAGATGAAGGCCGGGGTGGCCGTAAGGTTCGAGAAATCCGCCTTGTCGCTAAACGGCGTCTTCATACCCAAGCGCTCGAGAGCCGGAATCAGATCAAGTTCGGTATCGAAGGCGACCTTGGGCACCACGTAGGTTATGAAGCCGTACTCGTCCTCGTTCGCGTCAACGGCAAAAGCCTGGGCCAAGCGCTGCTCATCGGCAAGCAGGTCGTCCACCGACACGCCTTCGGCCGGCAGCACGAACGTCATCATCGTGCCGCCCGTGAACGCCAGACGTGCGCGCAGGAAGTCGTCGGTCTGGCGAAAGCCTTGCAGCGAGTCGATACGCTGCGTCATGAACTGGGTTTCGACGTCGCCCGATGCGGCGTGAAACACGGCGGGCGCGGTGTTCGCCGCATCGAACGTATCCATCCAACCGCCTTTGAAGTACACCGCGTTGATGATGGACAGCAGAAGGTCACTCTCGGTTTTCACCTGGGGGTCGATGGTGCCGCCCGTATTCTCGGAAATCCATGCGGCCATGGCCTGGTCGGCAGCGTCAGTGCCGAACTCCACCGAAAACGGCGTGGCGTAGAACTGGCCGATCGCCGTGTCGATGAACGATTGCTCGAAGGAGGCGTCCTTCGCCATCCATATGGAATTCGCCAGATCGACCGTGGAGAAAGGATGCGGTTGTCAGCACGCGGAACAGGTTGCCGCACTGCTGGGCACGTCGACGGTGCTGGGCGCACCCAGCACCGAGGCGATCTCGTCGCGCGTCTGACCCGCAGCGCCTTCGTTCGCAAGCGCCAGGGCGTAGTACAAACTGAGCGGAGAATACATGCGGTTCGCCTTGGCATCGTCCGCGCCGTCGCCCAACACCGAAGCGGTGCTGCGGTAGGCGAACGCTGCAAGCGAGTCTACGAAGGATTGATCGATCGGGTTCTGCTCGAGCGCGTCCAGCCATGCTTCGGGATTGTTCTCAGACGCCTTCTGAGGGATAGCAGGCTGCGCCACGGCGAACTGGCTCGTCGTACGTTGTTGCGCGCATGCGCTCAACAACGTGCCGGCTGCCAGCAGCGTCACCAGCACTGCAGCCAACGCGATCGTCTTTCCTGCAAGGCTTTCGCCCCGCTTCGCCCGTCCATCCATGGCGTTCCCTCCATTCGGCTATTTGATCCGTCAAAGGGTAACACGATCGAAGCGGCCGAATTGTCGGGAACGCGTTAAAACAGCATGCCCAGAAACGCCGCGATGCCTCCCGTCACGACCATGACAACCCACACGATGAGCCAGAACAGGCAGCCGAACCAGGCGAACAGCTTGCCGCCCTCGCTCCAACCCCAACCATCCTTGCCCATGAACCATGCGGCCAACACGCCGAACAGGCCGCCGAAGAGGCCGACGCAGAAGTAGCCGAATTTTGCCAAACCGGATATCTCGCGCATGAGACGCTCCTTTCGCTTCCTGAAAAGGAGCATGATAAGAGCAAAGCGTCATGCGCGACACGGCGGAACGCAATCTGTGGCAGACTTGGTTTCCCGCCGGCGATCGCTCGAAACAAAACGGGCCGCTTCTGCAAGAGGGATGAGCAGAAGCGACCGTCAACGGAATAGCTTGGTTAGGTGGCGCCCGAAACATGGCGGGCGCCTTTCAGGCGCGTAGCGCTAGGCGCGCACCTCGCCGCCGATCTTGCGGGCGGGAACCTGCTGGCCGGTGGCGGCCATGCGCTCTTCGTGAGTCATCGCGGCCAGTTCGTGCACGCGCTCAACGTCCACGACCAGCGCTGCGGCCAAACGATCGCCGTACTCGGGATCGGCCTTGTAGCAGTGCGCCGCATGGCGCAGGCGGATGTTCTCGGTCACGCCGTCCATGTTGCGCGCCGTGTTGTCGATGAGGGCAGCGCGCTGATCCTCGCCCATCAGACGATACAGGTCGCCCGGCTGGTAGAACGTGTCGTCGGTGGGGTCGTCGGCGGGATCCCACGCGTCCATCGGTCCGAACAGGTCCAGCGGCGGCTCGGCCGCGTCGGCCTGCTGCTGCCACTGCCCGTAGCTGTTCGGCTCGTAGCCGATGGTGCCGCCGAAGTTGCCGTCGGTGCGCATCATACCGTCGCGATGGAACTCGGCATAGGGGCAGCGCGGCCGGTTCACCGGGATGTGATTGTGGTTCACGCCCAGGCGGTAGCGCTGCGCGTCGCCGTAGGAGAAGAGACGCCCCTGCAGCATCTTGTCCGGCGAAAAACTGATGCCGGGAACCACGTTCGCGGGATTGAACGCGGCCTGTTCCACTTCCGCGAAATAGTTTTCGGGATTGCGGTTCAGTTCGAGTTCGCCCACTTCAATGAGCGGATAGTCCTTGTGATACCAGACTTTGGTCAGATCAAAGGGATGGTAGGGCAGTTTCTCGGCGTCGGCTTCGGGCATGATCTGAATGAACAGGGTCCAGCGGGGGAAATCACCCTTTTCGATGTGCTCATAGAGGTCGCGCTGATGGCTTTCACGATCCTTGGCGATGATCGCAGCCGCTTCCTCGTCACTCAAGTTCTTGATACCTTGCAGGGTTCTGAGATGGAACTTCACCCAGATACGTTCGTTCTTATTGTTGATAAAACTGTACGTATGGCTACCGAAACCATGCATATGTCGATAAGAGTAAGGAATGCCGCGAGAACTCATCGTAATCGTTACTTGATGCAGGGCCTCGGGAAGCAAAGTCCAGAAATCCCAGTTGTTATCCTCGCTTCGTAGATTCGTTTTCGGGTCACGTTTGACCGCATGATTCAAGTCCGGGAACTTTAGGGGATCACGCAAGAAGAATACGGGGGTGTTGTTGCCTACCAAGTCCCAGTTACCCTCCTCTGTGTAGAATTTCATGGCGAATCCACGGATATCACGCTCTGCGTCGGCTGCTCCGCGCTCTCCGGCTACGGTGGAGAAACGGACAAAGCAGTCAGTTTTCTTGCCTACCTCGCTGAAAATAGCCGCTTTCGTATACTTTGTGATATCATGTGTAACGGTAAAGGTACCGAATGCGCCGGAACCTTTGGCGTGCATGCGTCTTTCTGGGATCACTTCACGGTCGAAGTGCGCTAGCTTCTCAATGAACCAAGGGTCTTGTAATACCATCGGGCCACGTGGCCCCACTGTTTGTACGTTCTGATTGTCCGCAACAGGGCGCCCGTTGGCGGCAGTTAGTTTTTTGTCTTCCATAACTTTAGTTTTTATGTCGCAATAAAGAATTTTAGATAAAGTAATCTTTAAATAAAACTGTTTAGAAACAACAATTGTTTTTAACTTCTTGACAAAAATAAGATGTTGTTAGACAGTTGTCAAATAGTTAATATCTATAAATATATAGACGGGTAGTAGAAACTCAGTGGGGATAGGCGCATGAGTTATAAAAGTATCTTAGTTTCATCGCCCCATACACCTAAGATACTTCGCTAATGAACTTAGGATACTTGCTCAATGAAACTAAGATACCTTGTTTTTGTATTTAGATATGAAACACTCGTAGGGGAACGCACAAAAGCCCCGCCGAAATACATCGACGGGGCTCTATCTTATGAACTGTGTCTTTCCTTACGGAAATCCGGTCAGTTTTCTACTTATTTAACGATTGTCTTAACAGCCTCTTCACCATCAACAGCTACAGCTACGATACCAGCAGGTACAGCGATAGTTGCGTTGTCTGAAGTAAGAACTGTCTCAGCAACAACCTTACCTAAGATGTTAGTGATAACTACTGACTTACCAGCAGCGCCTTGAACAGTTACAGTACCGTTACCAGCTACTACAGATACACCTTCAACATTGTTGATGTTATCGTTAGATGTTACCATATCATCATCTTCAGTCTTAGGATAAGCGTTGAATACTAATGCACCATCACCACCAGTCTTAGCAGCGTCAAATTGAGAGCTAGCATCTGTTAATACCAAGCAACCATTGTGCATCTTCAACCAAGCAGCTTTCTTAGTCGGAGCAATCGCACTAGCAACATCACCAGCTACAGTCTGATATTGATTATCAGTTGCACCATATACATTAGACTCAATCAAGAATGAGTTGTTCGCACCCTCTTCGCCATCTACATAAGCTAATGCAGCCTTATCCGGATTTACATAACGGAATGACCAAGTTACATTCTTGTGCTTGTCACCTGTCAATACATTGATGAACTTAGCATAGTTCTTATGGTAGTCAGCGCTGATTGCCTCGATACCCTCGTTTTTCAATTGCTCAGCAGTCATGCCTTTGTATTTGCCTGTCAAGACAAACAAAGTATCACCATATTGAACAGCAGGAACGAAACCTACACGAGTGTAGCTACTGTTAGAAACAGCCTTCGTATTGAACAAGTATGGGTTAAGAGCCTCCTTACGATCTGCAACAGCAGCAGCAGAGTCTGAGTAGTTAACCAAATACTTACCATAGATAAATGCCGGAGTCTTCACATGAATAGCGTGTACACATTGATATGGGTCGTCTGTAACTTGACCATCAGCAGTGATGTGCTTACCTGTCTCAGTACAAGGAATGATCTTCTCACCCTCGATCAACTCACGATAAGCAGAAACCAAGTATTGAGGTTTAACCTTACCTGCGCCACGAGTTAACCATGCAGTGTCAATACGGAAAGCTAACTTACCATCAGCTTTAGCTTCACCCCAGATACCTGCGTAATCAACATCCTTGTTCAACAAGTTTCCATTATGCTCATCCATCAAATATTCACCACGGATAGTTTCCTTAAACATCAAGCTATCTGCTGAATTATCAACGTTCTCACCAAGAAGTGCATTGTTGAATTGACGATACAACGGAGTCTCATCCGGAGCGATGTAGAATGCAGAAGTTCTAGTCTCGTTCAACATTTGAGCTTTCAATGTAGCAGCACCATCATAGTCAGATACACCAGCCTTTGTTGAAGTAAGTTTCATCACATATTTACCAGCTTCTTTCGTTACAGCAATAACAGCATGATAGCACTTACCATCGATTTGGTTATTTTCCTTGAAGTAGTAACCAGATGTCAATTTCGTGTTATTGTCAGTAGAATATTGACTTACGTTGAATTTCTCTTCCTTATTTACAGACCAGATATTCTTTTTAGCATTGTCATTACTTGCTACATAAACAGTTCTGTAAAGGTTCTTTAATCCATTGATACGTTTAGCAACCGCAGCAGTAACAGGGAAACCATATTGAGCCTTAACAGCAGCTGCGTCATTTACCAAAGTATCCAAATTGAAAGCAGTCTTACCTTCTAATACAGTCAACGTAGAGTCTTTTGAAGACTTAGCGATGTATTTGTCTGTAGCATACGGATGCCAGTAGTTGAATGT
>ENA-OPZZ01002064-OPZZ01002064.1-human-gut-metagenome-genome-assembly--contig:-NODE-2064-length-10757-cov-3.046849_pt1 | contig 10757 bp, 17 predicted proteins | sample MGYA00242487_ERZ504511 | MGnify/ENA primary metagenome ERZ504511 (study PRJEB26092, sample SAMD00036241) | human gut metagenome | host: Homo sapiens | study: EMG produced TPA metagenomics assembly of... | reverse complement strand
AGAAGGCACTTTTACGTGCCCTTCGGGGAATTCGTTCATTTGCACATGCAATACTGTTCATTTGTAAACAGTATTTTAAAACACCTGACATTTCCATTCCTTACACCTGCCAGGAAACCAACGGTCACTTTTTATTTGTTGCACAGCACATTCAGCTGTTTTTGTGCCTGAAAATAGTCCTGAAACAAAATCGTCTTCATCCCAAGTTTCTTTGCGGCATCGATGTTTGCCGCATTGTCATCGATAAACACACATTCTTCCGGCTTTAAGTGATATTTCTCAAACAGGCTCTGGTAGATCACCGGGTCTGGTTTCAGGCATTTTACTTCATAGGACATCACGCCGCCGTCCATCAGATCGCAAAAATCAAGGTCTTTTCTGGTATACTGGCAGGTGAAATCACCATAGTTGGAAAGATAATAGACCTGATAACCCTGCTGCTTCAGAGAAGAAATCCAGTGTCTTGTATAAGGAAAACGTGTGATGCAGTCACCGAAGTGAGCAAATACCAGTCGGATATCATCCGCATATGCAGGACAGGAATCGACAAAAATCTGCTCGATCTCTTCGTAGGAAAGGCGGCCTTCATCGACCAGATTCCAGTTTGAACTTAAAAACATGGCCTTAGCGATTGCAGTGGTTTCTTCTTCTGGAAACTGAAAAGAAGCCAGATAGTCTTCCCAGTCAAAACGAACCAGAACTTTTCCGATATCAAAAACAATATTTTTAATCATAAGTAAATCCTTCTTTCTGAAATTAAATGGAACACGCATGTGACCTGACCAGAATCGCGTGCCAAGTCTCACATGCGTTCGACTTGAACTGACAGAATCACGGTACATCATTGCACTTTATTTTAAGGTAGACAGAGGCGATTGTCAAATTGTTCAGGCTGGATATATGCATAATGGCAGAATATCTTACAAATGTTTGCGTTCTCTTAAGAAATACTTTATAACTTTTCCATTGCTTTTTCACAAATGCTTGTTAAAATATATTATGACAGAAGGGATGGAAGGCATAAACATGCACAATCCCGTAAATGTTCGATTTCATATCGGAGAGGAAAACAGAGGGTTCAGCAACTGAAAGAAGGGGAATCATTTATGCAGTACACAATGTATTATGAAGAGCAGCAGAAGATTGATTACGACGAGTACGGAAAATTGAAACAGCAGCTGCTTCAAAAAGAAGAAAATCAGAAATTTGAAAAATATACACTGCGGAAACTTAAATTCAGAGGGGATGAGTCAAACGATGCAGTGCCGCACTATTATCTGTGCGTGAAGAATCAGGATGAAGATGCAATTTATCTGGAAAAGAAATACATGCAGATGCATATCTGGCACCGTGCGTGTGCAAAACTGAACCGCACAGACTGTGACCGGATTTTAAGAGGCGATATTGAATGGATGAAAGACAGTAAGGAAGCCCTGTTTCAGGACTTTTATCTGCAGGCAACTCTGAACCATTTAAGTCCGGGAAATGTGATTGAATATCAGAAAGAAAGACTGAAATGCAAAGAAGGTTATGTGGCCTTTGTTAAAAAAGTCAGATGTGTGGTCGGCGGATGGGGCAACCTGTTCTGGCCGGAAGCTATGACCATCCAGTGTCTGGAAGAAAATAAAGTTCTGACAGTTTACAAAAAGAGAGTCAATCTTCCGAATACGATCTGGGAGATGATGCAGGGAACGGCGATCCTTTCCGAAGATATGGCATTTGCCTTTTAAAAAAGAAAACACTGCAGAAAGATGAAACAATTCTGCAGTGTTTTTTTATTTTTCACTGTCATCTTTATGGCTGAGTCTGTAAAGAAGAATGCAGGCATAAGAGACGACCGGGATGATAAATGTGCATGCGAAAGATGCACCAAATAATCCATGTGCCAGATCGCTGTCCATAAGTGAAAATAGAAAAGTAAGCAGATACAGAGCGATCAGAATCACAGCACCCGCAAGTGCAAAGATGCGTTTTGCTTTTTTCATAAAAATCCTTTCCTGTTATTACTCTTTTGCTTCCGGCAGAGGAGAATAAATATTCTTTTCGGTTCGAAGGACATAGTGTGTACGGGTCTGACGTACGCCGCCCTGGTCTTTGATCCAGTGGTGGATCTGCTCCAGATGTTCGGAAGACTGACATGCGATTTTCAGTAAATAATCAAATTCTCCGGTGAGATAATAGCAGGAGATGATATTTGGATTCTTTTTGATGTTTTCAATGAAAAGTTCGTTGTATCTTGGATGTTCAAGGCTGATCTCCATCAGTGCAGTGACATCATTTCCGGTTTTCTTTTCATCCGTGATCACAGTATAAGATTCAATAACACCGGAAGATTCCATTTTGCGAATACGGTCGATCACGGTGGATACGGACAAATGTATCTCCTTGCTGATATCGGAAGCAGACTGTCTTGCGTTTTCTTTCAATTTCATTAAAATCTGCTGATCTAAATAGTCCACGATAGATGGACCTCCTTTCGTAAAAATTGATATAGCTGGTAAAGAACATTATCGTACTTTTTGGACAGTTTGTCAAAGAATTTTGTGATTATGTTGTATAAAAAACAAAAAAAGGTTCATACTACGAGTATACCAAAGAGAAATATAATACTTATCCTCCCCTGATCTCCCGCGGACGACACAAAGAGGTGCGGCTGCGGGGGATTTTTTTGCGGTCTCTTGCTTTACAAAAAAGCCAAAGTATTATATAATACAGGGCATGGGGTTTCTGCGAAAAAGACAGAGCCTGCCGAATGACGGGATAGATATTCCGATAATTTACAACAAAAATAAAGGATGGTAAGCATATGGGATTATTACAGCAGTGGAGAGACACAGCGTACTCTCAGCAGACAGATAAAAAGGTACTTCAGAAATTCTGGACGGATTATTTTATGATAGAAAAAGGGATTTATGAAAAGCTGCTCTCAGAGCCGGATGTAAAAGTAAAAGGCACAGTCAAAGAGCTGGCAGCAAAATATGAGATCCCGGTTATGACTATGGTTGGATTCCTGGATGGTATCGATGAGAGTCTGATCGTTCCGAACCCGATCGAAGAGATGGACGAGGATACCGAAGTAAACCTGATCTTTGACAAGGAAAAACTGTACAAAAACATGGTAGACGCAAAAGCAGACTGGCTGTACGGTCTGCCGATGTGGGACAATATCTTTGACGAAGATAAAAAGAAAGCACTTTACCGTGAAGCAAAGAAAGCAAATACGGTTATCAAAGGCAAAAAAGTAGGCAGAAACGATCCGTGTCCATGCGGAAGTGGAAAGAAATATAAATTCTGCTGCGGAAAGAATGCATAAATAAAGAGAGCGGAGCTGCGGTGGCCTGGACACAGGCTGCTGCGGCTCATTTTATCTCAGTCGAGAAGACTCCCACTTCTGCAAGTGGTGAGTAATAACAAGTCTTTCTTGGTGGGAGTACAATCTCCGACTAAAACGGAGTGCAGACTGTACGGCGATTCTGTCGGGTAAATGTGGGAAAAATTTTCTGTATGTGGATCATGCTATAAAAGGAGGGTTGAGTGGAATATGGAACTGATTTTAGGGATTTTGGGGCTTTTGTGTGCCCTGTATTTTGCTTTGCTGGTTTCCATCGGGATGGATTTTTCATGGATCTGGCTTGTGGGAGCGGTACTTTTCTGGGGGATCGCAGCCGTGCACAAGTATACTGTTCTTCATTCGATCGTGATCGCAAAAGGACTGAAAATCGCAGTGATCACAGTTTTTGTGATCGGGCTTCTGGTATTTGTGATTGCAGAAGGGTGTATCGTCAGCCGGATGTCCGCAGAACCGAAGGAGGATCTGGATTATATGATTGTCCTCGGGGCACAGGTGCATGGAGAAAGACCGAGCAGAGCACTGAAGCTGCGTCTGGAGAAGGCGGCACAGGAGTGGGAACGCTGTGGGAAGCCGACCCTGCTTTTGTCCGGCGGACAGGGAGACGGCGAGAGCATTACGGAAGCAGAGTGTATGAAGCGATTTTTGGTGGAAAAGGGTATTCCGGAGGATAAAATGATACTGGAAGAGGAGTCTGTCAGTACGATGGAAAATCTGCAGTTCTGTGCACGACTGTCGGACTGCAAAGAAAAGAAGACCGGGATCGTCAGCAACAATTTTCATGTTTATCGTGCCCTGAAACTTGCGAAAAAGCAGGGCTATCAGGATGTCTGTGGCGTGGCGGCGGGCTCGGACTGGCGGTATCAGATCCATTACATGGTGCGGGAAGCCTTTGCACTGGTCAAAGAAAAGATCAAAGGAAACATTTGATGAGAGGTGTGAACTATGATAGACAAAGAGAGGATTACCAGACAGTTTGTAAAACTGGTTTCCATCGATGCTCCTTCTTACAGAGAAAGAGAGATGGCAGATTATCTGACAAAAGAACTGGAAGAGCTGGGCTTTTCGGTGGAAGAGGATGATGCATGGAAGGTTTATGGCGGCAACTGCGGAAATCTCTATGCACACCGTCCGGGCAACGGCAGTCCGCTGCTGCTTGGCATGCATATGGATACGGTGGAGCCGGCAAAAGGCAAAAAAGCAGTTGTGCATCCGGACGGAAGGATCACAAGCGACGGTACAACGGTGCTCGGAGCAGATGATATGTCCGGTGTGGCAGCAGTTTTAGAAGCACTGCATCATTTAAAAGAAGAAAACAGACCGACCAGAGAGTTAGAGATTCTGCTCAGTATCGGAGAGGAAAAGCACGTAAAGGGAGCCAAAGTGTTTGATTTTTCAAAAATACAGGCAGAAAAATCGATCGTGCTTGATATGAGCGGCGAGATCGGTACGGCAGCAGTGCAGGCTCCGAGTCAGATCGCATTTACGGTAAAAGTACGTGGAAAAGCATCACATGCCGGATTTGCACCGCAGGACGGCGTGCATGCGATCCGGATCGCAGCGGCGGCAATCGCAGAGATGGCGATAGGCAGGATCGGAGATGATACAACCGTCAATGTCGGACAGATCGAAGGCGGCCGTGCCAGTAATATTGTCCCGGATTACTGTGAAGTATCCGGTGAGCTTCGCAGTTTTTCGCATAAAAAAGCACTGGAAGAACTTGCAAAGGTGGAGCAGATTTTTGCGAAAGAAGCAGAAAAACGCGGCGGCAGTATCGAATTTATCCGGGATATCTGCTATCAGGCCTATAAAACGGACGAAAACGAAAGTGTTGTAAAAGAATTTCAGAAGGCATGTATGGCGTGTGGCATCAAGAGCAGCCTGATTGCGACCTTTGGCGGCAGTGACCAGAACAAAATGTCTGAGCATGGCATCCCGGGGATCGTCATGGCATCGGCGATGCATCAGGTACATTCCTGCCAGGAATATACCGAAGTGTCCGAAATGGCACAGGTGGCAGGGATCGTCAGCGAACTGCTGCAAATGAAAGAGTAAAACTTAACATTCTTAATATTCTCATAAGTCCCTTGTATTTGCAGGGGACTTATATTATACTCCGAGTGTATGGTAAGTACTAGTACACTATAATACATCAGATGTGCACAGAAAAATATGTCATGCGATGCATGGCGTGCACCTCGCAGCAAGAATGCCAGAGACATTCTTGAATATGAAAAGAAAGCAGGGATGATTTCATGATCGTGATTGACAGTCAGAGCAGACAGCCAATCTATGAGCAGATCGTAGAACATGTAGAGAGTCTGATCGCAGCGGGCGTGATGAGCCAGGGGGAGCAGCTTCCATCTGTGCGGGCACTGGCGGTGGAGCTTTCTATCAATCCGAATACCATCCAGAAAGCATACGCGATTCTGGAAGAACATGGAGCAATTTATCCGGTGAAGGGAAAAGGAAATTTTGTCTCGGAAAAAGATAAGGTGACGGATCGGATGAAGGGACAGTGCTTCGGGCGGCTGAAAGAAACCGTGGATCAGGCGAAAAAACTTGGAATCAATGAGGAGGAGTTTTCGATAAAGGTCAGAACGTATTACAGGGAGGGAAAACATGATTGAAGTAACGGGTGTAAACAAAATGTTTGGTGAGATCAAAGCACTGGACAACATTGTGGCAACCATTCAGGAAGGCAGCATTTTCGGGCTGATCGGGACAAATGGAGCCGGTAAGAGCACACTTCTGCGTGTGATCAGCGGAGTTTTGAAGCCGGATACCGGCATGGCACTGATCGACGGGGAGAATGTCTATGAAAATCCACAGGCGAAAGCAAAGATTTTCTTTCTTCCGGACAATGCCTATTTTTTTCAGAATGCAACGGCAAAAACGATGGCAGAATATTATCAGGTGATCTATCCGCAGTTTGATATGGAACGCTTCCGGGAGATGGTCTCCGGATTTGGACTGGAATTTACAAGGAAGCTGTCCACGTTTTCCAAAGGCATGAAACGGCAGGTGGCACTTCTTCTTGGCGTCTGTGCCGGAACAAAATATCTGATATGTGACGAAAGTTTTGACGGACTGGATCCGGTTGTACGTCAGGCAGTGAAGAGCATTTTTGCATCTGAAATCATGAAACGGGACTTTACACCGATCATCGCATCGCACAATCTGCGTGAGCTGGAAGATATCTGTGACCATGTAGGGCTGCTGTACAAAGGAGGCATTCTGCTGTCGAAAGAACTGGAAGAAATGAAATATCACATCCATAAAGTGCAGTGCGTATTTCAAAATGCCGGGGACGAAGAGGAAATCCTTGCAAAACTGGAAGTGCTGCAGCATGAAAAACGCGGCTCTGTTATGAGCATTGTGGCACGAGGAACAAAGCAGGATATTCTGATGACCATTCAGGAGAAAAACCCGATTCTGGCAGAGATTCTTCCTCTGACATTGGAAGAAATTTTTATCAGTGAAACGGAGGTGGCTGGTTATGACATCAAAAATTTCATTTCTTAAGCTGATGCAGGAAGACGCGAAAAGGCGAAACTGGATGCTGGTATTCCTTACGGTTCCTTTTTTTCGTATGCTATCCGGTGTTGATGATGATCGGGCTGGACAATATGATGACGGTAAATGATGCCTGGAGAGAACGAGTGGCACTTGAGGTTCTGGCACCTGGAAATATCGGTATGGCACTGGTTATGACAGTTGCCGCAGCTATGATTGCGGCATCAGAATTTGCTTATCTGCACAGTAAAGAAAAAATGGATCTGTATTACAGTATTCCAGTTCGCAGGAAGAAGCTTTTTATGAGCGGATATATGACAGGATTTCTGATGTTTGTCGGAATTTTTGTGGCATCTGAAATACTTGCCGTGCTTGTTGCGGCTGCAAAAGGTGTTTCTCCTTCACTGCTGTGGCTTCCGTTTTTAAAGGGGAGTGTGCTGCATATCATAGAATTTCTGTTTATTTACAGTGCGGCTGCTTTTGCCATGCTTTTTACCGGCAATACGGTGATTGCTGTATTTGGCATGATGGTGATCGCCGGTTATGGTCCGGCGGTGACTGTGATCACAGAAGCTTATATTGACCTGGGATTTTATACTGCTTTAAAAACCACTCAGGATCTGGGAAATTTCTTATACAACACCGGTTGGTATTTTGCTTTATATGGAGCAGGGAATTTCACAGGGAACGCCGTGGTTTGGGGCGGCATGCATGACGCTTGCCGGAACGCTTGCGTTTTTGGTGGCAGATTTCTGGATGTGCACACACCACAAGGCAGAATGCGGAGGTATGGCACTGACTTTTCCGAAAACAGAGCAGATCCTGAAAATCCTGATGGTACTTCCGGGGGCACTTGCTGTTGGCATTGCGGCCTACAGCATGAACGGAGCAAATCAATATTACTGGCTGTTTGCAGGATTCATTTTCGGAGTGCTGGTGCTCGGCATGCTGATGGAGTTTATCTATCACAGGGATGTAAAACTGGCATTTGCACATAAAACCGGAACAGCTGTTACACTGGTGGCAGGCATTTTTATGATCTGTGCACTGGTCTTTGACTGGCCGGGATATAATCATTGGATGCCGGAAAAAGAAAAAATCAAAGCAATGTCTGTGTGCAGCAGATCGGGACTTGGATCGGCTGTTTATGGAAACTGCTATATAACAGAAAATCAGATGCAGAGTCTGGAAACACTGCATGACATTGAAAATCGACTGGATATGGAACAGACAGAACAGTTTGATGAGATCTATGACCTGGTAGAAAAAGCCCATGCAGAGAAAAAGCGTGGGTACAGTGAAGATGGCAATGTGAATGAAATGCTTGTAAAATTTATTCTGCAAAATGGAAAAACAGAATACCGCCGCTATTTTATCCTGGATGATGTCTGGAATGCGGCGGAGGAGAAACTGTGGCAGCAATCCTGGTATCAGAAGCTGTGTTACCCGATTCTTTCGGATGATCCGCAGTATGCAGAAAAAAAGCTGACCGAAGTCAATCTTTCCTATTTTTATGGAGATGATTGTGTCATGGACGGGGAAGACGCAAAAGAAGTCTATCGCATTTACAGAAAAGAACTGACAGAAAAAACAATGCAGGAGATCAAAACAATTCCGAGTGAAGAAAAGAATTTTGCAGCAGACACAGAAAACATGGATGGATACAACTGTGAACTTTATTTTTCTTTTGAAGAAAAAAGCAAAAGACAAGAGGATCATTTGCCAGGAATATGGTTATCCGATTCAAAAAGATTTTACGGAAACTTGGAAAAAAATAAAAGAAATCCAGAAAAAGAGTAGATAACTTACCGGAATAAAAAATTAAAAAAATCGCAGATACTATCGAGGAAATTGCAAGAACCGCTCTGCGGGAAAGCAATTTATAAAAAAAGTGGGTCAAAAGGAGGTAGTATCATGGCGATGTTAGTATGTTCGGCACAGAAATGTGTATACAATGACGGGATGTACTGCAGTAAAGGTGATATTAAAGTAGGCGGTGAAAATGCGACCAGAGTACAGGAAACCTGCTGTACAGATTTCACTGAACGAACCACACAGGGAGCGAAAAGTTCCATGGGCAGTGCTTCGCAGAAAATCAATGTTGCATGTGAAGCCTGTCACTGTGTATACAATGATGAACACAAATGCACGGCAGGTCAGATCGGTATTGTAGGAGCCGGGGCATGTACCTGCGAGCAGACAGAATGTGGAACATTTAAATGTAACTGCGGAAAATAAAAAAAGGGGTTGACACCTGCCGGTAAGTATGGTAACCTATTCAAGGTTATTGAGAAAACAAAGCAGAGTGTCCACTCTCACCGTAGCACAAAAGGTGACTATCGGTTAATAAAGTTCAGAAACAGAGAGATTTGTTTCAGGGGAAACGATTATTAGGTGGACAGTTATGCTGTCCACCTTTTTCTGGTCTATGAGGGAGCAAAGGTGGTACACGCATTAATGGAGGTGCAAAACTATTAGCGAGTTAATGATTAATGAACAGATCAGAGACAGAGAAATACGTCTGATCGGCGAAGATGGACAGCAGCTTGGAATTATGTCATCCAGAGAAGCTATGAAGATCGCAAGAGAGGCGGAACTGGATCTGGTAAAGATTGCGCCGCAGGCGAAACCACCGGTATGCAAAATCATTGATTATGGAAAATACCGTTACGAGCTGGCAAGAAAGAAAAGAAGCAAGAAAACAGAAGACAGATGAAGTAAAGAAGTCGTCTTCCCTCGAATATCGACAGCAACGATCTGAATACCAAGATTGCTTCAGCCAGAAGTTTATGAAAAGGTAATAAAGTAAAGTACACTCAGATTCAGAGGACGTGAGATGGCTCACGTACAGTCAAGCAGACATATCCTGGATGAGTTCGCAAAAGCACTGGAAGATATCGCACTCGTAGATAAAGCCGGCCGAAGATGGAAGGCAGGAGCAATGGCGTAATCAAGTTTTTAACCTAAAAAACGTTACCATAAGAACGCAGGGTTTAAAAATAGAAACGGCCAGAACCGGAAGGTTACAGCCGATAAACAGAATTTATACAAGGAGGAAAACGTAAAATGCCAAAAATTAAAACAAGCAGAGCAGCTGCAAAACGTTTCAAAAAGACAGGTGCAGGAAAACTGAAAAGAAATAAAGCTTACAAGAGCCATATCTTAACAAAAAAATCCACAAAGAGAAAGAGAAATCTGAGAAAAGCAATCATCACAGATGCTACAAATTTCAAGAACATGAAGAAGATTTTACCTTATTTATAAGAATAAGCGAAGGAGGAAATAAGACATGGCAAGAATTAAAGGCGGCATGAACGCTAGAAAGAAACATAACAGAGTACTGAAACTGGCAAAAGGTTACAGAGGTGCTCGTTCCAAACAGTATAGAGTTGCAAAACAGTCTGTAATGAGAGCACTGACAAGTGCTTATGCAGGAAGAAAACAGAAAAACGTCAGTTCAGACAGCTGTGGATCGCTCGTATCAACGCAGCAGCAAGAATCAATGGTCTGTCTTACAGCAAATTCATGTATGGACTGAAACTGGCAGGTGTTGAAATGAACCGCAAGATCCTGGCAGACATGGCAGTTAATGATGCAGAAGGATTTGCAACACTGGCAGAGCTGGCAAAATCTAAACTGGCATAATACTAGGAAAGCAGCTGTTTACACAGCAAATGTGAGAGTTAATAAGATGGAAGAGGAGCTGAAAAGCTTTCTTCCATTTTTTGTTTATACCGGGAGAAGCCTGAGACATAACGCTATTTTGGATGAGCCTGTTTTGGATTTGAAACTTGGTTTGGATATTATGAAATGTAATGTATAGAAAAAAATGAACTCGCAGTCTGCTCTGTGAGCTCTTTTAAACAGAAAATAAAAAGTGCGGAAGGCGGGA
>ENA-OPZZ01002063-OPZZ01002063.1-human-gut-metagenome-genome-assembly--contig:-NODE-2063-length-10760-cov-4.137496_pt1 | contig 10760 bp, 9 predicted proteins | sample MGYA00242487_ERZ504511 | MGnify/ENA primary metagenome ERZ504511 (study PRJEB26092, sample SAMD00036241) | human gut metagenome | host: Homo sapiens | study: EMG produced TPA metagenomics assembly of... | reverse complement strand
CACAAAATTATCCTGCTAATTTCATAAATGCTTCAAAATCATCACTTGCTTTTGCACATAGGAATAGATACTGATACTTTTCCTGATGAACGGCACTACAGATTCGATGATATCCATCTTGAAAAGACCGATATCCGCCAGTTCCTGTGACACAAATATAATGTGTCAGTGACATCAACAGCCAGTACCTCTGTATTCCCTTTGAGGAGCGTATCTGGTATGTATCCAGGGCCAGATGGTTTTTGCATTGCCTGAAAAATATCTCAATCGGCCATCGACAAACATAACAGGAAAGGATCTCCTGTGTAGATAAGGATACATTTGTGCTAATGAAAGCACGTAGTGCTTTAGGATTACCAAATGCTTTTTCAGGATAGCTTAAAAGAACAACTGCATTTTCTATGCCGCTGAGGTTTCCCTCATACCGGTACACATAATAGTTGCGTTTTTTGACTGTGACGAGGTCAAATCCTTTATGTGTTGTGGATCGTTCAGCAGCCAGTTCACTGAGTTTCTTTTTCATTCCTGATGGATACAGCAGACGGTTTGTTTTCAAAGCACCAATGGTATGGAACCCTTTCTGTACAAAAGTATTGATTATTTTTTCAGAAACATACCAGCAGTCACAAAGGAAATAAGACATTACTGGTGGAACAGGCAGTTCCTTTGCAATATTTTGTACAATATCAATCTTGGAAATTGATTTATTGTACATTACAAAAGCATAGTTCAGGACAATGCCGTTACAGGAAAGCATAACAGCTACTGCCTGATGTCCGTAGTCCTGTTTCCCCTTTAAATGGGATTGGTGAAAATACGCATCTTCAATCGGATGCAGAGCCTGTGACGAAGGCTTTGTCTTTGAAGCTATCGTATCGTCTACAATGCAGAAAACAGGCTTTCCGGTGCGTGCTGCTTCTGAATAAATAATCTCTATAACAGAAAGTTTTAACGTATCTGAAAGTAGAGAATCATCCCATTTCCCTGAATTAAGGAAATGTGCAATCGTAGTTCTGTGACAGGAACTGTTTTTAGCAAAATCCGTGGTTTTTCCATGATATCCTGAAATGAAAATGCTGATCAGGATACTTATAAGGTGGTTTATCACCCGGTTCGAATAAAATTTGCATAAATTTAATTTCTTAAGCTGGTTGTATATGAATGCGGAATGATGTATAGTATTTGCGAGAGACACCTTCTTTCGTAAATGTTGCAAATGTTTGTTTAGGCACTTTCATTATACAACACACGGAATCGAGGTGTCTTTCTTTTATGCAAAATCACGAACTTGCTCATTTATAGTAGTAAAAATATTTTAGCATAAACAAAGAAATGCCACAAGAGAAGGTAGTGCTGCAAAGAGACCCTTATTATGGAATAGATACTGGAATCTGAATATTCAAGACCATAGTAAAAGTGAATAAAAAAACATATAAATATTAGATGTAAATTATTGACGTTAACCAAATGGAATTATATAATAAAAATATAATGAAGTTGGGGAAAAGCCTTAGCGCGGAGTAAAAATAGTTTTTGACTTTTAGCCCCTGATATCATATTATAAAAATAATGCATGTTTCCAGTAATATGGAATTAAAAGGGAAACCGGTGCAAGTCCGGTACGGTCCCGCCACTGTAAAAGGGAGCTTTTTATCATATATGTCACTGCTTAAGAGGCGGGAAGACGATAAAATGCGATGAACTTAAGTCAGGAGACCTGCTTGCATTAAAAAAGGTTATTTCTTACGGTGTATAAGAAAGGCTTTATTTTTATACCTAAAATACATTTTAAGAAAAGGATCTTTTTTATTTCAGGAAAGGATGTGAGAAAAGAAAACTTGAATTTTTATACAAATACGACAGAAAGGTAAAAAAGGAATGAAAAAGATAATAAGTTTTATATTGACAATGATTATGCTGCTTACCTGCACCAGTATTTCAGTTATGGCAGCTGACACTCAGAGTGATACAACAAATCAGGACGGAAAAATGACAATAGGAGTGTCCGTATATAATCTGAATGATGCAGAAGTAAGAGCATTTAGAAATTATTTTGAAAATTATGTCGGCATGGCTTTTGATGTCGAGTTTTTATATTCTTCCAGTATAAGTACAGCAGAAGAAGAAATCAGCTTTATCAACGAGCTTCATGAAAGAAATGTAAAGGGAATTATTTCTTTCCTTTCCTCAGATCTTGAAGAAGTTCTTCCGGTATGTGAAGAATATGGTATGTATTATGTACGTGGCTCAGGAACGATCAGTGATGAAATGTATGAGAAAGTAAAGGATAATCCTTATTTTCTGGGAACAATAGGAACATCTGTTGAAACAGAAATGGATGCGGCTGCCAATATGGCGGAGTATTTTGTTTCAGAGGATCAGAATAACCAGAATCATTACATAATAGCATGTGGAGGATCTGCTATCGGTAATGAGATGCATCGTCTGAGAACGATTGGTATTCTGAATAAGCTTCAGGAAGCATATGGCCTGTCATATGAGAAGTCTGTAGAAGAACTGGTGAATACGCAGGATACTGAAGAAATTGAAACAGGCAGTGACATTAAGATTACTCTGGTTCCGGGGTATCCAAAAGATCACCTGGATGAAAAGCTGGCTGATTCGCTGAATACAGGAGAGTATAATGTTATTCTGAGTGTAGTGAGCGCAAGTGATTTTATCAAGATAATTGATGCTTATGAAGAAGAGAACAGTACAGATGTATTGTTGGGTTCCATTGACTGTTTTACAGAAGATACATACGAAATGTTTAATAAAAAGGGATATAACGGCAAGGAAAGAATCGACTATCTTGTAGGAAAATACGGTGCTATCGTTGCACCATCATTTGTTGCCATGAAAAATGCTCTGGAAGGCTTTGCAGAAGATTACCGTGAAGATGGAAGTGCTTTCCGGCTGCAGCAGTCATTCTGGACAGCGGATTCAGTAGATGAGTTTAATAAGCAGTATGCGTTATCTATTGGAATGTATGATAATACATATAGTGTAGAGGACATGATGGAAGTTCTGAAATCCTATACACCGGAAACAAATTTTGAGAAATTCCGGAAATTTACGGAAAAATAGATAGAAAATAAGAGTCTAAAATAATTGACGTATACATGATGGTATGTTATGATAAATGAGTATTCATACGGTCATTTAATGATTTTAGAGATAAGTTCAGACCAGCAGAAGCGTCCTGCTGGTCTGATTAAAAGGGAAACCGGTGTAAATCCGGTACGATCCCGTCACTGTGATAGTGGGTTTTCAGCTGAATGCCACTGGAAGATATTTTTCTGGGAAGGTGCTGAAAATGGGTAAGCTTAAGTCAGGAGACCTGCTTATTTCTGGTAAAAGAGATTCTTGCGGACGACGAGAAATCCTGATTAAGAGTTACAACTTCATGTGTTGCATATATATGTTTGATTCTTTAATGGTAAGATTTCGTGACGGATGTGGGAGCATCTGTCATTTTTTTTCGTTCAAAATCACAGGAATGGACAGTATGAGAAGGAAGAAAAACAACGAAGAAACAAAAAAAAGAAAGGAGTAAGGATGAAAAAAACAAAAAGAGAATTACTTGTGTTAGCAGCGGCAACAACAGTTGCATTATTAATGGGAGTTACTGTACAGGCGAAGGGTGATGAGAAGGTTTTAAACTTCGGATGTCAGATGTACACAGATGGATGTGTAAACAGTGCAAATGATGAAAACAGTGGATGGAATGCTATGAGATATGGTATTGCTGAAGCATTATTTAAATTCGATGACAATATGGAAGTTATCCCGTGGCTTGCTGAGAGTTATGAAGTAAATGACGAGCATACAGAATGGACGATCAAGCTGAAAGACGGAATTAAATTCTCTGACGGATGTGATTTAACTCCGACAAAGGTAAAAGAGTATTTTGATCACATGAAAGAGGTAGGACCTTCCGGATCTGCCAAACCGGAGAAATATCTGGAATTTGAAGCAGAAGTTACTGTAGATGATGATGCAAATACTATTAACATCAAAACAAGCAAACCATATGCAAACCTTGTAGGACAGCTCTGCCACCCAACTATGGGAATCACAGATGTAGAACATATTGAAAACTACGATAATGGAATTATTGGAACAGGTCCATACAAGATTGAAGAATTCAATGGTGTAGGTGTTGGTTATACATTAGCTGCAAATGAGTATTATCGTGAAGATGTTCCATACGATAAGATCAATCTGCTGTTCATGGGAGATAACTCCGCAAAAACAATGGCTCTCCAGAGTGGTCAGGTAGACTTGGTTGAGAATATCACAAATGTAGCAGATATTCAGGATTTCCAGGACAGTGATGACTTTACTGTTGATATTGCATCCGGTGTACGCTGCGGATTTGCATGGATGAACTTTGATGGTGTTCTTGGAAACAAAACACTTCGTCAGGCAATCCTGATGGCAATTGACTATGATACAATCTGTAATTCCAGAACAATCGGTGGACTTTATACACCAGGATTTTCCGTACTGCCATCTACTCTGAACTATGATTACGACAAACTTGAGAATCCATATACCTATGATCCGGAAAAACAAACAGATTCTGGATGATGCAGGAATCGTTGACACAGATGGAGATGGAATCCGTGAACTGGATGCCAGAATATCAACCTTAGATATATTCTTATGAAACCGTCTTCTGAATGACTTTGCAGATGCTCACGCACAGTATCTTGCAGAAATCGGCATCGGTGTTGTTCCTGAATACGGAAGCTCAGATGATCAGTGGAGTAAACTTGCAGCACTGGATTATGACTTTAATAACAATAACTGGATCACTGTTGGTACCGGAGATCCTCTGGCATATATGGCTAACTGGGCAACTGATACCAGCTACTGCGCATACTCCAACCCGGACTATGATAAGTTATATGAAGAATTAAAAGGTGAAATGGATCCGGAAAAGAGAAAAGATCTGATCTTCCAGATGCAGCAGATCCTGGTAGATGATGCAGCGGTTCTGATCGATGGATACTACAACTCATCTATGATCTACAGTAAGAAAGTTGGTTCTGCACATATCCATACAGCAGATTACTACTGGCTGTCAACAGAAATTACTCCTGCAGAATAAGAAAAGTCTGCGAATTGTGAAGTTACTGAATAGTTACAAACAGAAATAAAAAGAGGTGTCTTTTTTGAGTAAAAAGCAAATAATCAAGCGTTTATTACAGATTGTGATCGTATTGATCGGTATCAGCTTTATTACATTTGCACTGACCTTTATGTCACCAGGTGACCCTGTACGAAACATGTACACGGCAACCGGTGTAATGCCTACTGAAGAAATGGTTCAGGAGACACGCGAGGAACTTGGTCTGAATGATCCGTTTCTGGTGCAGTATACCAGATGGCTTAAGAACTGTCTGAAAGGTGACTTTGGCAAATCATACAGCTTAAATAAACCAGTTACAGAACTTCTTGCAGCCAGATTATGGCCGACTTTGAAACTTACATTAATGGCCATGATCCTTATGCTGGTTATTTCTGTACCTTTAGGTATGTTGTCTGCCATATATAAAGATAAATGGATCGATTATCTCGTCCGGGGAATTACATTCCTCGGATGTGCGATGCCTAACTTCTGGGTTGGACTTCTGTTAATGCTGGCATTCTGTGTTTATATCAATGCATTTCCGGTTATCAGTTCTGCGGGAGACTTTAAGAGTCTGTTTCTTCCGGCTTTGACACTTGCGATTGCAATGTCTTCCAAATATACCAGACAGGTAAGAACAGCGGTGCTGGATGAACTGAGTCAGGATTATGTGATCGGTGCACAGGCAAGAGGAGTAAAGAAATCAAAGATTATCTGGGGCAATGTATTTCCAAATTCATTGCTTCCGCTGATCACAATGTTTGGTCTTTCCATAGGATCACTTCTTGGAGGAACCAGTGTTGTAGAAGTAATCTTCTCTTATCCGGGTCTTGGAAACCTTGCAGTTTCAGCAATCACATCCAGTGATTACAATCTGATCCAGGGATATGTATTATGGCTTGCCCTGATTTATATGGTCATTAACCTGATCGTTGATGCATCTTATGTTTATATTGATCCACGTATGCGTTTAAAGGAGTAGAATCATGAAAAAGAAAAACAGATTTTTAGCAAATAAAACTTTTGTCGTGTTTTCTATTCTTGCAGTCTGTATTATTCTGACAGCAGTATTTGCACCGGTGGTAACCAGAGGGGTTGACCCGTTAAAAGGTTCTCTGGTAGATGCACTGCTTCCGCCATGCAAGGAACATATTTTTGGAACCGACAAAATGGGCAGGGATATTTTTTCAAGAGTTATTTATGGAGCACGTGCATCTCTGTCAGCAACCTTTGGTGTTGTTGCCCTGATCTTTCTGGTGGGAACTGTTACCGGAGTCCTTGCAGGATATTTCGGAGGTGTCATTGATGCTGTTATTATGCGAATTGCAGATATGATGCTTGCTTTCCCAGGACTGGTACTTGCTCTTGCTGTTGCAGGTATTATGGGCGCAAGTATCAAAAATGCGATCATCGCTATTGTAGTAGTAAGCTGGACCAAATATGCGCGTCTGGCACGAAGCCTGGTTATGAAGATCCGTGACAGGGATTATGTATCAGCAGCGATCGTTACCGGTTCCAAAACACCGTATATGCTGTTTCGATATATGCTTCCAAATGCACTTCCTACACTGATCATTACTGCTGCGACAGATATAGGTTCCATGATGCTGGAACTGGCAGCAATGTCCTTCCTGGGATTTGGCGCGAAGCCGCCGGCACCGGAATGGGGTTATATGCTGAATGAAGGAAGAGCGTGTATGCAGTCCGCTCCGTGGCTGATGATCTTCCCGGGTCTTGCTATTTTTGTAGTAGTTGTTGTATTTAATATGCTTGGGGATTCCATCCGTGATATCCTCGATCCAAGAAATGAGTAGGAGGAATAAACATGCTGAAATTAGATAATGTGACAATCTCCTACAAAAATGTTCCAACTGTTCAGAATTTTAATCTGGATATGAAAGAGGGACAGATCGTTTCTCTGGTAGGAGAATCCGGAAGTGGAAAAACCACTGTTATCCGTGCTGTTCTGGGACTTCTTGCAGGTGGCGGTAAGGTCACAGAAGGAAGTATTACATTTGAAGGAGAAGACCTCTTATCCTATACACCGGAACAGTGGAGAAAACTTCGTGGTTCTGATATTTCCATGATTTTTCAGGACAGTGGTGCAATGATGAATCCGACACGTAAAGTCGGAAAAGTATTCACAGAATATATTCTTACTCATGAGAAAATTTCCAAAAAAGAGGCATGGAGTAAGGGAATCGCAATGCTGGAGCGAATGAGACTTCCGTCTCCGGATAATATTATGGAATCTTATCCTTTCCAGTTATCCGGTGGTATGAGACAGCGAGTTGGTATTGCGATGGGAATGACTTATCAGCCGAAGCTTCTTCTTGCAGATGAACCGACTTCTGCACTGGATGTAACAACGCAGGCACAGATCGTGCGTCAGATGATGAAGCTCAGAGATGATTATCATACAGGCATTATTGTAGTAACCCATAATCTGGGTGTAGCTGCCTACATGTCAGATTATATTGTTGTAATGAAGAACGGAAAAATGGAAGACCAGGGAACAAGAGAGTATATTCTGAAAGAATCAAAGAATGAATATACCAGAAAACTTCTGGAGGCAGTTCCATCCCGGGGAGGTGAACGATATGTCTGAAAAAAGAGAAGTAATACTGGAAGCGAAACATGTAACCAGAAGATTTGCGGCATCACATGGACGTACTCTGCTGGCGAACAATGATATTAATCTGAAAATGTATAAAGGCGAAACACTGGGTCTTGTAGGAGAATCCGGATGTGGTAAGAGTACATTTATGAGATTTCTGGTTTCTCTTGATACACCTTCAGAGGGTGAGATTCTGTACCGCGGTACAGATATCACGAAATTAAAGGGAGAAGAACTGAGAAATAACCGTCAGAACATTCAGATGGTATTTCAGGACCCGACCTTATCTTTTAATCCGAAAATGAACATTCGTGATATTGTGTGCGAACCTTTGATGAATTTCAAAAAGATTAAGAAATCTGAGAAGGATGCTGTCTGCAGAAAACTTCTTGAGATGGTAGAATTACCGGGAGATTTTGCGGATCGTTATCCTCACAATATGAGTGGTGGACAGCGTCAGCGTGTTGCAATCGCGAGAGCACTGGCACTGGAAACCGGAAATCGTTGTTCTGGATGAAGCAACTTCCGCTCTTGATGTTTCTGTTCAGAAAACAGTAATTGAACTGATCACGAAGCTTCAGAGAGAAAAGAACATCACATTTGGTTTTATCTGTCATGATATTGCACTGGTTCAGTTAGTGGCACATCAGGTAGCCGTTATGTATCTTGGAAACCTCGTAGAGGTTCTTCCGGGAAAAGATCTTGATATGAAAGCAATGCATCCATATACAAGAGCACTGATGGGTGCAGTATTTGATATTAATATGGACTTTTCCAAACCAATCGAGAGTATTGAAAGTGAGGCTCCGAGCCCACTGGATCTTCCACAGGGATGTCCGTTCCAGGGAAGATGTGAGCATTGCATGGATATCTGCAAAAAGGAGAATCCGCATCTTGTAGAAGTGGAAAATGGACACAGTGTTGCCTGCCATTTGTTCCAAAAGGGCAGTAAATAATGAAAAAAGATAGTCTGATTTCTGGAAATATAGGAAAAGCATTATTACTTTTTGTACTTCCACTGATTGCGGGAAGCTTGATCCAGCAGTTGTACACAACGGTTGATGCGGTTATTGTTGGTCAGTTTAGCGGAAAAACCGGACTTGCAGCAATTGACTCTGTGCATACGCTTTTTAAATTTCCGCTTAATTTTATGAACGGACTTGCAACAGGTGCGACGATTATGATCTCCAGATATTTTGGAGCAAAAGATAAAGAAGGACTGCATTGTGCAGTGCGGACAGCTCTTTTACTTGCAGGTATTCTGGGAATTATCTGTGCAGCAGCCGGGGCTGTTTTTTCCCCATGGCTGCTTGATATTATGTCTGTTCCGGAAGAAGTCCGTACAGGATCACTGATCTACTGCCGAATTTATTTTGGCGGAATATGGGCAATGATCCTTTATAACATGATGGCAGGAGTCTTGCGTGCGTTTGGAGATTCTAAAAAGCCATTATATGTACTGGTCGTATGCAGTGTGGTCAATATTGTTGCAGATCTCATACTGGTAGGACTTCTGCATACTGGTGTTGGAGGAGCGGCAGCAGCTACTGTACTTTCTCAGATTGTAAGTGTTGTACTTACCGCATATTTTCTTGTGAAATCTGATTTCCTGGAAGAAAAGATAGGAATCAGAACTATGAGAATCTGCAAAGAGCATATGGGAATGATGATAAACAAAGGTTTCCCGTTAGCTCTTCAGTCCATGCTGTTTCCAATTGCCAATTCTATTGTTCAGGCAAGTATTAACACAATGGGAACTGACAGTATTGCAGCATGGGGAATCTGTGATAAACTGGATTTACTGATCTGGCTGATAGCGGATTCCATGGGACCTGTACTGACTACATATACCGCGCAAAATCTGGGCGCCGGTAAGGCGAAAAGAGTAAAGAAGGGAGCCCTGATCGGTACGGGCTTATCTGTAATCGCGGTAGGAATTATCAGTATTGTCCTTTATTTCGGTTCCGGACTGATCGGACCGTTATTTATTGATCAGAAAGACGTTCCGACACTGATCCCGCTGGTTGTAAGATATATGCAGATGATGGCACCTTTTTTTGTATTTTATGCAGTTGCAGAGGCGCTTTCAGGAGCCTGCTGTGGTCTGGGTGAAACGCTGGTACCGATGATTACTACATTACTTACAATTTGCCTGTTTCGAGTAGTATGCATTTTGCTTGTTTTACCGTCATTTAAAACAATGGAATGTATTGTATGGATCTATATTGGATCATGGGTTGTGTCCGGTGTTACTTTTGCTGTTTTATATCTGGCAAAAGTCAGGAAACTCTACCATAAGAAAATTAAATAAAAAGATTGCAATCATTTTGTAAATGATAGATGACACAGAGGATATGGCAGGAAGAATGATCAGGCGGTATCCTCTGTTTTTATATATTTGCTATTTTTCTAATATTAAGCTATTGACAGAGGACGAAAATCTGTTATAATAAAATAAACAAATGAACAAGTGCTCATATGATAATGTGAAAAAATATTCATAAGACGGAAAGGAAAAAATACTATGAAAAAGACTTACAAAATCGACGTAGACTGCGCAAACTGTGCAAATAAAATGGAGGAAGCTGCTAAGAATACAGCAGGTGTTAAGGATGCAACTGTAAACTTCATGATGCTGAAAATGATCGTTGAATTTGAAGAAGGACAGGATCCGAAAGCAGTTATGAAAGATGTTCTGGCAAACTGCAAGAAAGTAGAAGACGACTTGCGAAATCTATCTTTAATTCAGGAACGATTTCTGTTGATAATATATTTACGGGAATTGTCGTAAATTAGCAGAGAGGGACTGCGGCACAGAGATATATCAGGCGGTTATGGTTATCCACTGATATATATTCTGGCGGCGGTCCTGTTTTATAAGAAGTGAGGTATTAAGATGAATAAGAAGCAAAAGAAGATGCTGATCAGAATCATCGTAGCGGCGGTATTAATCGTGCCTTTTTCTAAATTGCCGATAGATGGATATGTCAGATTTGGACTGTTTAT
>ENA-OPZZ01002062-OPZZ01002062.1-human-gut-metagenome-genome-assembly--contig:-NODE-2062-length-10761-cov-2.525484_pt1 | contig 10761 bp, 9 predicted proteins | sample MGYA00242487_ERZ504511 | MGnify/ENA primary metagenome ERZ504511 (study PRJEB26092, sample SAMD00036241) | human gut metagenome | host: Homo sapiens | study: EMG produced TPA metagenomics assembly of... | reverse complement strand
GGTGAAAAGTCCTGGCAGCGCCTTTGGGACGCTATCCAACAGAGCCGAACACCACCTTTGAGCGGTATCTGATTCTATGGATATTCCTATGATCGGCAACACTGCCAGCAAGGTATTGGGTCGTGTGTTCCACTATGATTTGGATGAGTTTCGGGATGCGGTCTATGGCGGCTATGATTTCCGGCAGCTTCCGGATTTCGGGGAGACATTGCATAACAATATCCACGACTGGTTCTGTGTAGAAGATAATTTTGTATTTGGGAGGAGTTACAGACTATGATGAATATTCAAAAGCCTGCTGTGGTAGAACACAGCGAAGACAGGGAGCAGGATAATCCCTTTGTGGGAAAGACTATCGTAGTTACCGGCAAGGTGGAACCCTACACCCGGGACGGAATCAATGACCTGATTGAATCACTGGGCGCCCATGCCGGCAGCTCGGTGTCCAAGAAGACGGATTATCTGGTCTGTGGCGAAAATGCCGGCAGCAAGTTATCCAAGGCCAGGGATTTGGGCGTTACGGTGCTGTCACCTGCGGAGTTCTTCAGCATGGCCGGCGCTGAGTAAGAAAATATAGCATACTATCGGTATGCTGTCAGTTGATCAATGGGGAGAGAGCCATGTTGCGGCTCTCTCCCCATATCTTTTATGGAAGATTTCAAGTAGGAGGGATTTTAATGCATATCGACAGGATACCGGTTTACCGGGTATATCAGAGGGCTATTGATTTGGAGCTTTACCATGCCTTTGCCGAATTGGTAGTACAGACTTCTCAGGACGATACGGCGAGAAGGACTTACCGACAAACAAGGGCGATGCAGATATGGCAGGTGGAAACGGATGTGTCCGGCTATTTTGAACCATATCATCTGCGTTATCCTGGCGAGGTGTTGGAGCGGTTTGAGGAAAAACTGGGCAATGATGTCCGGGTTCTCCGCGCTCTGGCCCTGGCGCTGGGAAATACCTGTGCGATCCAGTCTGACAATATGTTTGTGGGCAATCAGCGGGGAGCATTCCTCCAGAAATTGCGGCGGTCTGCCGGAGAAGATGTGTACCTGCAGGGCGCTCTGTATCTTCTGGAAACAGATGCGGCACAGCGCCATGCCCTGTTGGAGAAACTGGCAGAAAGGGAGTGTACGAGAACGGAAGAAGCCCTGTTTGTACTGTCGTTATTTGATGATAGGGAACGCGGCTATGAGGTGATGCATACCCAACTCAGTCATCTATTCACACAAAATCTGACACTTTCACTGGTATATGATTTTGGTGTGCTGGAATGGTTCATCCGGTTCTATGCAGAGCAGGCAAAGAGGTACCGCGGGAAAGCCGACCTGGTGCTGCGCACGCTGATGAAACTGCCGTATATGAATATGAAGCCCGACAGCCGCGAATTTTCGGTTTTGACTAAAGCAGGGTATCGCTGCGATGAAATCATTTTGGCAAACTCTCTCGCTGTATGGGCGGACAGGCTGCCGGACCGGTTGAGTTCCAAGAGTATCACTGCCGAGAAAATCGCAACAGCGTGTGGGCGGATGCTTCTGAATGCTCCAAAGGATTTTTCGGAAGAATTTTACGAGTATCTTGGCTGGCTGTTTCAGTTCTATAACAGCTTTACGGTCAAGTACGAAGGATTTCAGGGACTCTGGGAAGCGGTTCAATATGGTTTGAACCCCACAGCACCGAAAACACTGTTATGGATGAATCAAACGATACAGAAGGATTTTCCGTACCGATTTGATGTGTTTGATCCTCAGTACGATAATCTGGCGAAGGAACTGGAGCGGGATAACTACATGGAGTTGTTTACCCTGCAGATGCTGCATTCCAGGCAGACGATCCCTTTGAAACAGTGGCTTTCCAGATATCAGGAACTGACCGGAGCTGACTATGGAGAATATTTCAGAAGTTGGCATACGAACGGTAGGCGGGCATTTGCCTTTCTGGTGGAAAAGAAGGAAATCAATCTATGGGAGTTTTTCAAGCAGCATCGGCAAGATGGTGAAGATGCGCCACAACTGAAACTGCTGCGGGAGTATGCCCTGAGAATTTCAAGTTGGAGGTGTTTCCGGTTTGTAGAGAGGCTACTGGCTGAGTACACTTTTTCCCAACTTCAAACGATATTTGGCAAGCGGTTTTACTTTCACGAATGCTTTGTCAGGAGTGAGGGGTATTACAGCAGAAGGGAATATAAAACATACATCAGCCGTCCATTCCTATCTGCAGAGCAGCATCGACAGCTCTATGACTGGGTGGAGCGTTCAGTTTTCCAGACTGAGCCGGAAAAATATGAGGACTTCGTTTTAAGTGCCTTAAAAGCACCGGAGATCCAACGCCTTTATGATAAAAAAGCGCTGGCAGCGGTGTTGCGGCAGTTTTTGCTCCACAGGGAGTATAACGGCTATGAAATCAACCGGCTGAAGGAAACATTCTATTCCAAGGAAGAGTTGGAGGATGAGCACAGAGCCGAAGCTGAGAGAAAGGAGCAGGAAAAACGACTGGAGCAGGAAAAACGGACCATACAGAAACGGGAAAAGCTGCAGCAACTTTATAACGGCAGCGCCGAATCTCTTGTGAAATTCATAGGGGGATATTATTACAGGGATGAGAAGAAAGAGGTACTGGATATGGCATTTGATAAGTTGGTGGAATGGCCCGCCGGTTGTGTGCAGACAATGGATGCCAAAGATGCACACGCCTTTTTTGAGCTGTGTGGTGAACTGGTAGAGTCTGAACCCCGGCCAAGGCATGAGATTTTGAATATGGTACTGACAATGATCGGAGGTGAAGCAGCATGAGAAATACATTAAAACATCTGACCCTATTGACCAGAATGAAAGATGACGGATTGCTTCCGACGCTTACAGGCAGCTTTTCAGAGGATGCCATAGCGCAGGCATGTGGACAGGTGGAGACACTTCAATTACAGGAACGGCTGCACATCCGAAAGACAAAGCGGATACAGGAAGAACTGGTTCGGGTGCCGGACTTTGCAGCGCTCTATGGTACGTTGTGCAGGCAGGAGATTGGCGATGAAGAAATTGCTTCAGCCTTAGAGTCGGCAGACGGGTATGGAGAGAGACTGACAGCGTATTCCCAAGAGCAGGTGCTGGCAGTCATGAAATTGGAACTGTTGCCTTCCCTGAGGTTTGAATACCTGAAATACTATTTTCCCTTTGTGATGTATGAAGAAGAGGAGCAGGTCATATTGGATAACCTGCAGACTTTTCCCATTGCGGAGTGGAAGGGACTTTCCATGCTGACGGAGCACCAGCGGGATATGATGCGGCAGCCGTTTCTTGGTTCGTATCTGTTTTTCTGGCATCAAAATGAACGGAAAGCTCTGGAACTGTTGGAACAGAATCGTCCGCTCCAGAGAGTCTGCATCTTGCTTTATCGGTATGGTGTGCGGCTGTTTCTGTCAGTAGAACGCCTGAAAGCTCTCCGGTGGATGAAAATGACCGATGTAGGAAAATTCCGCCGGCTGTTGGCTGTATTTGAATATGACGCAGAGGATTTGTCTGCTTTTTTTGACCTCTGGCTGGACAACCATGCCGGACAATATGACCTCAACTGGTTTATCTCCCAGCCACATCCTTTGAGCAAGGAACAGAGGGAAGAAATTTTATGCAACCAACTGAGTTATCTGAATGCTCTGTATGCCGGCAGGCTCCATCTGGATTTTAATGCTGTCCGGCAATTCCAGTTTTCAATTCTCATTTATGCGGTGGAGCATAGAAAAAAGCATTTTTTGGAATTGGTGGATCAGAACAGTGAAGTGTTCCTGTCCTTGGGGCGATACTCTCTATTGTTTGAGCCGGGCTTTTGTGAGCACTGTAACATCAATTCCCTGACGCTGAAGAATTTGAAAGCCAGCGATTCTGTGAACCGCAGCGACAGCTTTTTTACGCTTCTGGAAGAAGGGCAGCAGTACACCTTTGAGGAAATGTATCAGCTTTGGCATCAGAAAGAGGTTTATGTCCGGTTATACACTATGCTGACACCTCTTTCCATAGATCAGCGTTTGCTGACACTGCGGCAGCTGATAAAACGGGATCTGGTCAGCCAGTATACAGGAGATGCAGAGTTGGAGCAGCTTGGAAAATGTCTGTTGGAAAGGCCGTTTAGCGAATGGTATCGGGGTTCATTTGGACATATCTGTGGGCTGACCCGGCGGATTGCCATGGGGCTGCTGCAACACTATACGCAGCTGCAGGCATTCATACCGGATTTCACTACAGAGTCGGATGCGGTATTTGCCCTCAATAATATGATGGCTCTTTTGGAAATGACGGATTGGAAACAGGTGCGCAAGGATATTCTGACAACAGATGCAGACTGGCTGGATCTAAAAGAAAAACTGGCATTTTCAGACGATTTTGTGGAGCAGAACCGGGAGACTGTCACGGAGTTTTTACTGCAGGGCGGCGCGGCTATGGTATGCGCTCTCTATGGGGAACTGGACGGGCAGGAGCTGGCTGTTGAAGCGCTACGACGGATCGTACAGGCTGAATTGATGGGTCAGTTCTATAAACTCAAATATTTTGCCGGTGACCTGCAGCGTGAGATTCGCTACCCTGTCAGCGAGATGCAGGAGAGCTTCTGGAAGAAAAATCTTTCGTTGGCGCGAGGTGCATTTTGGGCAGAAGAGGTGGATGATTTTTACCACACAATCCGCATGGGCGAGCTTCCGCACTTTACCTGCTTATCCTGCTATCAGGGCAGCCAGAGGGACTGCCTTTTAGCCGCATTCGATAGCAACAAAAAAATCATTCTGGTTTACAAAGACGAGAGCGTAGTAGCACGGGCGTGTCTCCGGCTGACGAAAGGCTCTTTCCAGCAGCCATCAACGCTCAATTTTGAATTTGCTGATCTGTCCAAAGAAGATGTTCCCACAGGCAGTCACGCATACAGTGAGAAGCTGGTGCTGTTTCTGGAACACATTTATACCTCTGGATTGAAGAAAAGTGAAGAGACGGCGGCAAAAGAAATGGTAGTGGCACTGGCAACGCAGAAAGCGGAAGAACTCGACGCGGTTGCGGTGCTGTCAAATCAGTATCGCGGATGCTATCCCAGTGGGCGGTATGTCAGCGCCCCAATCTATATCTACATCTCAAAGTCCAAAAATGGGCGCCAGTATCTTGACTCTCTGGGAGGCGCTGCAGTGACTTTGGCAGAGGAACAGTATAAGCAAGAATCGTTTTTGGTAGAACGGGCCGCACTGGACCGAGCCCATGCGGCATGACAGGAGGTTTCTTTATGATGTTTGACAGTGTTTTGGTAAAAGTATCCTGCAGTGAAGAACTGCTGTATCTCCACACCATATCCCGGAGGCATAAATCCCCGTACCGCTTTGCAATCCTGCGTGATACGCTGGAGCAGTTGGAGCGGGAGCCGGGGCGTCAGATCATCGTGGCTGACTGCGGCTGCTATGCCGCCCTTCGGCTCACACGGGCACTGGACGGCGAGATGCTGGTGATCCGTTTTTCCTGGCTGCAAAGCGCCGGTGCGGACAGCCTGCGCGGCTATGAGGAGTGGGTGCGGCTGCCCTACCGCCGCTTCCACGAGTGTGTGGAGGCCGGGACGGATATGGCCGGATGGAACTGGAGCCAGCTCTCCGTGCCGGAGAAGGTGACCCGCCGCTTTGAATTTCACAGCAGGCAGAATCTCCATCAAATCGCCCAGCGGCCGCTCCTGCGGCACAAGCTGGGGAAAACTCTGGAACACCATTTCCAGTGGCGGGATGCGGAGAAGATCCTCATTTATGATGACGGTGCGCCGTACAGCTTCTTCTTTGAAGAGGTCACGCCCCGGGGCACGGGAATCTGCGGCGGCATCATTCTGCATGGTGCGGATAACCTGCAGAAAGCCCAGTACAGCGTCCACACCTAATTATAACAGGGAGGTACATACCATGACGATTATTAAAATAAATGGCGGCTTCTGGGGATGGGAGCCAATAGAGACGCTGGAGCGGCTTTATCCGCTGTTTGAGCAGTACACATTGGACCCGATCTATGAGTGGTATGGAAATTTCGTAAATCGGAAGCCGGAGTGGCAGCGGTCAGAAGAGCGTCAGGCGTATCAGGGCTGCACGGTAATTTCGGGGCGGTTTCTGCATTATGGGAACTTTTTCTATATCGTCACCGATGAGGAAGAACTGATCCAGCGTTTTGAGCGCCTGGTGGCGGACAACAAGGCCACACAGGCATACCAGGACGAGAGGAAAGTCTGCTTCCCGTGCAGCGAGTGCAACCAGTGGTCGGCTGCCAGCGGGCTCTGCGGACTGACTGGCCGTTATAGACAACCCCAGTGGGAGTGCTTTGCGCGATATGTTCTGCCGAAGGGGAAAGTCGAAGGTGACGGCGCAAATATGCGCATTGAACTTCCGATCCCGGAAAAGGCAGGAAAGAAAGCGGTGCTTATCGGCCGCGGCCAATGGGAGGTTTAACAATGGATTGGAGCAAAGTCCACAGGAAACTCGCTGGCCGCTTCAGGCTTCTGGAGCGCCGAATGAGGATGGAGATTGTGTGATTCACTGTTTCGGCTCTTTGGGCCAAACGGGAGTGAATAACGATGATGTTCGCTATATATGCGGCTTCTATAGTCTTCCCTATAGAGAGGACTGGCGCAGAGAAGAAGCCCGCGATGCCGGCGACAGTTTTTATATCCTGATTAAGACGGATGACTGAAAAGTGCTTTGTCTGCCCTTATCAAAAGCATAGGGCAGAATCCGTGTAAATTCGTAACAGGGCCGGGCGGAGGAAAATTCCTCTACCCGGCCCTTCTTTTTGGGGCTGACATGGCCCGTGTCAAATCAAGCGAAATCATTTTACGGTATTTCATAATCGGACGGCCGTATGCTCTTTTGGTCTCAATTTTCTATTATACTTCGACCTCATCTTCTTGTGTTTTGATATGCTGTGTGGTACTCTTTTACCATACGCACATCTTATTTATGCACAAAGGAAAGGTGATCTTAAAATGGCAGAAGCCGAGAACAAGCGTCAGCGCCGTACCCCGCAAGAGAGAGCGAATGAACTGGATGAAAAAATCACGAAGATAAATCAGTCCATCAATGAGCTGGAGGAGAAAAAGAAAACTGTTGTAGAAGAGTACGATGCGAAGATCACCGCAGCAAAGGAACGCATCAAATCTCTGGAGGCAAAAAAGCAGGAGATCCTTGCTCCCAAGGCTCCCCGAAAGCCCCGTAAGACGAAAAAGCAGAAAATTCAAGAGATTGTGAAGCTGGCAATGAAAAACGGAATGTCCGTAGAGGAAATTGCTGGGCAGCTCCATGTGGAAGTCGAAAACTGAATAGTTTTGATATAACAAACAGCAGCGTCGCCTTGGTAGAGCCGAGGCGGCGCTGTTTTGTTATTTTGACGGGAAACGGTAGCCACGACCATACACCGTTTCAATTATGCTGGCACCCAGCTTGCGACGGAGTTTGTAGACCATGCTGGAGATGCCTGTCCAACTGGCATCATATGAGTCCGTAGCAACAGCCTCATAGATCTGTCGAAGGGAGAATACCTGTCCTGGCCGGCGGGCCAGCAGGAGCAGAATGTCAAACTCCATCGGCGTCAGATCCACCGTCTGGCCGGCCTGCCAAACCAACCTGCGCTGCGGGTCAATTTGCAGAGAGCCAAAGAGCAGCGGTGCGTCTGTGGAGGCGGCCACCGTGGAGAAGTCTGCAACAGAAGCAAGAACTGATATGATGCTGCTATAGAGAGTATTCTCATTGTCGCTAAAAGACAGAATTATAATTTTCCCCAATAAATTACCTCCATCAATTTTCATTATTATTCGAGAAATTATAGCGCCAATCGACGCTATTAGAGGATAATGAAAATATCCCGCCAGCCTGTAGCCTGTCCATAACAGGCTTATTTTTTTCGATACTAATTACTCTCTGCGTCCAGTCACGATAAAAGGATTCTTCATGTGATACAAGTAATACCGTTCCTACGAAAGCCATAAGGGCTGTTTTCAAAGCCTCTTTTGCCTGTACATCTAAATGGTTTGTAGGCTCGTCCATAATTAGAAAATTACAGGGAGTTAGTGTAAGCAGACACATTTTTACCTTTGCCTGTTCTCCACCGCTTAATGTTCCTATAGCCTGCATAGCGTGTTTACTGGAAATCCCACATCGTGCCAAATGTTTGCGGACATCTTTTGTCACCATATTGGGATAAGCATTGGCAACAATTTGAATAGGCGTCAATTCAGGTTCTTGCCACTCTAAATCCTGTTCAAAATATCCGATAGTAACCTGATCGGAAAATTTGAAATGGCCCTGTATAGATGGAATTTCCCCAATCAGGGTTTTTAGCAGTGTCGATTTTCCAATCCCATTAAATCCAGTAATAACAACTTTTTGTCCTCCCTTAATGCTAAATTCAATGTTTGATAAAACGGGGTAATGGTAGCCAACTGCCAGATGTTTCACCAACAAGTGTTCTGTATTGGTTAATGGAAGTACGGGAAAATGGAAGTATGGAATAATTTCCTTTTGGTCTAAGGCTTCCATCTTTTCCATCCGGTCAAGCTGCTTTTGTCGTCCCCTCGCCATTTTTGCTTTTCTTCCCGCTATGTTCTTCCGTATAAATTCCTCCGTCTTTTTAATTTCCTTTTGCTGGGCCGCATATTGCCGTACATAATCTTCCCGCAGCAGGGTTTTCTTCCGCAGAAATTCGGAATATGTGCCGTAGTATTTTGTAATCGTGTCATTGTCTATATCACAAATGCGGTTCGCTATCTTATCCAGAAAATTGAAATCATGGGAAACCACTAAAAAAGCATTTTCCAAAGTAGATAAATATTCCGCCAGCCATGTTACATGGTCTTTGTCAAGGAAATTGGTCGGCTCGTCCAGCAATAGAACATCCGGCTTTTCCAGCAGTAATTTTGCTAAAATCACTTTTGCTCGCTGACCGCCGCTCATTTCAGCAATCGGACGGTCAAGGCCAATCGCAAGAAGTCCTAACCCATTGGCGACACGCTCAATAGCGGTATCTATCGAATAAAAGTCATGGGCTTCAAGCTGTTCCTGATAACGGGCGGCCATTTCAAGGCTTTTCATATCGCCGCCAGCAGCTTTTTCATAGAGCTCCATTGCCTGTGCCTCCATTTCAAATAACTTTGTGAAAGCGGATTTGAGAAATTCTTTCATCGTTAAGGTATGGTCGATTTCCGCATATTGATCCAAATAGCCAATCGTAGTATTTGGTTGCCAGACAATGCGCCCGCTGTCTGGTATGATCTGTTCCGTGCATATTTTGATTAAAGTGCTTTTTCCAGTTCCATTTTGGCCGACAATGCCGATATGCTCTCCTTTATTGAGTGTGAAGCCTGCATTTTTGTATAGCACATTCTCTCCAAAAGAGTGTGTCAGTCCGTCAATTTCTAATAAGCTCATGTTTATCAAACCTTTCCTGTATATTCTCTGATACAAAAGAAAAAGGCAGAAAGCAAAGATACACAAATGTATCTGCCTTCTGCCTCTGGCATAGCAGCGCCAAAAACAAAAGGCTATGGACAAAACATTGTCCATAGCCTCATACACATTATAACTGCATGGGAAGCCGCTTTCTAAAAATGGGTACAAAATCCCCCTTGATGGCTTCCCGATGAAATCTAAATGCGTCGTTTATACGCTATACTCTGCACAATGTTTCATCGGTATGGATTGTACAGAGTTGATTTTCTTTTTACGCTGATCGGTTAAATGAAAGTTCATATTCATGCTGTATCTCCTTTTGAGAGGTGTAATCCTATTTTTCAATAATACAATGGAGAAAGTAATTTGTCAATCTCTGTATCTGATGAGTTGTAAGCAGACTATGAAAGATCTGCTATCTACTCACTTTTTGATTTTCCAAGATATAGCACTATCTTTGGTAGAACTGAGATAGTGCCACTATTTTTTAGAAATAAAAATATCTTTAAGCGTTGAAAAAGGCGTCATCCAGGCGTAAAGGATATGTATAAAGCAAAAAGGGAGGCAATAACCTATGTTAATTGGTGTCGATCATGGCAACAAACAAATCAAAACCGCTCATGGCGAGCCCTTTGTGTCTGGACTGCAGCAGAGCCTGACCCGGCCGTTCGGCCAGAGTCTACAATACTGCGGTACTTATTACACATTGTCCAATGAGCGTATTCCGTTCCATAAGGACAAGACGGAGGACGACCGCTTTTTTGTCCTTACATTGATTGCCATTGCAGAAGAAATAACCGCCCGGGGCCTAAGTGAGAAAGAGCAGCAGCATATTCAGCTGGCTGTTGGTCTGCCCCCAGCACATTTTGGCGCTCAAGCGGAAAAATTCACTGCCTATTTTCAAGGCCGCGGGCTTGTAGCGTTTATGTATGGGGACAAACACTATACCATCAGCATCGAGGATGTGGCCTGCTATCCCCAGGCATACGCAGCTGCGGCTACAATGCTGCATGCCCTGTTGGACGATCCAAAGGCGGTCGTATTGGATATTGGAGGCTTCACGGCGGATTATCTGTTGCTGAAAAACGGAAAAGCAGACCTCGCCTCCTGCGATTCGCTGGAAAACGGCGTTATCCTGTTATACAATAAGATCAGGTCCAGAGGAAATGCAGAGTTGGATTTGCTGTTGGATGAGGGTGATGTGGATGCCATCCTCATGGGCAGACGGACACAGTACCCGGCCGAGGCCGTACAGCTCGTGGAGCGACTGGCGCAGGAGTTTGTCAACGACCTGTTCAGCACTCTACGAGAGAGGATGCTGG
>ENA-OPZZ01002061-OPZZ01002061.1-human-gut-metagenome-genome-assembly--contig:-NODE-2061-length-10761-cov-2.847752_pt1 | contig 10761 bp, 8 predicted proteins | sample MGYA00242487_ERZ504511 | MGnify/ENA primary metagenome ERZ504511 (study PRJEB26092, sample SAMD00036241) | human gut metagenome | host: Homo sapiens | study: EMG produced TPA metagenomics assembly of... | reverse complement strand
CTCCACCACCCATAGCTGCATCATGCAGGCCTCTTAAAGCCAGCGTATATACATTTTCATACGCACAGTTTTCCTTCACACGATTACTCAATACCTCGTTGATCTTATCTTTGTTCTTGTTATAATCCCATGGTCCCATCGTCTTGCTGTCCCATTCGCTGGCAGTGTTCAGCAATAACGGTTCGCAGTGACTGGACCCCATAACAATGGCAAAGGTATCAGCTACCAGTTTATTTTCCGGTATCTTATAAAATGCGGTAGAAACGGGGTGCATGGCCGGTGCCAGATGATTAGCTTTCAGTCGCAGCAACAGCTCGCATATTTTGGCATAGGTACGAGGGCCGATATTTCCTCTTTCTTTCTCGAATGTCTTGGCAGCCCAAGGTTTCAATCCCCAGTCTTCGTCATTTAAGAAAATCCCCCTGTACTTCACCGAAGGAGTCTTGGACAGAGTGGCGGGAGCATCGACATAAAGCGTCTTATGTTTCTTCACCGGAACATCAGCCCACCAGTACCAAGGAGACACTCCCATCATTTCCGAAAGAGAGAAAAGTCCGTACGCAGCTCCCCGCCTGTCGCTTCCCGCTACTACCAGCGCTTTGCTGACTCCGGGGAATGGACGGGAAACCGTCTGAATCAGGAATCGTTCCCATGCCCCTTCCAAAGAAGAGATATCTAGCTTGCCCTTCTCAGCTAACTGGCGGATCAGCCGATTTTTCTCAACTGTACCCACAATAATAATCTCTTTGTCGCCTTTCAGTTTGTCCGTCAACCGTAATTGTTGTCCGGTCACTGATTCGACATCCGAAACAAAAAGCTCCGCAGTCTTATGTACCACCAGATAGTCATCAGTATCATAAACTACTACAGCTTTCGCTTTCGAAGTAACCAAGGGAAAAGCATACTTACTCTGAATAGCATTCTCTTTAATGACTACCTGCGACTGTAGGGCAGAAGTAACCGACAATACTATTAATAAAAAAAGGATTCTCATTGATAAAGTTTATTATAGTTGTTTTTCAGTTTATTTACTACTATCCGCGGAAACATACGATTGTTCTCCCTCCAAAAGTCATAATTATCTCCGGTAATATAAGCTACTTATTATTCAATTAAGGATAAAAAATAACCATTATCGCATGAAAAGCTGTCATTCACTATAAAATGACGAGCATTTATCATTTATTGAACAGCAAATTTCCTTCATTCTTCTCTGATTGGCTTTTCTTTGCAATATTCCTTTTAAGGAGATTTACTTCTTCTATTTAACATATATAAAGATAATTACCATGAAAAAGAATTTTCTAGCAGTGCTATTCGCATTGGCTCTTTGTAGCCCGACATTCGCTCAATGGAAGCCCGCCGGTGATAAGATAAAGACTCCGTGGGGTGAGCAGTTGAATCCTAAAAACGTATTACCAGAGTACCCACGCCCCATTATGGAACGCCAGGATTGGAAAAATCTGAATGGTAGCTGGAATTATGCAATTACTAAAAAAGGAGAACCGGCACCAAGCAATTACCAAGGAGAGATATTAGTTCCGTTTGCAGTGGAATCTTCCCTGTCAGGAGTAGGCAAAACTGTTAACGAACATCAGGAATTATGGTATCAGCGTACTTTTGATGTACCGTCAGCCTGGAAAGGCAAACAAATACTACTGCATTTCGGAGCTGTGGACTGGAAAGCCGACGTCTGGGTAAATGACGTAAAAGTAGGACAACATACAGGAGGCTTCACTCCATTCTACTTTGATATTACTTCCGCATTGAATAAAGGCAATAACCAGCTGGTTGTGAAAGTGTGGGACCCCTCTGACCGTGGCGAACAGCCGAGAGGAAAGCAAGTAGAAAGACCGGGAGGAATCTGGTATACACCAGTCACAGGTATCTGGCAGACTGTATGGCTGGAACCGGTAGCTGCCCAGCATATCGCCCAACTGAAAACAACTCCGGATATCGACAAGAAGACCGTCAAAGTGGAAGTAGCTACCAACGTATGTTCTCCGGACAAAGTGGAAGTGAAAGTATTCGACGGCAAAAACCTCGTAGCCAAAGGAGCAGCGCTCAATGGCGTACCGGTAGAATTAACAATGCCGGAAGACGTTAAATTATGGACACCCGAGTCTCCTTCACTTTATGATATGGAAGTCACTCTTTATAAAGACGGTAAGGCTATAGACCAAGTGAAGAGTTACACCGCTCTCCGCAAATTCTCAACTCATAAAGACAAGAATGGTATTACACGCCTGCAACTCAACAACAAAGACTATTTCCAGTTTGGTCCGCTCGACCAGGGTTGGTGGCCGGACGGCTTATACACAGCGCCAACAGACGAAGCATTGGTATATGACTTGAAGAAGATCAAAGATTTCGGCTACAACATGGTGCGCAAGCACGTAAAAGTAGAACCGGCACGCTGGTATACTTATTGCGACCAACTCGGACTGATCGTATGGCAAGATATGCCGAACGGAGGTCGCGGTCCTGCCGAATGGCAGATGCACAAGTACTATGACGGTGCAGACGCCATCCGCTCCGCAGCATCAGAAGCTAACTATCGCAAAGAATGGAAAGAAATTATCGACTACCTGTATTCTTATCCGAGCATCGGCGTATGGGTACCTTTCAACGAAGCATGGGGACAATTCAAGACTCCTGAAATCACTAAATGGACGAAAGAATACGACCCCAGCCGTCTGGTACCTCGTGTGACGAAGGAACTGTATGAGAAAACGATCCTGGATGCTGTCAATGCTAATATGAATACTTTGCGTGTGTGGGGTGGAGGGACTTATGAAGATGATTATTTCTACGAATTATGCGATAAATATGGTATTCTTGTGTGGCAGGATTTTATGTTTGCCTGCAGCGTATATCCCTCCGAAGGTGAATTGCTGGGAAATATTCGTCAGGAAGCGATTGATAATGTTCGCCGTTTGCGCAATCACCCTTCTCTTGCTTTATGGTGTGGTAATAATGAATGTCTGGAAGCTTGGTTTGGTTGGAATTGGAAAGAAAACTATGCGAAGCAGAATCCGGAGTATGCCCGGATTATCTGGCAGCAGTATGAAGATCTGTTTCATAAAATGCTACCGGAAGTGGTGACAGAAAATAGCCCTGAAACATTTTATTGGCCTTCGTCGCCCTTCAGTCGTTATGACGGAGTTTCCGAGAATAATAAAGGAGATACGCATTATTGGGCTGTATGGCATGCAAAAAAGCCGATCTCCGAATATAATAAGGTGCGTAGTCGTTTCTTTAGTGAATATGGTTTTCAATCTTTTCCCGAATTTGAGTCGGTCAAAATGTATGCTCCGCACCCTGAAGACTGGGAAATAACTTCCGAGGTAATGATGTCTCATCAACGGGGAGGTGAGTTCGCGAACAAACTGATTGAAGACTATTTGCTGAACGAATATCGCAAACCTAAAAGATTTCGAATCATTTCTGTATATGAACCTTGTACTGCAAGGGGATGCTATTAAGACGGCTATTGAAGCACATCGCAGGGATATGCCTTACTGTATGGGGACATTATTTTGGCAACATAATGATTGCTGGCCGGTTGCTTCGTGGTCGAGCCGTGATTACTACGGACGTTGGAAAGCGCAACATTATTTTGCCAAGGCAGCTTTTCGGGACGTGCTTGTATCTCCCATAGTTAATAATGACAAGCTTGATGTATATATTGTATCTGATAGATTAAGGAAAACGAGCGCTATACTGGAACTGGAAGTCTGTGACATGGAAGGAAAGCTTGTTAATTCAATCAGAAGATCGGTAACTATTCCTGCTAATGAAAGTAAAGTCGTTATGTCCCACAAATTGAATTCATTTATAAAATCACAACCGGAAAATCAGCTTGTTATCTCCGCAACCCTTACCGATCAACAAGGAACGATTTACACAAATAATTATTTCTTGACGAAGCAAAAGGAGATGTTATATCCGCAAGTAAATATATCATATCAATTAAAGTCACTGCCTGACGGATATGAATTGACTTTAAAAGCAGACCGTTTTGCAAGAGCTGTATACTTGTCTCTTGATGGAATTGATAATTTCTTTGAAGATAATTATTTCGATTTGATGCCGGGAAAAGATAAGATAGTGAAAGTTCGTACCGATATTTCATATACGGACTTTTCCCGACAGCTAAAAATCAAATCGTTGGTCGATGGATATTAAATAAATGCACTTAATATTTAATCAACATCTGTTGCAGGATTGTACGGTATTCGCTAGGTGTGTTTCCTTTCTTCTTTTTGAATATCCGAATAAAGTTCGATAGATTATTAAATCCGCACGAGTAGCAGATTTCTGCTACCGTGTGTGATGTTTCAGTCAGCATCTGGCAAGCACGGGCCACACGGAGGTTGTTGATATAGTCAATAAAGGTGCAATTTGTTTTCTTTCTGAAGAAATGGCTGAAAGCGGATTCCGACATATTGACCAGAGCTGCTACATCTCCCAGTTTGATAGGTTCTTCAAAATTCTTCTCTATATAGTCGCAGACTTTTGCAATGCGTCTACTTTTTGAGGTACGTATCGTGTCTTTGGTGTCATAGAGATTACTGACTAAAATATGTCTGTCGGCAGTGGAGAGATCATACAAGATAGAGAGAAACTCTAAAACGGTGTGGAAGCCTTGCATCCGGGTAAGCTGGAGAATTTTCTCTTTCATTGCCAGCATGGTGTTTTCAGAAAAGCTAATTCCTTTCTGTGAGTCGAGTAACAGTTGTTTAATCGGGCTGAATAGTCGTTTCTCCAATATTGGAAAATTGAGCAATTTGTCCGAGAACTGAATTGTCACCACATGATTGCCTTCTACAATCTCCCCTTTCCAGGCATGCGGAAGATTGGGACCAGTCATTACCAAATCCAGATTGTCAAACTTTTCGACTGAATCGCCTACAATTCTTTCTCCATACGTATTCATCACAAGATTAATTTCATAGTCGGAGTGATAATGTACCGGATAATCAAATTTTGCATTGGGATGATTTAAAACGATGAATAAATCATCAGAAGAAATGGGAGTAATTTCCTTTTGAATGTCTTTCATAAGAACTGTATTTAACTTGATACAAATGTACGAATAATAATAATACAAAAACAGGCTATTCAAAAAAGTATAATTATTAAGCAATATAATATCAAAAAACTATCATTATATGCCTTACATTTGCAAAGTGAATTATACTTAATAACTAATTGAATGCTATGGAATCATTTTCTATCGGAACTATTGATATTGTAATCGTAGTCGTATATTTGCTATTTATTATATGGTGGGGTGTAAAGAACGGAAAGAGTTCGGATGCCCAATCGTATTTTCTTGCCGGACGTTCCATGCCTTGGTGGGTTGTAGGGTTGTCTCTGTTTGCCGCCAGTATATCCAGTACTACGCTTATCGGGCAATCGGGTGATGCTTATGATACGGGACTTGCCGTTTTCAATTATAACCTGACCGGTATTGTGGTTATGGTGTTTTTTGCTGTTTTCCTTCTACCTTTATATATAAGGTCGAAGGTCTTTACGATTCCGGAGTTTCTGGAGAAGAGGTTTGATAAGCGTTCCCGTTACTACTTTTCCGCTATTTGTATTATCGGAAATATTTTTCTGGATGCTGCCGGTGCGCTTTATGCAGCCGCATTAATTATCAAACTGGTATTACCTGAAGCTGATCTTCAGATGATTATTATAGTCTTTGCTATTATTGCAGCTTCATATACAATTCCGGGAGGACTTTCTTCTGCCATTAACGCGGAACTGATACAGGCGGTAGTTTGATTTTAGGTTCGGTTTTGCTTACCTATTTCTGTTTTCAACAGGGAGGAAGATTATTTGCTATCATTTGTTTGAAACGATGATATATGGTGTAGCTGTATTCAGCCCGCTTGTCCGATAATGCCACTCCTTTGGTTGGGGCTGATCGTGGGGGATGCCCATATTGGGTATTTACTTCTGGGCTAATAATCAGACTTTAGTACAACGTGTTTTGAGTGCCAGAACTATTGATGAAGGTCGGAGAGGTGTTATATTCACCGGTTTTCTCACGATGAGCACATTGTTTATTATCGCTATTCCCGGATTGATTGCCCGTGATTTATTTCCAGGTTTGGATAAACCCGATATGGTATATCCTAATATGGTGATGCAATTAATGCCTGTGGGTTTGCTGGGTATTATGCTGGCTGCTCTGTTGTCTGCATTGACTTCTACGATTAGTGCTATCTTGAATTCTACTTCTACTTTGTTTACGATGGACTTTTATGCGAAGTTTAATAAACATGCTGATACAAAAAAGCTGGTACTGGTTGGTAAAATCGCTTCTTGTGTGATTATTCTGTTAGCTGCATTATGGGCACCTCAAATTGGTAAATTCGGATCTCTTCTAAAATATTATCAGGAAATGCTTTCTTATATTTCTCCTCCTATCGTAGCGGCTTTCCTTCTTGGAATTTTTAATAAGAGAGTGAATGGTGACGGAGCTTTTATGGGATTGATTCTCGGTCTGGTAGTAGCGGTTCTTTTACTTTTCTTTAAAAATACGGTTTTTGGTGATTTGCACTTTTTATTGATGGTTCCTTTCTTGTTGATATTCAGTATAATGGTGATTTATGTAAGCAGTTTCTTTTATGCGGCTCCGGGTAAAGATAAGCTTACTGACACCACCTTTTCTTTTAGCGATCTGAAAGAAGAATATGTAACCTTGAAAACAGTAGTCTGGTATAAGAACTATCAGGTATGGGCAGGGGTGTTACTTGTGTTAAGCGCATTGATTTGGATTATTTTTCAATAAAATAAATAGAATATATGAAATTAAAGAAATTTGAAGGAAACCCGATTCTTTCTCCGTCGGAAAAGAATGATTGGGAATCTTTGGTGACTTGTAATCCTGGCGTGTTCTATGATAACGGCATGTTTTATATGTTATATCGTGCTGCAGGTAATGATAGAGAACATGTTATCCGCTTGGGATTGGCTACGAGCAGGGATGGGTTTTATTTTGAAAGGCACTCGGATCGGCCGGCTTTTTCTCCGAGTGTCGATGGGCCTGATTCCGGATGTGTGGAAGATCCTCGTATTGTGAAGTTTGATGGTGAGTATTATATTACTTATGCCTATCGGCCGGTGCCACCCGGGCAGTATTGGAAGTTTGGGCATGATGAAGTTTTACTTCCTGAATGTGGTAAGTATGCTCCTGCAGCTATTGCTAAGAATTTAGGTAATACTGGGCTGGCTGTTACTACAGATTTTTGCCATTTTCGCCGTTTGGGACGTCTGACTTCACCGGTGCTTGATGATCGCGATGTGATTCTTTTTCCCGAGAAGGTAAACGGACAATTTGTTATGTTACATCGCCCCAAGCAGTATATTGGCGAAAAATTTGGTGTAGAATACCCTTCTATCTGGATAAAGTTTTCGGATGATTTATTAGATTGGGAGGGTAAGGAAAGCCATCTTCTTCTGACAGGACGTGAAAATACTTGGGAGGAAAAGATTGGTGGAAGTACTCCTCCCCTGAAAACGGATAAGGGTTGGTTGATGCTCTATCATGGTGTGGAGCATGGCGGAAAAGGGTATTATAGGGTGGGGGCTTTATTGCTCGACTTGGATAACCCTCTGAAAATACTAGCCAAAACGCATGAATCAATTCTCGAACCGGAAGAGGACTTCGAGATAAACGGGTATTATAACGGTTGTGTATTCCCTACGGGAAATGTGATTGTGGATGATACGCTCTTTGTGTATTATGGTAGTGCGGATAAGTATGTCTGCGTGGCTACCTGCTCTGTAAATGAACTGCTCTCTTACTTGTTGACCGACTGCAAGGTGTAATTAACTGAATCTCCTTTATCTTTTAGTCTTTTAATGTGATGTGTATACACTGTTTATGTGTACATTGGGGAGGTTGCTATGCGAAAAATAGATAATCATAGATTAAATCGTTCAAAAAAGTATAATAATAGAGTAAATAGTGCGAATGAAAATGAAAGGTTATAGTCTATATTTGTATTATCAAATTATCAGTAAAGAATTCAACGCTTAAATTTTATATTATGATGAATAAACAGAAAAAACGGCTTGGTAGCATGTCACTCTGCAAAGTTGTGTTGATATGCCTTTTTTTGTCCGTATTTTCTACCGCATGGGCTGCGGTAGAGCAAACATCTTCCAAGATTACTGTGACTGGAGTGGTTAAAGATGTACAAGGTGAGCCTCTGATAGGAGCTACTATTAAAATTAAAGGTTCGGCTGTAGGAACAGTCAGTGATTTTGATGGGAATTACTCTCTGGCCAATGTGCCGGTGAATGGGGTTTTAGAGTTTTCTTATGTAGGTATGAATAGTATAGAAATATCGGTTTCCGGAAAAAAGGTGGTAAATGCGGTACTTAGTGATGCTACTCAATTACTTGATCAGGTGGTGGTCATTGGGTACGGGTCGGTGAAAAAGAGTGATTTGACGGGATCGGTTGCGACGGTAAAGCCGGAGGCATTAAGTGATATACCGGCTAATTCTGTTGAAGGATTGTTGCAGGGGCGTGCGGCTGGTGTACAAGTAATCAATTCGTCACAGGATCCGGGAGCCGGATCAACGGTTCGTATTCGTGGTAATAGTTCGCTGCGCGGATCCAATTCACCTTTGATTGTGGTAGATGGTTTTCCATTGGGAGATGCCGGTGATTTGAAACAGATTAATACCGATGATATTGTTTCAATGGAAGTATTAAAAGATGCTTCTGCTTCTGCAATTTATGGTTCCAGAGGTGCTAATGGAGTTATAATTGTAACCACTCGAAGGGCGAAAGAAGGAACTACGACGGTATCTGTCAAACAGCAGCTCACTTTCTCTGAATTTTCTTCCAAACTGGATTTGTGGAGAGACCCGGTGATGATGGCAATGTTGAACAATGAGGGACGTGTGAATGGTGGATTACAGCCGCTCTATATCGGTGCAAATAATTCTGCCGGTGTTTATTACCCGTCTATTGAGGAGCTTCAGACTACTTGGACAACCAATACCCGTTGGGATGAATTAGTGTTTAGAGATGCGCCTGTGTCTAATAATACAACAGTTTCTGTCTCCAGTGCTAACGAGAAGACGAGTTTTAACTTGAGTGCTAATTATTATACGGACCAGGGAATGTATATTGATGATGATTATAGTAAAGGGGGGTATAATCTGAATGTCAGTCATAAGATATATAAGAATTTTACGATTCGTGCATCCAATATTCTATATCTTGGCAACCGTAATAACAATGGCGGAATGGCTTATTGGAGAAATCCGATTTATCCTGTGTATAATGAAGACGGAACTTATTATCAGACTACTGCTCAAGATTATAGTCATCCTATCGCTATTCGCGAGCATAAAAAAGGATAAAACCAAAATGCTGGATGTTATCTCATCCGGGGCTTTTGAATGGCAAGTGATACCGCAACTTCGTCTCACAAGCCAGTTGAATTATAAATATGGAAAATCTACCAACGACCAGTATCTGCCACAGAAATACACCCAAGTCGGTACGGAGAATCGTGGTAGGGGAGTCATTGGTAACACAGAGAATCAAAATTTTGTTTCCGAAACATTTGCCAATTACTCTCAAATGTTCGACAAACATGAAGTGGGCGCCATGGTAGGTCATTCTTACGAGTGGTATCAATATCGTGATTCGTATCTGACTGCTAATGGTTTTGTGAATGAAGCATTGGGAAATGAGAATATGGGAGCCGGAGAGAAAGCGAACAATATTATTTCCAACGGGTTCTCGAAAAGTAAACTGGTTTCCGGAATGGCCCGTCTGAATTACACTTATGATAATAAGTATTTGCTTACTGCCACTTTTCGTGCCGACGGTTCTTCTAAATTCGGTAAGAATAACAAGTGGGGGTATTTCCCTTCCGGAGCTATCAGCTGGAAAGCTCACGAAGAGAAGTTTATAAAGAAACTAAATACATTTGATGAATTGAAGTTTCGTTTAAGTTACGGTATTTCGGGAAATCAGGGAATCAGTCCTTATCAGACTCTTAGCCGTTATGGAACGACTAAATATTACCATCAGGGACAATGGCTGACTGCTATCGGTCCCGGGTATGAGTCAGGGCAGTCCGGACAAGACGGAATCTGGAAAATTTGGAGTGGAATTCCTAATCCGGACTTGAAATGGGAGACAACTGCGCAATGGGACTTTGGTATTGATATGGCTTTCTTTAACAGAAGACTTCGCGTCACTTTGGATATTTACAATAAAGAGACGTCTGACCTGTTGAGAGAAAGAAACCTGGCCCTTTCTTCCGGTTATGACCGCATGTGGGTGAATGATGGTAAGATTCGCAACCGGGGATTTGAAGTAACGATTGACGGAGTTATGGTAGATAAAAAAGATTGGAGCTTGAATGGAACTTTTATATTCTCTATGAACCGTAACAAGGTGCTTGATTTGGGAAGTAGTGTCGAATCGGGTCTATTGAAAGATGCCCGTACGGGAATGGAATATGAAGTTGTCGGTAACTTGAGTGAACAGTATCGCTCTTATACTAATATACTTGCTATTGGCCAACCGATCAATGTCTTTTATGGATATAAATGTGATGGAATTATTCAGACTTTGCCGGAAGGACTTAACGCAGGATTGTCGGAGAAGATGCTATGCCGGAGAATTCAAATATGTCAATACGTATGATGGGACGGGACACAAGGTGTTGTGAATGAAAAGCGATAAATGTATTATCGGTGATCCTAATCCTGA
>ENA-OPZZ01002060-OPZZ01002060.1-human-gut-metagenome-genome-assembly--contig:-NODE-2060-length-10764-cov-2.153521_pt1 | contig 10764 bp, 18 predicted proteins | sample MGYA00242487_ERZ504511 | MGnify/ENA primary metagenome ERZ504511 (study PRJEB26092, sample SAMD00036241) | human gut metagenome | host: Homo sapiens | study: EMG produced TPA metagenomics assembly of... | reverse complement strand
CAATTTCAATATAATTTTTGTCCTAAACCAGATTGTATTTCACTATATCGATTTTAGCTGCACCTTCAGCAAAGAATGAAATTCCTTTTGCCTCTTGTTCTGTAAATATAACAGCAGACATAACCTGGGCTGATGCTCTCTGAGGCCAATTTCCTGATCCTGGACGAGCCCACCAACCACCTGGACATCACCTCCAAGGAGATCCTGGAAAATGCCTTAAGCCATTACGGCGGCACGGTCCTTTACGTATCCCACGACCGTTACTTCATCAACAAAACGGCCACCCGGATCCTGGATCTGACCGGAGGGAAGCTTTTAAATTATATCGGAAATTACGACTACTACCTGGAAAAACGGGAAGCTATGATGGCGGCCCATTTTGGGACCAGCTCCGACGGGACAGCCAAAACCCCGGCTGCGGGAGGCTCTGTGTTCTCCGGAAGCGTGCTCCGGACCGCAGGAACGGCTGATTCCGGCCAAGCCTCCGTTTCTGTCCAGTCTGTTTCCCCAAACTCTCCTGCCACAGACACAAAGCTGGACTGGAAGGCCCAGAAGGAGGAACAGGCCCGGCTCCGGAAGCGCCAGAACGATCTGAAAAAGGTGGAGGCCGAGATCCACGACCTGGAGACCAGGGACGGAGAGATCGACGCACTCCTCTGCGACGAAAGCGTCTTCACAGACGTGGCAAGGCTCATGGAGCTTAATAAAGAAAAAGAAGACCTGGCAGCAAAGCTGGAGGTCCTTTATGAAAAATGGGAAGAGCTGGCGGAATAACGCCAGCTCTTTTTCTGCCTGTCCGGTGCTCTTCTATAATCCCCGCTCCTTCAGCCCTTCGGCCAGATGGATATAAAATTCGATTACGTCGAAGCCCTTATAGTCCTCCCTGGCCAGATCGATCATGTCGCCATGGGAAATACCGCGGAGGTATGTATTCTTAAGAGTGCCCCTGAAATTGGTCCACCGTGCAGACTCCTCCGTCACAAGCCCGTCGCTCCCTGCGTCCAGGAGCTTCAGGATCCAGTAGGGGATACTGAGAAGCCAGCAGCTTGCCCCGCATTTCATCATGCTGGCATAGCTCTGGTAATACACGCTGGATGAATCCGGATATTTCCGGTTGAATTCCTGTGTCCAGGCACAGGATAACTGGCGGCTGGCAACATAGGCGTTGGGCGCCCGGTCTCCCAGCATTCCAAAATACCGGTCTATAAGGCCGCAGATCCCCCGGTACAGAAAATCCGGCAGCTTCATTAAAAGATCCGCCAGCATGGAGCCGCGGTGGGGCGTACAGATGGTGGTCAGAGAAGCCACATATGGGGGCCATATGGAGGCCGCTGATGAGATATCTGGAATCCAGCCCGCCCTTGGAATGGGCAATGATGTTCACCTTCTCCTCCCCGTTCTCCCGAAGGATCTCAAAAATTTTTTCCCTGAGGATCCCGGCGTTTTCCTCCACAGTCCCCCAGGCCTCCTGGTGGCCGTAAAAGACCCTGGCTCCGTTTTTCTTCAGCGCCCTGGGGATCCGCCCCAATAGTTAAAATAATGAAAATCCCGGAAGCCCACGCCATGGACCAGCAGCAGCGGATATTTTGTGCTGCACACATTCTTTTCCGCCCGCACATCGTCCAGGCTGATCCTGTAAAGGATATGGTCCGTCTCCTGCTTTGCCAGACCGAGCACATAGAGAGCCAGGCCATAATTTAAAAACGGGATCCACAAAAGCATCCATACCAGCAGCCGTCTGGCGATCCTGAGCCGCCGGCACACCAGGCACATCCAGCACAGGATCCCCAGGAAACACACATAAGCTGCCAGAAAGCCCAGGATCAGAAAAATGCCGGAAAGCCCCGGGCCATGGGTCATCAGATCCCATATCCCGAGGCTTCCAAGGACCGGCATTGTCCAAAGGGTACACGTCAGCGCTCCCGTTAGGAGCCTTAAAAGCCTTACATGAAGCTTTTCCGCCGCTGTCAGCACGGCCTCATACCGTCCAGCCATTGTGATCCTTTCTCATCCGGTGTATTCTTACAGTTTTTCCACAGCCTCCGCTGCCTTCTCAAGGAATTCTGCCTTCACATATTCCACGGTTCCCTCGTCCACGGAGCCTGCGATCTCCGGACGGATGGGGATCTGGGCCAGCACGGGGATCCCGTACTCTTTTCCAACTTCCTCCACCTTGCTCTCGGCCGAATACAGAGATCTTCTTTTCCCGCAGTCCGGACACTCCAGATAGCTCATGTTTTCAATGAGACCGATGATCGGAACGTCCATCTTTTTAGCCATGTTCACAGCCTTTCCGACGATCATGGAGACCAGCTCCTGGGGAGAGGTCACGATCAGGATGCCGTCCACCGGCAGGGACTGGAATACAGTCAGCGGAACGTCGCCGGTTCCCGGAGGCATATCCACGAACATATAGTCAATGTCCTTCCAGTAGGTCTCGTTCCAGACTGTTTTACAGCGCCTGCGATCACAGGTCCTCTCCAGATCACCGGATCGCTCTCATGCTCTAACAGCATGTTGGAGGAGATCACCTCGATCCCGGTGGAGGATACCGCCGGTACCAGAAGCTTTCCGTCCGGGGTCACGCAGAGGGGATCGTGGATCCCCGAAGGATTTGGGGATGGAGGGACCGGTAATATCCGCATCCAGGATCCCCACCTTATAGCCTCTGGCTCTCATCTGGCACGCCATTAAAGAGGTCACCAGGGATTTTCCAACGCCGCCCTTTCCGCTGACAACGCCGATGACCTTCTTTACAGAGCATCCCTCCGCCAGCTTTTCCTCAAAGCTCTTTTTATCCGGGACCCGGCTGTCGCAGTTGGCAGTGCAGGATCCGCAGTCATGATTGCAATTCTGTGCTTCACTCATTTTGCTTGATTCCTCCAGATATAGTTTGTTTCTTTATTCCTTTAAGCCTGTTTCAATGAGGGTACATACGGCTTCCAGAGCCTCCTCCTCATCCTTTCCGTCGCAGCAGACCTCCACTTCCGTTCCGCACCGGATTCCGGAAGCCATGACATTTAAAACGCTTTTGGCATTGATCTGCTGGTCTTTATACAGAATATTCACCTTTGATTCAAATTTCATGGAAGTCTGACATAATAATCCGGCCGGACGCAGATGGAGGCCGGAGGGATTTACAACCTGAACTTTTCTTGAAACCATGGACAGAACTCCTTCCCATTTTATACTCTTATGCAATTCTATAATAGTTTGGCGGTTCTGTCAAGGTTTGGCCTGGCGGCGGGAAAAGACGCAGCCGCAGTAGTCCTGGCGGTAAAGCCCGTATTCCCTGGAAAGCTCCGTGGACCGCTTATAGCCGTTCCGTTTTTTAAAGTCCGAATTTAAAAAGCGGACGCCATACCGGGCCCCGGCTTCCTCCCCGATGCGGTTTAACCGCTCCGCATCCTTTAAAGGACTGATGGTGAGGGTAGTGGTAAAACAGTCGAAGCCCCCCTCCTTTGCCAGCCTGGCGGCCTCCAGAAGGCGCAGCTTAAAGCATTCCGTACACCGGGCTCCTCCCTCCGGCTCCTGCTCGAGTCCCTTCACAGCCTCGTAAAAGAGCTCCGGACGGTATTCCCCGCAGAGAAAACGGACCGGGTGGACCGTTTCCATTTCCCGGATCAGCCGCTCCTGCTCCCTGGCCCGTTCCTCATATTCAGAAGCCGGGGAGATATTGGGATTATAGTAAAAGACTGTGATCGTAAAATATCTGGACAGGTATTCCAGCACATAGCTGCTGCAGGGAGCGCAGCAGCTATGGAGAAACAATGTGGGCGCCCGCCCTTCCTTTTCTATATTGGAAAGCTCTGCCTCCAGTTCCTTCTGGTAATTTCTCCGGTTCATAAAAACGCTTCCTTCCGTTGGAAAAGGACAGCCGGATGTGACTCCTGCTGCCCTCTTTCGTTTTCTTACAGGAAATCCCGGATCCGCTTGCTGCGGACAGGATTTCTTAACTTCCTCAAAGCCTTAGCTTCGATCTGACGGATCCTCTCCCTCGTTACGTTGAATTCTTTTCCAACCTCTTCCAGTGTTCTCGGATGTCCGTCCTCCAGACCAAAGCGCAGTACGATCACCTGGCGCTCCCTTTCCTTCAGGTCGCCAAGCAGTGCGTCGATGTGCTCCCTTAACATGACAGATTCCACATTTCCCTCGGGAGTCACCGCGTTGCTGTCCGCCACGAAATCTCCCAGGTTGGAGTCGTCCTCCTCGCCGATGGGAGTCTCTAAGGATGCCGGCTCCCTTGCGATCTGCATGATCTCCATCACCTTATCCTCAGACATTTCCAGCGCCTCTGCCAGCTCGGAAACAGATGGTTCATATCCCAGCTCCAGAGTCAGCTTCTCTGCATCTTGGACATTTTATTGATGGTTTCCACCATATGCACCGGTACGCGGATGGTACGCGCCTGGTCAGCCAGAGCCCTTGTGACGGACTGGCGGATCCACCAGGTTGCATATGTACTTAATTTGTAGCCTTTTGTATAGTCAAATTTCTCTACGCCTTTAATAAGCCCCAGATTTCCCTCCTGGACCAGATCCAGGAAGCTCATTCCACGGCCCGTATAGCGCTTTGCGATGCTGACCACCAGCCTCAGGTTGGCCTCGATGAGACGCTCCTTGGCAGACTCATCGCCCTCTGCTTTTCTTTTGGCCAGCCGCAGCTCTTCCTCTGCAGACAGAAGCGGAACCGTACCGATCTCCTTTAAGTACATACGTACCGGATCCTCCGTTCCGATCCCCTCCAGCAGGTCGATCGCATCCAGGTCGATATCCTCTTCCATCTTGTCGTCTGAGAAATCGCCGTCCATATCGTCCATCAGCAGTGAATCATCTTCCGCAAGCAATGCGTCGTCGCTTATCGGAACCACATCAATATTGCTGTGTTCCAGATAACTGTAAATTTCATCCATCTGCTCCGGACCCAGATTGTCTCCGGTGAAAAAATCGTTGATCTCAGCCACGTCCAGCGCGTTCTGCTTCGATCTTCCCAGCTCAACAAGCTTTCTGAGTTTTACTAAAAATTGTTCCTTTTCCACGAGTTACGCCCTTTCAAGTGAAAAATGTCCTGTGATACAGACAAACTGTTCCACGATGATTCATTATATACCATCCCACTACATTTTTCAACATTTTTTTATCTTTTCTCCGCATCTTAAGGCAATGGCTCCGTGGATGTTCTCCACCACAGTCTCCTTCAATGTCCCTCCGTATTCGCCGTCTAAGACCCAGGATACCTCTTCTTTGGCGGTGATGACCACCCGGGAGGTGTGGAACCGGAATACATAAGCGTTTTCCTCATCCTTTAAAAACATATAGGAGACGATATTGGACAGATCCGACGGGGTCTTCGGCGTCCGGATAAATAAGGCCTCAAACATTCCGTCGTCAAAATCCACATCCCTGGGAGTCAGGCCCTTAAAGCCGCCGACGCTGGTGGTATTGGTGATCATTCCGAAGATAAACTCTCCCTCAATGGTCCCCTCCTCCCACTGGATCTTCATATGATGGGATTTTAAAGAGGCCAGGCTCTTCACTGACTCCAGGATATAGGCCTGATGGCCCAGGACATTTTTCTTATCCTGGGGAGTTTTATAAGAAACCTCGGTAAAGGCCCCAAAGGCCGCAATGTATACAAAATACCGGTCCGTGCCGAACCGGCCCACATCCACCTGTCTCTCTCCCGCCGTCAGGGCAACCTCCGCGGCCTCTCTGGGATCTCCGGGGATCTCCAGGCTCCGGGCATAATCGTTGGTGGAGCCGGAGGGAAGATAGCCCAGCACCGGCCGTTTTTCCAGCGCCATGAGGCCCGATACCACATTGTTTAAAGTGCCGTCCCCGCCGCTGCATAAAAACAGATCCGCGGAGCTGCCGTATTCCCTGGCGATGCGCTCCGCATCCTGGGAGTTCTGGGTCACATACACCGAAGGAAAATAGCCCTGGCTGCAGAAATAATCCAGGATCCCCATGAGCTGGCTCCGGATCTGCTCCCGGCCGGACCGGGGATTAAACAGAAATATCATGTTTTTCATTCTTCTTCCCCTCCATATCTCTGATCCAGATATTTTTTATAGACTGCAAAGGCGTTGGGGACCGGATACTCCTTCCGGATCTCCTCCCAGGTCAGGAAAAGCGCCGGGCCGCTCTCCTCTCCCGGCAGCGTTTCCGGCATTTCCTTTAAGGAGATGAAATATCCGCCCATATGCCATTCCACATGACTGAAGATATGCTTCGCCTCTGGAAGCCGCTCCGGCCGGACCTCCTGGTCCAGAAGCTCTCCGGCTTCTTCGGCAGAAAGCTGTCCCGGCACGTTCACAAACTCATAAAGGGAAGCCAGGAGTCCGTCCTCCCTGCGCTTCTTATGGCTATTTATCCTGGTATTCCAGTAATAATACGGTCTTTTCCTCGATCTTCCTCTTTTTCTTCGGCGTTTTACCGGCAGCTTTTCCGTCAGCCCCTGGCTCCTAGCGGCACAGACTGTCAAAAAACGGACACTGGCTGCACAAGGGCGCTCCCCCGGGGATGCAGATCATGGCTCCTGTCTCGATGAGCGCCTGGTTAAAGTCCCCGGCGCTCCCCGGCTGTATGACCTCTGATACCAGGGCCTCCATTTTCTTCTTTGTGGACTGCTTTAAAATATCGTCAAAGCTCCCGGTCACCCGGGACAGCACCCTCAGTACATTGCCGTCCACCGCCGGCACCGGAAGCTCAAAGGCAATGGAGGCAATGGCTCCCGCCGTATAGCTGCCGATCCCGGGAAGTGCCAGGATCTCCCCGTAGCTTTCCGGAAAGATCCCGTTATATTTTTCCGTCAGGATCTCTGCGGCCATTTTTTTATATTTCTGGCGCGGCTGTAATATCCCAGCCCCTCCCAGCATTTTAAAAGCTCCTCCTCCGGAGCAGCCGCCAGATCCGAAATCCTGGGGAAGTGCTCAAAAAACCGGAAAAAGTACGGTTTTACCGCCTCCACCCGGGTCTGCTGGAGCATGATCTCAGAGATCCAGATCCGGTATGGGTCCCGGTTTTCCCTCCATGGAAGATCCCTCTTTTCCCTTCTGTACCAGGAAAGCAGGGGGCCGGAGGCCAGTAAGAGCCGCTCTTTCCCGGACAGCTCCCGCTCCTCTGGCGGGAGGACCTGGAGGGCCTCGTAAGGAGACGGCCTAAACATAGCCGTACACTCCCCGGACTGAGACCTCTCCCGAGATCACCTCTGTGACCGTGCCGTCAGAAAGCTCCACCAGAAGCCCGCCAGTCTTTGTGATCCCCTGGCAGAGGCCCCGGTACTCTCCCTTCGGGTCCAGCACACAGACCTCCTGCCCCCGGTTCACCAGCTTTTCATTATATTCCTCCAGCAGCACGGACATATCCTCTGTTTTAACAAAGATCCCGTAATACTCCTCCAGAGCCTCCAGGATCCTTTCGATGATCCGGCTCCTGTGGTACTTTTTCCCCGTTTCCAGATAAAGGGACGTGGCCGTCTTCCTAAGCTCCTCCGGAAACTCCTCCTGGTTTACGTTGATCCCTGTTCCTATCACCACATATTTGATCTCCATAAATTCCGTTCCCATTTCCGTCAGGATCCCGCAGATCTTCTTCTTATTTAATACAAGATCATTGGGCCATTTGATCTGGCTCTCGATCCCTGTGGCCTCCTTGATGCCCTTCTGGGCTGCCAGAGCCATGACCAGGGTCAGCATGGAGGCAGAAACAGGTGAGATCTCCGGCCGCAGCAGGAGGCTCATCCAGACGCCCACACCTGCCGGGAGATCCAGCTCCTTCCTCTCCGTCCCCGGCCTCCGTCCTGGATCTCCGCCACCGCCAGGGTCCCATGGGAGGCGCCAGCTTCGCCTGCCAGTCTTGCCTGGATATTGGTGGAATCTGTCCGGTCAAAATAATGGATCTCCTTCCCCGCCCATCGGGTCTTTAAGGAGCTTTCCAGCTCCTCCTTTGACAATACGTCGGATACGCTCTTTAAAATGTATCCCTTGTTCCGGACGGCCTCGATCTCGTAGCCCTCTTCCTTTAGCTGGTTGATCACCTTCCAGACCGCCGTTCTGGATACGCCGAACCGCTCGCAGAGCTCCTGTCCGGAAAGATATCCGTCCGACTCCTTCAGTAATTTAAGGATCTCTCCCTTCATCCTCTACCTCCACCAGATGCTCACTGCGCTGATGACTGCAAGGACCGCCAGGGCTCCTCCAAACGCCATCTGAAGCGCGGATGAGATCTTTTTTTTCTGGTTCCTTACACTGCGCTTATATCTGTATTTTTCCGGTGACCAGATTTAATATAGCCGCCAGAAGAAAAATGACCGGAAAGAAAAACATATATTCCTCCGGATTTATAAAGGAAATGACCGCCATGACCACCACCGCCGCACCAATGACGATGTGCAGGGTATCCAAGGCCATGGACTCTCCTCTCACTCTGCGTCTTCTCTCTTTTCCAGGCATCCAAAGTCTCCTAACTCTTTCCTAATATCCTGTGTACCCGCTCCATGATCCCGTCCGCCGTATAGATATCAAACACCTCCAGATCCATGGATCTGGCACAGACCTCCAGGACTGCCCCGTAAAGCTCCCTGTAATCCCAGTCGGGCTTCAGCCTGAATTTTTCTGCCAGGGCGGGAAATACGCGCTCCGTATACATCCGGTAGCCATAGGTCCCCTCTCCGTCCCCATGTTCCAGATGGACGGAAAAATAATGGCGGAAGATCTGGATTTCAGTCATAAGGCGGTTGAAATAATAGGCCTCTGTATGGGGCAGATAAAAATAATACTTTCTGCCAGCCAGACCATAAAGCAGCCGCCTGGCGTCAAAATATCCCAGGGTCATGCTCCGCCTGGTCCTCTTTTTCTCAAACTCCAGGATCCCGCCCAGATTTCTCCTGGGAGCGATCCTGTATACATTCACGTCCTCCGGCAGCTCCGCCCGCCGTTCCGTATCCACGCCGATGCCATAGATCCGGATCACGATCAGATTTTTATATCCCCGCTCTGCCAGGACGTCCACCGGCACGTTGTTCACCATACCGCCGTCCAGATACGTCTTTCCGCCCAGCTTTTCATTTTTAAAGGCCGGGAAATACGCGCTGGCTAACAGTACGTCCTTTATGGTCCCTGGTGGAGCCTGCTTCACGTCAAAGACCACCTCCCTCCGGTCCGTGACCGAAAGAGAGGTGACATAAAGATCACAGGGGGAGCTTCTGATCTTTTCCTCATCCACGTATTTCTCCAGGAGCTCTTTAAAGGGGGTGATATCAAGCCCCCGGCCGGAAACCACCTTCCTGGCCTCTGCCATGAGCTGGGGGACCGTGGAGGCCTTCAGGCCCAGGGTCTTTATGGCCCGGATCGCTTCATCCTCCACGTTTAAGATCTGGGAGTATGCCAGATTTCCCCACAGCTCTTCGGCTGCCTTTAAGTCTCCCATACAAAGGAAGGCGCCGTTTAAGGCGCCCACAGAAGCGCCCGCCACGGCGCCGATCCGGATCCCGGCCTCAGTGACCGCCTTTAAGGCGCCGATCTGGTATGCGCCCCTGGCTCCGCCGCCTTCTAAAACGACACCGTATTCCAGGGACGGGTCCAGGGTCAGTCTCATGCCTTCACATCCGTATCTTTTGCGATCTCAGTGACACTCTTCACAAGTCCCGCCACTGACTGGATCTCCGACGGAATGATGATCTTGGTGGCTCTGCCGTCTGCGGCCTTTGTAAAGGCCTCCAGGCTCTTTAAGGTCAGCACCGCCTGGTCTGCACCTGCTTCCTTGATCATACGGATACCGTCTGCATTGGCCTGCTGGATCTTTAAGATCGCCTCCGCCTGGCCCTCTGCCTCACGGATCCGTTTTTCCTTTTCAGCCTCTGCGTGAAGGATGGCAGCCTGTTTATCGGCTTCTGCATCCAGGATGGCCGACTGCTTTTTACCCTCGGCCACCAGGATCGTGGATTTCTTTTCACCTTCAGCCCTTAAGATCGCCTCCCGGCGTTCCCGCTCTGCCTTCATCTGCTTTTCCATGGCGTCCTGGATGGCCGCCGGAGGAATGATGTTCTTAAGCTCCACCCGGTTTACCTTGATCCCCCAGGGATCTGTGGCCACGTCCAGGGCTGCGCGCATTTTTGTGTTGATGGTCTCCCTGGAGGTCAGGGTCTGGTCTAACTCCAGGTCGCCGATGATGTTTCTGAGCGTCGTGGCCGTTAGGTTCTCAATGGCCATGATGGGATTCTCCACTCCATAGGCGTAGAGCTTAGGGTCTGTGATCTGGAAGAATACCACCGTGTCGATCTTCATGGTCACGTTGTCCTTGGTGATCACCGGCTGGGCGGCAAATCACCAACCCTCGCTCCTTTAAGATCACCCGCTTTGCCACCCGGTCGATGAAGGGCATTTTAAAATGGACGCCCACAGACCAGGTATCCAGATACGCTCCCAGCCGCTCCACCACCAGAGCCTGGGCCTGGGGAACGATCTTACACAGGAGGTCAGCAGAAGCAGGACTACAACAACAAGTATACTGATCCCAATAAAGCTTAATAAAAAATCCATACTATTCTCCTTCCGAAATACGGTCTACTATCAGTTTCACTCCGCGGATCTCTTTTACGATCACGGTCTCTCCTTTATGGATCACCAGATCATCCCTCACCGCCCTGGCCGTCCATTCCTGACCGTTGAGAACAGCCGTTCCCAGCTCCGGAGCCATTCGTCGATCTCCTCCACGTACTCTGGGCCTTTTTTTCCCACAAGTCCGTCCACATTGGTCTTTACAG
>ENA-OPZZ01002059-OPZZ01002059.1-human-gut-metagenome-genome-assembly--contig:-NODE-2059-length-10767-cov-5.207707_pt1 | contig 10767 bp, 12 predicted proteins | sample MGYA00242487_ERZ504511 | MGnify/ENA primary metagenome ERZ504511 (study PRJEB26092, sample SAMD00036241) | human gut metagenome | host: Homo sapiens | study: EMG produced TPA metagenomics assembly of... | reverse complement strand
GTCGTACGATAATTGGCAATCAAATATCTGCATCAGGGGAAAGCCCTAACTCCGGCAAAACTGAGTTCCATGCAACACATCCGCCAAAGTATATAGCTTTTTGTTATCTTGCTTAAGTGAAATGCTTCCCTCTTGATCCGTATCCACACTCACTTTCAAGGAATCTGTTTTCCCTGCTTCAGAAAGATATTTAATAACTACAGAATGGGTGGCCGGCTCCAAAGCGAGTTCAGTTCCTTCCTGCTTCTTTCCATCTACATAAAGCTGGTATCTTTTCAGCCCGTCAATCTTCAGCTTGGCTGTGGCATAACGAGTATTCTCCAACACAAAACCCATCATGTGCAAGGCATATCCCGAGTCACTTCCCGGCAAAACCCCGCCTGTAAATAAAGTTCCCTGTTGCAATACGTCCACAGAAAGATGAGTGTCCAACAGACGTCCGGATACAAAAGTCTTTGAATTCACATCCACGCTGTCCACCTGAAAAGGGGCCTGTACAACGTAGGGGCCGGCATAACGGAAAGTAGTAATGTCAATCGTTTCAGCACCTGCCATCACAGCCCAGGCAAGTGCACAAGACAATAAGATTTGTTTCTTCATATTTCTAACAATTTGTGTTACACAAAGATACGAAATATAAAAGAAACAAAAACCTTTTCCTACGATTTTCAATGCTTCCTACAACATATTATTTCACCTCTCCCGGCAGATAGCGTAACTGCAAATACTGTTCCCCCGGTTTCAGATATCCCCCTTCGAATATTTCTTTCCTGATCCGGTAAACTTCCACTCTTTTCAATAAGTAATTTTCTACCTTCATCGGCTGCTTTTTACACCAGGAAAGCACTTTCAGACTTCCATCGGCATGAACATCCGCATAAACCTTTACCGTTCTTATCGGAGTCCCGTCCGTTATCTTACGTCCTCTTTTATAATCCACCCACAAAATAGCTTTCGCTTTTTCCCCCTCACATGTTCCGGCATACTCATCCGTTTCGGACGCGGTGGAAGGTGAAGAAGTTCCCTTACAACCTACAACCACACATAAAATCAAAAGATATAAAATATAGCTTCCTCGTGTTTTCATATCAATCGGATTAGTCTTTTATCTCTTCTATAGGAGTAATATCCTCTATTTCAGGCATCCCCGGTTCTTTCTTCTGACGGAAGCGGATGATGTTTATCAAATCGGACAGTCCGTATACAATGCTGCTCACTCCCAGAATGATGAATGGAACAGCAGCAGCCGTAAATGGATTAAATAATACCACAATACCTGCAATCAGCACCAACACAGGTATCACAAAGAAACCTCCCGGTACCACCGTCCAACTACGCGCAGCAGATAAATTCACAATCTGACTGATTCCAGCCAGTACCAAAACAGCACCTAGCACATACATCAGGATACCGACAAAAAATGCCGGCATAATCATCAGCCATAATCCGAACAAAAGGCTGCCAAGCCCGGCAATAGGAAAACGACTGCCATCCTGCTTGCCACGAATCAAATACCCGGATAAAGAAAAGAGTCCCGGTACTAGAAACAGCACACCGATTGTAATAACCAGATAAAGAATGGCAGCCTCAGGCCATGCCACCAGCAACACACCGATGACCAATGCACAGATACATCTGATTATAGAATAATTCATTGTTTTCATATTCAATCATGTCTAATTGGTTAATGAAGCGAATATACTGATTATTTCTGAGAAGACAGATGCAAAATGGATATTAATTTTCAGACAGAAGAACAAAAGAACAAAAAAAGAAAGCCAAAACAAATTTTCCTGCCATAAACTTAGAACTAATTCTATTGTTCTATAGACTTTAGCAAACAGAATGTTATACCGACTATTCCAATCTATTCTTTCGTACCCATGCCTGAAGATCATCCTTTTGTCTTATGACAAATCACTCTATCTGTTCTGTTTCAGGCAGACTTTGTTCATTCTCGTCCTCATCGATCAAAATAGCCCAAAAGAGCCACCATAACAGCAATCCTGCCAACAACACGGCACCTATTCTTATCCAAAGTTTACGTTTCATACACTTCATTTTAATGATTTATTAACTGATGTATTAAAACCATTCCGCCACCCGAAATGTTCATTTATAAAACCAATTTAAAGTAATAAGATTATGAATAATGGAAAATTCTTTGCCGGACTGGCACTAGGAGCGCTGGTCGGCAGTGCATTAAGTTGTTTTGCGCACAGCAACAGAGGTCGCAAATTGAGAAGAGACGTGTATGATGCCATTCAGGACTTACAAGAAGATGCAAAAGACCTGGCTCATCATGCAAAACATAAAGCAGAAGAAGTAAGCAGTGAAGTAGCCGGAAAAGTAGGTGAGAAAGTGGAAGAAGTGAAAGGGAAAATACACGAAGCTGCAAATAAATAAAAAAAAAGTAAGTTTTTCTTTGGAGTTTAAAACAAAACGCTTACATTTGCCCCAAAATAAAAACAGATTTTATGAATAGAATCATGGTAAATACATATTGGTGGCGTTTCTTACAACTAAACAAGTCGTAAGGGAACCAGACCATGTATATATACCTGACATTCTAAAAGGATATTCAAACTGAAGGCCTGTCGTACTTACGACAGGCCTTTTTTTCGTTAGTGCAATTAACATTAAAATATAGAACGACAATGAAAACTTATCAGGTAAACAAAGAAGGTTATTATGGCGAATTTGGAGGGGCGTATATTCCCGAAATCCTTCACCGCTGTGTGGAAGAATTGCAGAATGCCTATTCCAAAGTATTGGAAAGTGAAGGATTCAAACAAGAATTCCACCAATTACTACGCGACTATGTAGGACGCCCTTCACCTCTTTACCTAGCAAACCGGCTAAGCAAGAAATATGGCTGTAAGATCTACCTGAAACGTGAAGATTTAAACCACACCGGAGCACATAAAATCAATAATGCCATCGGACAGGTGTTACTGGCAAAACGTATGGGGAAAAAACGTATCATTGCAGAAACCGGAGCTGGACAGCATGGGGTGGCCACCGCTACGGTATGCGCTTTGATGAACATGCAATGCATTGTTTACATGGGCAAGACCGATGTAGAACGCCAGCATATCAATGTAGAAAAGATGAAAATGCTGGGAGCCGAAGTCCGCCCGGTCACTTCCGGCAACATGACACTGAAAGATGCTACAAACGAAGCCATCCGCGACTGGTGTTGCCACCCTGCCGATACTTACTATGTCATCGGCTCTACCGTAGGCCCTCATCCCTACCCTGATATGGTGGCACGTCTGCAATCCGTTATCAGTGAAGAAATCAAAAAGCAGCTGAAAGAACAGGAAGGAAGGGAATATCCCGATTACTTGATGGCTTGTGTAGGAGGAGGAAGCAATGCGGCAGGAACCATTTATCACTATATAGATGATGAACGTGTGCAGATTGTCCTGGCCGAGGCAGGAGGCAAAGGTATAGACACCGGTTTCTCGGCCGCTACCATCCAACTGGGGAAAATGGGAATTATCCACGGAGCAAAGACCTTGGTTATCCAAAACGAGGACGGACAAATAGAGGAACCTTACTCCATTTCTGCCGGTCTGGATTATCCGGGCATAGGACCCATGCATGCCAATCTGGCCAAACAGCAACGCGCTTTGGTACTCGCCATAAACGATGATGAAGCCATCCGTGCCGCATTTGAACTGACCCGGCTGGAAGGTATCATTCCTGCATTGGAATCGGCTCATGCATTGGGAGCATTGGACAAAATGAGATTCAAGCCAACGGATATAGTGGTTCTCACCGTATCAGGACGCGGAGATAAGGATATTGAAACCTACTTGAAAGAATCCGGCACAAGGACCTCCTTGCAATAACACATAGAAACCCATGAGAGCAAAAACCCTATACGGACAACTATAAACAGAAAAGAAACAATGAAAACTTTTACCTATACCACCCGATGCAAAACCATACTGGGTGACCTGCATACACCGGTCAGTACCTATCTGAAAGTGCGCGACATTTTCCCACAGAGTGCACTGATGGAAAGTTCCGACTATCATGGAAGTGAGAACAACCGTTCTTTCATCGGGCTGAATCCTGTAGCCAGCATCGGAATCAATCATGGCACAGCCACTGCCACCTACCCTGACGGCAGCATAGAAGAACATCCCATCAGCGAACATTTCCGGGCAGACCATGCGATCTCCGATTTTCTGAATCGTTTCAAGGTAAGCGGAGAATACAACAACTACTGCGGACTGTATGGTTATACCACTTTCAATGCCGTACGCTATTTCGAACATATCAATGTAAAAGACAGCCGTGATCCTAAGAACGATGCTCCGGATATGTTGTATATCTTATATAAATACCTGATTGTCTTCAATGACTTCCGCAACGAAATGTTATTACTGGAAATGTTGCAGGACGGTGAGGACAGCCATCTGGATTATGTGGAAAAAGCGATCCACAACCGTAACTATACTACTTACGACTTCCGTGCCGTGGGCGAAACCACCAGTACCCTGACCGATGAAGAACATAAGGCGAACATCCGCAAAGGCATTGCCCACTGTATGCGCGGCGATGTTTTCCAAATCGTCCTTTCACGCCGTTTTATCCAACGTTACGAAGGAGATGATTTCAAACTTTACCGTGCTTTACGCAGCATCAACCCGTCCCCCTACTTATTTTACTTCGATTTCGGAGGCTTCCGTATTTTCGGTTCCTCTCCCGAAACCCATTGTAAAATAGAAAACGGGCGTGCCACCATCGACCCTATCGCCGGAACCACCCGCCGCAACGGAGACAAGAAAATAGATGCTGAACTCACCGCCAACCTATTGGCTGATCCCAAAGAAAATGCGGAACATGTAATGCTGGTAGATCTGGCACGCAATGACTTGAGCCGCAACTGTCACAATGTACAAGTAGAATTTTACAAAGAAGCTCAATATTACAGCCACGTCATTCATCTGGTAAGCCGGGTCAGCGGCGAACTGAACCCCAAAGCCAATCCCATCAAAGCATTTATTGATACTTTCCCGGCCGGAACCCTGAGTGGCGCTCCGAAGGTAAAAGCCATGCAGCTGATCAGCGAATACGAACCTCACAGCCGTGGAGCCTATGGAGGTTGCATCGGATTTATCGGGCTGAACGGCACATTGAACCAAGCTATCACCATTCGTACATTCGTCAGCCGCAACAACGAACTATGGTTTCAAGCCGGTGGCGGCATCGTAGCTAAGAGCAATGAAGAGTACGAATTACAAGAAGTAAACAACAAACTGGGAGCACTTAAAAAAGCAATCATCCTGGCAGAACAAATGTAAAAACGAATCATCATGAAAACAGTAATTATAGACAACTATGACTCATTTACCTACAACTTGAGTCATTTGGTAAAAGAACTGGGAGCCGAAGTTACCGTATTACGTAACGATGCTTTCCAACTGGAAGAATTGGAAAAATTCGATAAAATCATTCTTTCACCCGGTCCCGGTATTCCATCAGAAGCAGGCCTGCTGCTCGAAGTAATTAAAAGATATGCCGGCAAGAAACCGATTCTGGGTGTATGCTTGGGAGAACAGGCCATAGGAGAAGCTTTTGGCGGCAAACTGACCAATCTGAGCGAAGTATTTCATGGCGTACAGACCCCCATCTCAATTAAAAAGAACCAATCAAAAGACAAAGGAAAGAAAACCGATTACATTTTCAACGGACTGCCGGATGAAGTGCCGGTAGGACGTTATCACTCATGGGTAGTAGATACGGACGGTTTCCCTGAGTGCCTTGAAATAACCGCAGTAAGCCAGGAAGGTCTCGTCATGGCATTGAAACATAAAGAATACGATATCCACGGCATCCAGTTTCATCCCGAATCCGTACTAACCCCCGATGGTAAAGCCATGATAGCCAACTTTCTAAACGCATAACCCCAACCGTACATAATAAATATGAAAGCTATATTATCCCGCCTCTTCAATCACGAGGAACTGACCCGAAAAGAAGCAAAGAATTTGCTGCTCAACATAACCCGGGGAATGTATAACGACGCACAGATAGCCGCCCTGCTGACCGTTTTCCAAATGCGCGGCATCAAAGTAGAAGAATTGATAGGTTTCCGTGAAGCATTGCTCACCACCCGCATACCTATAGACTTTTCCGCTTACACCCCTATTGACATTGTGGGCACAGGCGGTGATGGAAAAAATACCTTCAATATCTCTACTTGCGCCTGCTTCATTGTAGCAGGAGCCGGATATCATGTTGCCAAACACGGCAACTATGGCGCGACTTCCGTCAGCGGAGCCAGCAATGTCATCGAACAACACGGTGTAAAATTCACGAACAATCCGGATAAGCTGACCCGTTCTATGGAAGAATGTGGAATGGTCTATATGCATGCCCAGTTGTTCAATCCTGCCATGAAAAGTGTAGGCCCTGTCCGCAAAGCACTGCAAGTACGTACCATATTCAACCTGCTAGGTCCGCTGGTTAATCCATGTCTTCCGGCTTACCAACTTCTAGGAGTCGCCGATCTGCCGCAAATGCGCCTTTATACCAATGTGTTCCAAAAACTGGGCATTGGCTTTGCCGTAGTAAACAACCTGGACGGTTACGACGAAATCTCACTGACCGATGAATTCAAAGTGATGACCAATCGCTACGAAACCATCTACAAGCCATCCGAACTAGGCTTCTCTCTCGCCAGACAAGAAGAGCTTTATGGTGGGAACACTCCCGAAGAAGCGTCGAAAATCTTCAATAACGTACTGGAGAACAAAGCCACCAAAGCCCAGACAGACTGTGTACTGATTAACGCTTCTTTTGCCATACAAGCCATGGAACCGGCCAAACCGATAGAAGAATGCGTGGCCATCGCCCGTGAATCATTGGAAAGTGGAAAAGCATTGAATACATTGAAAAAATTTGTGGAACTGAACAGTTGACTACACACCCGGTATTCCACTACCAAACGCCTCATACAATGACAGATATATTAACAGAAATCATCGCCTGCAAGCAGATCGAGATCGAACTGCAAAAGGCTGCCATCAGCAAAGAAATGCTGATAAACAATTGTAACGAACCCATGCCACGTATCAGCATGCGTGCCAGTCTTGCCTCTTCTCCTTACGGCATCATCTCCGAGTTCAAGCGTCGCTCTCCCTCCAAAGGATGGATAAAAGAAGACGCACAGGCAGATACCATTCCTCCCGCTTACGAAGCGGCCGGAGCCTCCGCACTTTCCATCCTCACCGATGAAAAATACTTCGGCGGCAGCCTGAAAGATATCCGTTCGGCACGCCCCCACGTGCAACTTCCCATTCTAAGGAAAGATTTCATTATAGATGAATACCAACTTTATCAGGCACGCATCGTAGGAGCGGACGCTATCCTTCTTATAGCCGCCGCTTTGAAGAAAGAGCAATGCAAAGCCCTAGCCCTCAAAGCCCATGAACTGGAACTGGAAGTCCTGCTGGAAATCCACAACGAGCAAGAACTGGAATATATAGACGAGAACATTGACATGGTGGGAGTCAACAACCGTAATCTGGGAAGCTTCCACACAGAGGTGGAAAACTCTTTCCGTCTGGCGGAAAAACTACCCGAAGAAATGCTCCGGATCTCTGAAAGCGGCATCTCCAGCCCCGAAACAGTCAAACAACTCCGGGCTGCCGGCTTCCGAGGCTTCCTGATAGGGGAAAACTTCATGAAAACACCCGCACCGGGAGAAGCCTTAAAAGAATTTATAACCCAACTAGAGAAATGTTAGGATGAAGCAACAATGATTATCAAGGTATGCGGTATGCGCGAGCCCGAAAACATACGCGCCATAGAGCAAGCCGGAGCAGACTGGATGGGCTTCATCTTCTTCCCCCAATCTGCCCGCTACGTATCACATCGTCCGGAATACCTACCGGAACAATGCCACCGGATCGGGATCTTCGTCAACGAAAGCAGCGAAAACATCCTGCTGAAAGCACAGGAATTCGGTCTGCACCATATCCAGTTGCATGGCAGGGAGACACCGGAACAATGCCGCAAATTAAAAGCCGCCGGACTGGGAGTCATTAAAGTTTTTTCCATAGCACAGAAAAGTGACCTGCAATCCGCCGGTTGTTATGAGGGCATTTGCGATTACTTTCTTTTCGACACTGCCTGCTCCGGATATGGCGGTTCCGGCAAAACCTTCAACTGGAATATCCTGCAAGCCTATCAGGGAAAGACGCCTTTCCTGCTGAGTGGCGGTCTCCGGCCCGGCAGTCTTTCCCTTTTGTTGCAATTCAAGCATGAACAATGGGCAGGTATCGACCTGAACAGCGGATTCGAGACCGCTCCGGCTCTGAAAGACGCCGCCGCCGTCCACACATTTATAAACCAATTAAAACAAAAAATACAATGAACAGAATCAACCAGTTATTCAGTACCAAGCAAAAAGACATCCTCTCTATTTATTTTTGCGCAGGCTTTCCTACCTTAGAAGGTACGGCAAGCACCATCAAAGTCCTGGAAAAAAAAGGGATTAACATGATTGAAATCGGCATTCCTTTCAGTGACCCGATGGCTGACGGTCCCGTTATCCAGCACGCCGCCACCCGCGCCTTGAAAAACGGCATGACACTGAAGCTCCTTTTCGACCAACTGAAAGATATCCGTAAAGAAGTACAGATTCCGCTGGTGCTGATGGGATATCTCAATCCCATCATGCAATATGGATTCAAGGATTTCTGCCGCACTTGCCGGGAGACGGGAATCGACGGAGTGATTATCCCCGACTTGCCTTTCAAAGATTATATGGAGGAATATCGTTCCATAGCCGAGGAACAGAATGTGAGAATCATCATGCTCATCACTCCGGAAACCAGTGAAGAACGTATCCGCCTGATTGATGAACACACCGACGGTTTTATCTATATGGTATCTTCCGCCGCTATCACCGGTGCTCAAAAAGATTTCAACGCACAGAAACAAGCCTATTTCCAACGCATCGCCGACATGAATTTACGCAATCCCCGCATGATAGGTTTCGGAATTTCCAATAAGCAAACCTTCGAAACCGCATCCGCTCATGCCGCAGGAGCCATCATCGGCAGTAAATTCGTGACCTTGCTGGATGAAGAAGACGGAGATACGGAAAAAGCAGCGGACAAGCTGCTGGAAGCCTTGAAAAACTAACCTTTCACAACTCGTAACATCCTCTTCTTCAAAAATCCACCTGAAAGATCATGGCGATACAAGTGAAAAATATAATACCTTACAGGTATAAGATTATATATCTTGCAGCAGTAAGATCTATAATCTTATACCTGATCTTTCTACTTCTTCCATCCACAGCATCCGGCAGAAGCAGTTATCACCTATAAAGAAAAACATTTTGTTATTTCCCTCTCTTATTTTTGTCATAGTTACACATAATTACTATCTTTGTGCCAAAATTAAACAAGAAAAGCGCATGACACAGAGTGAATATCCTTCCGTTTTGCTAATATACACAGGCGGTACGATCGGCATGATTGAAAATCCTGAGACAGGTGCACTAGAAGCCTTCAATTTCGACCAGTTGCAAGACAATGTCCCCGAATTGAAGCGGTTCAACTATCGCATCTCCTCTTACCAGTTCAACTCCCCCCATTGACTCTTCGGATATGGAACCTGCCTTGTGGGCCAAGTTAGTCAAGATCATCAAATACAATTATGACAATTTTGACGGGTTCGTCATTCTGCACGGTACAGACACCATGGCATACACCGCTTCAGCACTCAGCTTCATGCTGGAAAACCTGAGCAAGCCGGTTATCCTGACGGGTAGCCAGTTACCCATCGGCATGTTGCGCACCGATGGAAAGGAAAATCTGATCACTTCCATAGAAATAGCCGCTGCCAAACATCCGGACGGCACTGCTATTGTACCCGAAGTATGCATCTTCTTCGAAAACCATCTGTTGCGCGGAAACCGTACCACAAAAATCAATGCGGAGAATTTCAATGCGTTCCGTTCATACAATTTCCCTTCGCTGGCAACAGCAGGCATCCACATAAAATATGAATATGACCGTATTCACAAAGCCGATCCCAATCTGCCATTAAAACCACACTATCTTTATGATACCAATGTAATTATACTGACCCTTTTTCCGGGCATCCAGGAAAACATGATCAGCAATATCCTGCATACACCGGGATTACGCGCAGTGGTATTAAAGACCTACGGTTCGGGCAACGCTCCAGCAAAGCCGTGGTTCATCGAACGTTCTAAGGGATGCCACCTCACGGGGAATCATCATTGTCAACATCTCCCAATGCTCTACTGGAACAGTGGAAATGGGAAGGTATGAAACCGGGCTCCATCTGCTGGACGCAGGGTCATCAGCGGCTATGACAGTACGGTGGAATCCGTTCTAACCAAACTGATGTTCCTTTTGGGACACGGAAAAAGTGAAAGAGAAATACGTTACCAAATGAGTATTCCGGTAGCTGGAGAGTTTACGAAATCATAATTTATTGCGTTCCAATTATCATCCGGCGGGATGATTGCAGAATCATTAAAATGGGTAATCTGCGATGAGAACTTAACGATTTTATAGCATGTAATCTTTTTGTAATATTTGTTTCATCAAATAGTAATAAAATGCTCCATTTTTGCAATGCTGATCAAAAAGATTAGTTTTGTAGTATTAAAAAGATGGATATATGAATGATTACCGCATTTTAGTAGTTGACGATGAAGAAGATCTATGCGAGATTCTTAAATTCAATTTAGAAAACGAAGGGTAT
>ENA-OPZZ01002058-OPZZ01002058.1-human-gut-metagenome-genome-assembly--contig:-NODE-2058-length-10780-cov-3.008354_pt1 | contig 10780 bp, 10 predicted proteins | sample MGYA00242487_ERZ504511 | MGnify/ENA primary metagenome ERZ504511 (study PRJEB26092, sample SAMD00036241) | human gut metagenome | host: Homo sapiens | study: EMG produced TPA metagenomics assembly of... | reverse complement strand
GATCTGTGGATATTCCTTTTTTAACAAACGACTGCTTGCACTTTTATACGCATTGATAAATTTACTGAGTTCTGATTTTGGCTGTGCCCGAAACATAACATGCACATGATCAACATCATGATTCCATATAATCAGTCCTTTCTATCCTTTCGACTGATTATAGTATACCACACTTCGCACCGCAGAACAAGTGTTCTATTTTCTTTTTCTGCAATTCATCTCCCACCTGTAGAGGAAGGAGAATTCTTGCTAACTTTTGTTAAATACCCTTTTAATTTAAACCAGATAGCTGCCGTCATCTCTGCATCATTCAGCGCATTGTGCGTTTTATTCGCCATCATCTGCTTTTCATCTTCATCCAGCAGTTCTGCTCTGTCTATCAGCGGGTCATAGCCCGCCGCCATGAGCAGGCTGCTCAAATCCAGCATTGGAAATGGCCCCAGATATTTTCTCTCCGACTCGTTATTCATGACACATTTCATAAATAATCGGCTTTCTACCGGATACATCACATCCGCCGCTGCATAAGCTTCCTCTCTGTATTTCATCCAGAAAGCCCACACTTTTTCAAGCAGCTCTGCTTCATCTTCACAGGCTTCATAATCACCCAGCACCGGAAATACATTCTCTCTCGTCCAGACATCGCTAATCATCATATTTTCCTTTTTGATGCCATAATAGGCTTTCTCGATCATATTTCCCGCATCATCCGTTACAACCAGCCCTACTGTCAGAAATGAACCGTAAAGGCCATCGGTTTCTGCATCTATAAAAAGAAATTTTGTCTGCATTTTACACTCCCGTTCCCAGAATATCATACAGCCATTGCAGCATTCCACTCCACCCATGATCCGCTACAATCGCAATGATATTGACAATTACATCTATGACAATCGCCCCAATTGCGATCCACAGCTGCCACCAGGCATCTCTGTTCCCCTGACTTACATTTGTTGCCTCATACAAACTTTCTAACTGTTCATCAAGAATGGCCTGCTCCTCCTGAATCATCATCTGATTCTGAAGCAGATGATAAATGTCAATTCCCTGCTCCTGACAGGAAGCCTCCAGTATCAGAATCTGATTTTTAAAGGTAATGTACTTTTCCTGCAGATTAATCAGAGTTTCTGCCTGTGCTTTATCAATCATTCCCTTTTTATCAACACCTCGAACAATACGTCCGGCTTTGCCGGAATAGCCCGCAATGCCAATTCTCTGGGCCATTACTAATGACAGCAAATACAGATATTCTGTCATAAATGGACGCAGAACACTCGCGACAATCTCATCCGATTCTCCCGTCATACAGAAAAAAGAAAAGCTCGTCACACTGTAAATCGTTCCCCACTCCTGCCACCTGAGATAAAGGGCTTTCTCAAGAAAATCCGCTCTCATTTCCGCATTCTGACAGGTCGGCCACTCAGGGTCAACAAACACAATAGAATACAGCAGCTTTTGAAATTCTTCCTCATTGCTATTTCGTGGATGCTTCCAATCCATTGTACTTATTTTTCTAGACAATTCCGCATCTCTCAACAGACAGAAAACATGCATCCTGTCATCCGCCGTTGGTATAATTTCATCGCTGGCAAAATCTTCTGCCGAAGTCTCCCGGCCAACACGACAGTTGAGAAGCGCATAAAGAAACTCTGCCGATTCAAGAAGCCCTTTTTCTTCAACAACTTCTTCATTCAGACATTGTTCTGCTATCTCTCTGAAATTCGTCAGATATTTTTCTTTAGGGCCAACGATACCAATTTCATCTGCACACAGCATCTTTTTTTCAAGCGTATCCGGTATAAACGGCATAGAAATTCGTCTTCCATAATCATTAATCTTTTTAATATCCTGAAGGGATGGATAATCATTATTACTCGTCTGTATAAACAGAATGCCCACACCATGCCTGTAAACATGCAACTCAACAGATTGAATTGGCAGCAAATAGTATTGATTTCCCACCTTTATCTGATATTTCCATTCATCCTTTTCATCAAATGGATATTCCAGAATCGTGCATATATTTTCTCCTGTCTGCATAAAAATATCTTTGGCAGAAGAACTCAGGTACTGGTTCAACATAAAGATATCTTTCTGAATCTTTCCGTTTTTGCGCATTCCCTGAATATCCATGTCTTTCTCTATCCAGCCCTTTTTCTTAAATGGCTCTGCATAATTCTCTACATCATCCTTTGGCCATTGATATTCAAAGGGCCATGCAAATATGTGATTACATTTTGCCAGCAATACCGGCTCTGTTGACTTCATATTTCTCCTATCTCCTACCTCTGTTGTACTGATTCTGTCCCCGATTTGACTGTCCGTACCGATTGTTCGTGCGATTTGGCTGACTAACTGCAATCTCCCGAAGCTGTATCGGTCGTCTCTCTGAAAAATGACCAAAACCAACATGGGTTTTGGCGCCCATTCCCATATCCAGAATCAATTGTTTGAACAATTTTTTCTTTTCCTCAGCAGATACAATCACTGTACCGTCCTCCGAACAATCATCCGACAAAATAAAACAAAAATCGAATTTTACATCCGGTCTGACCTTAATCTGGCTGATGGGATTAGGATTTTTGAATCTTCCCGACGTATGTGGTGTAATAAACTCCATCTCCAGCAATTTCTTCCCGGCAAAACCAATCACCGGAAAGGCACCCAGAAATATATCCTGATTCTCAAATATATTCTCTTTCAACTGCTCAATATCCACATCTTCCTTATCCAGAAGTGCACGAATATACGCTGCGTATTCCTGAGAAATCTCTTCTTTCTTCCCATCTCCCGGAAAACAGGCTCTTAAAGCACCTTTTAAAGAAGAACCAGGAATATAAGGCAGTCCCGTTTGTGTAGTCAAATGAAAAATCCACATTTGATGGCACCATCCATTTTCAGAGAATGTTCATTACCAGTTCCAATCATCAGCCCCGGATACTGCGTGCAGAGCTGAAAATCTGTATAGCCTTTCATCTGCAAGTGCGCCATTTTTCCACCGGAGATGCTATTTTAAAGGAAAAGTCTCTGATAGCATCATTATGCTGTTTCAATATGCTGTCATTTTCTTCTTTGCTGCTGCCAAAGGCAGCCCAGTCAATGTCGTCAAAATACGATACATTAAAAATATAATTCATGTTTTCTGAAGTATATTTCATCCCTTAACTGCCTCCTACTCCTTTTCCAGGGTGTATAAATTCATGGCCAGCTTTAACGCAATGGCCGCATTCAGCACATCTTCCCTGCAATGCTCTCCTGCTCCCTGACATATTCAAAAGCGTATGGTATTTCTCCGGCGCAATATGATCTCTTTTCAGAATTTCAAGAATCGCATCCATTATATACTGTCTTTTTACACTGGAACTGCCCTGGTCCGAGAAAAACGCCACTGCCGGTATCAGACTTCCCATGGTCACAGCCGCACCAAATGTCGATATCTGTCCTCTCCATGTTTTCTTGATTTTACCATTTTCTACAATTTCTGAATTCTTCAATACATCATAGGCAATAACAACTTCATCATTAATGATTGCTTTATTCATATCGTTATGCCTCCTTCACCGAAACCTTGCAAAGACCGTATCCAATGGAAGCATTGCCCCCAAACTGAACCACTTTTCCATCCACCGCTTTCTTAAAAATCGCCAGATTTTCTTCTGTCCCTAATACGGCAAATGCAAAAAGACTTTCATGCGGAACAACCTGCTCATACCAGAGATTCTTGCTGATACCGTTATCCAGTTTATTTCTCGCAAGCACCGGCAGTTCTATTTTCTTAAAGGTTTCCTCCGGCAAAATATAAAGTGTCTTGCCGTTCAACTCCACCTTCTCTTCAAGGCGGAAACCCTCTGCAGCTTCATTTTCGTCAGCTGATTTCTTTTCATAAACAACAGGCTTTCCAAGGAATATCTCACAGTTATTGCAATACTTATCCAAAGCAGTTTGTGTCGTAATCAGATAATAAGCCTGTTTCCCTGAGGATGCCCTTGCCGCACGGGCAATCATATCGGCACACAAAACCTTCAGTTGTCCCGGCGTCGTATCTCCCGCCTTGTCTGCACCAAATAATGTCGAAACATACTGCCTTAACTCGGAATCTCCATTAAAAAATTCTCTTAATGCCCCTTTTACACCGGAGGCATTGATGGTGGGATAACCGGTTACCGGATCCTTTTCTACTTCATTATCAATAATATTGTAATTAACATCTCCATTGCCCACATGCATATTGGTCATACACTCAAGATTTACAATTATTGCTGCCATTTTATCTTCCTCCCAGCTGAACAATATAATTATAGCCAATCTGTTGACTGTTTCCATTGGACATTACCGGTCCTTCCGGACCATAAAACACGCTGCCCCTCTGTACAAAGTTGAACCTCCGGCTGCTTTTTCTTAACCGGCCCACATGCTTTTTTTCCTGATAGATAGTTTCAAGATTTCTCAGCTGCTTTTCCTCGGCAATAAAGAAATCTTTTGTCTGCCACGAATCATCGACTATCAAATCCGATAAGGCATACTGCCACTTTCCGGAGCACTTTGCAAATGCTTCTTCCACCTGCTCTGCCAGCGGCAAATCATTGCTAATTTCTGCGGATACAAGAAATGCCGACTTTCTTTGTCCCATATAAACCACGGCTCTCTCCGGAAGTTTGTCTGCATGAACATATAATCCAAAAGCAAAATTTTCTTTCAGGCAGATAAGCTCCCGTTTATAAAAACAGTCGTCCTTATTTGTCTGATCAGGCCTCCTGTTTTTGCGGTTGCCGGTGGTGATGATCTTCTTAAATAAATCCCTGTATATCCGACCGCTGCTCAGGTCATAATACCCGTCGGCATAGCCTTCCTTTGCATTATATTCATCCTGCATCGGCAAATGAACAGGCCCTTCCGATGTTTCAAATGTTCTATCGGTCATCTTCATCGGGTCATATCCCTCATCCGCTTTATTATTTAAAGGATTTTTGATACAAATATGTCCCTCCGGACTGATTATAAACAACGGGGAAATCTCCTTGATATAACCAAAATTCTGCTTCTTTTCGGAAATAAATCGAAAACTCTCCGGGCCAATGCATGCCGCCATCTGCTGACGTTCTTCTGGTGTATAGTCAAAATTCTCTTTCAACAGGCCCTGACTTTCAAGAATCATACATCGTAAGGTACCTAACAAAGTGGTCTGCTCCGGAAGCGCTTTACTTCTGATAAAATAGGTCCCTTTGCCGCCATTTTCAGCACCAATATAAGGTGCTGACTGGTCGGTTCCAAAACAATAGGGTTCCAGAGGTGTCATTTTAACCAAATATTGCATTACTCCCCTCCCCTTTCCGCAAAGAACTTTTTAATTCTCAGCAAATTCACGAGCACAGCCATATCTTTATCCTTTGAATAAGCATCTGCTGCTTCCATTCTTCCATTGCCTGTCAAAATATCCCGATACCACAGGCTGCATATCCGCCGGAGGTATCCTTCTGCCGGCTTTTGCTCCGCATTGTCAAATAAATTCATCCAGGCACTTTCATAATCTTCTTCTGATATCTTCCCTTCACGGGCTTCCTTATTCAAAACGCTCAGAAGAAACTGATAGGTTTCGACAACAAACAATATCGATGTCACAGCCTGCTCTCCATCCTTCATTCCCTCATCCAACGCCAATATCTTCTTCAGAATATCCATGTCCACATTGCTTAGAACAAGGCTCATTGTCTGTCCGCTGTGCTTCTGCACTTCAATCGCCATACTGTTCTTGACTGCTTTTTCCTCACCACTATAACAATGATTCTTAGCCATACCAAACAGTAAGTTTCTGGCATGATTCAATGCCTCATACAGTGGGAATTTCTCATACTGTATCGAGATACCAAAGGATACGGTAGGACACGATGAAAATCCGACAAAATTATCTTTCATTTTGCCCTCAAATAACATTGCAATCTCCTGACACAATTCAAAAACGTTCTGTCCTTTACCATTCGACACCGGTGCCAGGAAAAGCAGATCATCACCGCCGGCATAAATGGTCATGCCTCCGAATCTGCTCACCAGTTTGGAGGCCTCTCCTGAATATTCCAGACAGGCTTTTGAAAAAATCCGGACCTCATCATCTTTCAATTTTGAAAGGATTTTACCCATATTGTCGCCGTCCGCCTGCACAACCGCAAAATAATGGCTTCTTTTTAATTCCCTTGAAACACGGCCTGTACATGAGGCAATTTCCGTAATGGAACGAATATTGCCCTGCGAATTAATAAACTGATTGTGACTTCCGTCCATTCTTTTAAAAAGTGCAGACTTCTTTAATCCTGCATTTTTATCCTCCTCAAAGAGCTTTTTGAATGGATTGCCAGTCTCATCCGGCGGAAAGGTCTTCATTAACTCCATGGCATCCAGATACGGTGACAACGTCAGCAGACTATTCTGTTCAATCTGCTCTGCATCCATCACTACAAAACGCACTTGCAGATATTGTTCAAGAAATTGTTTCGCATGCCTATACTCTATACTGCCTTTATCTTTTTCCTCAAAATAAAATTCTCAAGGGAATCTTCTTTGACATGGGCGATGATTTCCCGCAGTTTTGCCTCGTCAAAAGGATCCGCAGAAAAAATAATCCGGTCATGATATTTGCCCACACCATCGTTATCCACTGTTGTCTCTGAATAATACGGTGAATATATCTGTATGCCTTCCATATGTATCGTAAGCGCCTGACAGATTCTTCTGGTCAAATCTGAAAAATAGCTGCTGGCAAACCATAATGCCGCCGGTGTACCGGCTTCCTCCAACGTCTGCAAAATCGGTCCGATGGTGATGCCTATATATTTTCTATCTGACATATCCCTATTTCACCTCCTGGACTTCGACATTACCTGCAATTGACGGCAATTTGTCTTTTCTCAGTTTTCTGCTGTTATAATAATTAACATAACAGGCCAGGAATGTCTGAATATCAAACTTTCCATCCTTAAAATCTTCTTTGGATGGTGTCATCAGGCTGCCTCTTTTATTGCCGTCCCAATTTCTTTCTTTATTTTGAAACTCAAACATGCGTCCATAAATTTCCTCCGGAACTTCCTCCGCAGTAATAAAAACTTTGTTTCTGATGATTTTGAATTTAACAGGTGAATCCATTCGTTCGATGGCATCTCCATCACCCTTTTTGTGATTAATTTTTACCTTTAACCGCTTACCATCCTTCCGGATAAATGACATACCCGCACCCACGCCCAGCAAAGCACGCACATACCGGGGATTTTTGTCAACTCTGTCCGTCTTTCCGTTTTTTTCTATAATCGGAACAATCCCTTTCTGCTTCAGCCATGCCTTCTCATTGTCTATGGATAAATCACCCCTATTACCTTTATTATCTGTCCCATGCATATACTGGAATAAATAGGAACGGCTGTACCCGCCGAAATTCTGCCCTGATTTCATAATGCCATAAAAATCTTTAATCTGCTTAAACACTTTTGTACACCATGCATTTTTAGCATTGATTTCTTCCGGTACTCTCACAAATGACATGCTGTAACAATGGACTGATCCTGCTGCCTGCTTTAACATCTCCGCAAATCTTTTTGTCTCCTCAAGGGTCAATTCTCCGGATTTCTGCAGACATTCCTTTGGCATAAAACTTCCGAAACCTTTGTCCTGCATGGTTCCGAAATTGGTGACTGCAAAAAACTCTACAAGATATTTCTCGATATAATTCCTCAATACCTGATTAAAGCACATCAGGTTCATAACAGGATTGGTAAAAACCGCTTTCTTCTTTTCTTTTTCATCATGCACACCACTATTGCCATAGTAAATACTGTAGGATTCCGGTTTAAAGGTTCCCGGCTCTACCCAATAAGCATTACCTGGAACTTCAAAATTCATGCGATAGTTCAACGCATTATGTTCTTTATCTGTAAACATCACAGCATAGCCATTATCTTCTTTTAAAACAGCAACTCTTTTCCCTGTTTCCTGTTCCATTTTATTCAAAAGAAATCGGTCCAGTTTCGGCTTGACTTCTGAAGCTCTGAGAGTTGCTCCTGCCTGATCATGCTGAAAATGGATTATTGGAGACTGCGCTTCCAATTGTACCTTCAGCTTACATCCATTAAATTCAAGCTTTCCCATAAGTATCCTCCATTCTCCCTGCTTATTCCCTCTGTGGACTCTCTTCAAACATCCCAAATCCCTGGGCATTCCTGCTGCCCAGTCCCGTCTGATACAGGAAATCCAGATATTTTCTCTCACCGGTTAATCGATACTCTCCAAGCCAGCCGCTGAGATAGAATTCTTTGTATTTCGTCACATATTTGTCCCGGCGTCGGACTTTGACCGTCTCAATCTCTATTCCCGAATCCGGTGGAATGCCATAACAGGCAGTATATTTTCTGACAAAATTGTCATTGACCTGTTCCGGGAAAGCCGCCTCCTCCGGACTGTAGAAATACGTCTTCTTTGTCTCCTTATTTGTCGAATACAGACATATCGGCGACAGCATTCGAATATGAATACTGTCCTTTTCAACCGTTTCATTCATCAGGCGAAGCGCCACATCCGAAAAATGCTGATTTCCATAATGAATGCCGTTTTTTCTGAAAGCGCTTTCCAGAAGACGCATCATGTAAATATCCGGGCTTCTGATCTCCCATTCTACATAATCTCTGAAAATAATCTGCCGGTTCATCACCCGAGAATTTCCCCGCAGCAGACTGAAATTAAACAGCTTATAGCGGCGTCCGACATTATTGACATTGTTGGCCGCATACCCGCTGTTGTGCATATGCCGACTGTATCCCGATTCATCTGCAAGACCACGGTAAATAATACTCTGTATGATATGATGATAGCTCAGCGGCAGCGCCAGCTCCTCTGAAAGTGTATGCCTGATTTTTAACTGCACCCCTCACAACCCCTTTATTATTTCTATCTGGCTTTATTCACATTTTCACTCAAATTTTTATATGGTTTTCAATATATTTTCAAGCTTTCCAAATCCATTCTTATGAACATCCTCAATAATCTGAATCCCCATATCCCTGGCACGCTCAAGGAAATATTTTCTACTTTTGGCAGTCTTTCCCATGTCTGTCGCCACCAGCACTTTCCTGGCATATTCACTGCCAAACTGTTCCGCCACTGTATTTAGTTTGTACAGCTCATCACCTGGAATTATACCGTTCTTGCAGGAGATAAACACCGGTACAACACCTTTCATCAAAATAACATCGATTTCATTTTCAGTATCCACCAGGCCGTCTTTATTGTTGTGAACAACACCGTCCCAGTCAATCATAACGCCGGTTCGCACATCGTTAAAATACGGCGTGCCGTCTGATTTCTTCATATTCTTCGCTGTCAGCAGCGTCACAAGCTCCAACAATGTTCCTGCCTTTGTCAGGCACAGCTTCACCTGCTCATTCTTAAATCTGAACTGCAGCATCTCATCATCTCTGCCGAATCCCAGAATCATGCCTGCTTCTGTCAGCGGCCCAAATATGCCATCCAGATTCAAAGTATTGCCCCGGGCCCTGAGACAGGTATGGACATCTTCCATGTTGGCACATAACTGCAAATCATCATCTATCACACTGTTAAATGTCATCATTTCTGCCAGCATGGTAATCTGATAATTCCACAGGGCACAATTTCTTCGGCAAATTTCCCACATGGCAAACACATCTGCGGTAAATTCTTCATCCAGAACCCACGGATAGGTACAGCCTGCCCGCTGGGTATCCGTCACAATACTGCCGCCGTGCAGGATTATATTCTGTTCCACAGTCAGGCTTGGAATTTCTGATGAAAAAACACGTCCATCCATATCACAGTCATAGACAACACCGGTCCGGATATTATACTGGTGCAGCTTAATACCCTTGTCTTTATGTCGTTCATAAACGATGCCAATGGCCGCCATAGCCAGTTCATCCCCGCCAGTCAAATCGAAATGGCAGTTCGGATAATCCATGACAATTTTCTCCAATGCAGTTACAATATTCCCCAGATCGTGCGGAATCACACTGCAGTAGTCAATCTGCGTTGTATCATTGCCGACAGAAGCCAGAAACTTCTCGTAGGCTTTGCCATTCTTCCGGATGATTTTGGACTGTCCCACAAGAATCACCTTGTCCGGATGACTCGTCAATGTACTGATCATATTGTCAATGGGGGTCTCACTAAAAAACTCTATCACAACCATATTTCTTCCCTCTCCATCCATATTTTTCATGCGTTATTGCGCTAAAATATACTATCTTCAGTATACCATACATACTAATAGCAGGTCATTTTTTTCATATATATTTTATTAAAAAAATGTTATTTAAATTCGACATTTTTTAATTAATATTGTATCTTTAATAATTTTCACTTTACTTATATTATCTGTAGTCAGATGGAATTTTCCTCAGAGTTTCCGAAAAAAATTTCTTCATTATATCTTATTTTCCCTATTTTTCAACCGCCTTTCCTTAAAAAATTCGTAACTGTTCAGAGCTAACCGGATATTCAAATATCAGCGGAATATCCCGCACAACCATGGGATAACACCTGTCATGAAAAATAACGGTTTCGTTTTTCTTCAAATGCAGTAGCCGAGACGGGGAGAGTAACGGCCGATGATATTCATTGCAGCCTGCCCAGTTCCGAGATATACTTTTAAAAACGACATTTCTCTTGAATGAAGATAAATCAGATTGCCGCAAGTTGTCCAATACGGTCTGACTGGCATTCAGGCCATATTTCTCTATCATCTGGGAATAGGACTGGATGACGAGAT
>ENA-OPZZ01002055-OPZZ01002055.1-human-gut-metagenome-genome-assembly--contig:-NODE-2055-length-10818-cov-4.893742_pt1 | contig 10818 bp, 13 predicted proteins | sample MGYA00242487_ERZ504511 | MGnify/ENA primary metagenome ERZ504511 (study PRJEB26092, sample SAMD00036241) | human gut metagenome | host: Homo sapiens | study: EMG produced TPA metagenomics assembly of... | reverse complement strand
GTTTATTTCGCTTAGTGATTTTACCGGTGCTGGTAAAATTGTTCCTGCAGAAAGAAAAATTATATAATATTGGATTTCAAAGACCAAAGTTGATTGGAATATTGTTCTGTATCGCATTCCTTATGGTGGTTGTGTGGTCTTACATAAGGCTGGAAAACAATCCAAATATGACAATACCGGCGAATGTAATCATTATTCAGTTTTTGGTTGTTGCGATATCAGAAGAAATTATATTACGTGGTGTTATTATGGATGAATTAGATAAAATATTTCAGAATAAATATGCAAGTTGTATTGTAAATGCAGCAATTTTTGCATTTATTTATCATTCGAGTGAAACATTTTCGTCGAACTTATGTGTCAGGTTTCCGCTGGGGTTGATATTAGGAATCCTGCGCGTAAAAAGTGGAGAGATCTATTCACCGATAATGCTACATTGGGCGTATAATATGTTTATTATTTCTTATTAACAGATTGGAGTGTAAGTATGAAAAAAAAGAATTCTAAAAATATTTTGTTATGGTGCATTAGTTGTGCAGTATTTCTGTCGACATCAGTTTATATTATGATGAACCTGGAGAAATTAAATATATTGACTTATTTGTTATTAGTGGCTTTTCTTCCGGTCTTGATACTTGGAATTACATCATTTATTTATGGCTTTTTATCTGATTTAAAAAAAATATAGAAAATATGGTGTGGTGATTACCATGGCTGTCATCTATTCGGTGATTGGAATGATGCTTAATCTCTATTTTGTGGATTCTGTTGTGATGAACCATATCATTGAAAATACGAAAGTATCATCGGAAAGTGTCAGTATGACGGTACAGTCTGGTACTACAGGAGATATGTTTCAGGCGTACTTGTTAAATGTTGCATTTTCTTGTATTGGATGCTTTTTCGGTAACTTTATTAAAATCAATAAAGAAAAAAAGGCAGGAAATTGCCAGCAGGTGGGACAGGTTGGAAATGAGTATGATCATTAACAGGAAAATACATAGAAGAAACGTTATCATACTATGAAATGGGCTGTGAAAAAAGCATAGTACAAGAAGTCTGAACGCTGTTGGCGGACAGTGAGCTTTCGGGCAGACCAGAAAGCAGAAAAAGGATTGCCGCAGAGCTGAAAAATGATTATAGCGCTAAAGAAGAAAGAAAATATTAAAGCTCACATTCTTATAAAACAATCTGACTAAAGATTGATATCACCGGTCAGATTGTTTTTGCATTTGCAATCGGTAAAGTAGTTACCTGTCTGATAACTTTTTGAAGAAGCATTGAATGAATTACGGATGGGACAGAATTGACAGATATTTTACACGTAATTGGTTGTGGATTTTACATTATCCCTCTAACATTATAATAAATGGATTATAGACTATTTTAGATTCGTTTACGAGGAGGATAATTATGAAACGAGCAGTAAGAATGCTATGTGCATTTCTGTCAGCGACCATGCTGATACCCTTGCAGGCGCTGGGGGCAGATATTGTATCGAAACCACAGGCAGGGCAACCATCCATTGTCATCAATGAAGTAGAATCGGATGCGCCGAATAAAGGCAACGACTGGGTGGAGATTACCAACATTGGTACAGAAGCGGTGGATATCTCTGGCTGGTATCTGACCGATGACAAGGGTGAGGAACGGAAAACAGAGGGCAAAACTACTCCTCTGGCAAAGGGAACCATTCTAGAACCCGGCGCATTTCTGGTTCTGGAAGAAACGAAAAACTTTGATTTCGGTTTTGGAAAGGTGGATACGGCAATTCTGTATGATGCTGCCAGCACGGAAATTGACAGCTATGCCTATACTAGCGTAGCAGCCGGCACATGGTCACGGCAGACCGATGGCAATTTTTCTGATGCAGAATCTACGCCCGGAACAGCAAATGCAGCGCCGACTGCGCCGGAACCGTCCAAGCCAGAACAGACTGAGCCTTCAGCCAAACCATCACTGGTGCTTAACGAAATCAATTCCAGCCCCGACGATTGGATGGAACTGATGAATACCGGCGCAGAAACGCTGGATATTTCCGGATTCGAGCTGCGGGATAATTCCGATGATCACCGTTGGCGTTTTCCAGATGGGAGCACAATTGCTGCAGGCAAACTAATGGTAGTGGATGCCAAGAGTAATGGACTGGTTTATGATGACCAGACAAAAAGTTTTGCAGATGGTACATTTGAAGAGGCAATTGGCATCGGCTCCGGTGATTCTATCCGATTGTACGATAAAGGCGGAAAATTGCTGGATGAGTACAGCTGGACGGAACACGCATCCTATGATGGTGACCCGGCTAAAGCATCTTACGGGCGTTATCCCGATGGCACGGGTGAGTTTCGCCTGACCCAGGAGACAAAAGGAACAGCCAATGCATATTATGCTCCAACCGTTGTGATTAACGAGGTCGAGTCCAATGGTGACACAACCGATTGGGTGGAAATCATGAACATTGGCACTCAGGCAGTAGATATTTCCGGATGGTATCTGCTGGACAACGATCCGGTGGGACACAAAGGGGATGTTACCCCGGTGGCAGATGGAACGACACTGGAACCCAGTGCTCTCTATGTGTTTGATCAGAACAAAGATTTTACCTTCGGACTTGGTAAGGACGATAAAGCTGTGATTTACGATGCCGGTGGAAGCATCGTCGCCGAATATGCATGGGAAGCCCACGCAAACGGCGTCTATGCCCGTATCCCGGATGGTACCGGCGAATTTCAGGATTTTGCCACAGCCACTAAGAACAAGAAGAATAAAGTCATGAACCCTGTGGTCATCAATGAAGTACAGTCCAATGACCCAAGCGGCGGTCCAGACTGGGTGGAGCTGGCCAATCCCACAGCTGATGAGTTGAGCATTTCCGGTCTTGTGCTGAAGGATAATAAGGATAAGGATCCCTACACCATTCCAGAAGGAACAACCATTCCAGCAAACGGATATCTTGTAATTTATCAGGATGACAGCGGAGCGACAGGCTTCGGCTTTGGCCTCGGCAAGGGAGATTCCGTCCGTCTGTTTGAGGACGGGGAACAAATTGCCGCAACGACCTGGCCAGATGGTAGTCATACGAACCCAACATGGGGCCTGTATCCTGATGTCAATGGCAACAGTTATCGGAACACGCTGGAGGCTACCCCTGGTGCAGCAAACAAATTTGCCGGCATCCCGGATGTCATTGCATGGCCTGGCAGCGATCAAGTACGTATCTTTGACACAACGCCTACTTTTCTGGAGGACTCCTCTGGCCTGGACTTTGCCAATGGAAAGCTTTATGCGGTGGACAACGGCACCGCGACCTTCTGGGTAATGGATGTAGCCAAAGACGGAACATTGACCTTTGCTGACGGCTTTGAGCAAGGTAAGCGTGTCTGTTTCCAGAAAGATAGCGATAACGAAAAGGCAAAAGGACCTGATGCAGAGGGTATCACGGTGGATGGCAGTGGCATGGTTTATCTTGCCTCCGAGCGTGATAATAGTAGCAAAGGTGTGAACTATGATACGATTCTGATGGTCAACCCAAGTGAAAGCGGTACACGCCTTGTTGCACGGAAGCAGTGGGACCTGACTGCAACGCTTCCACAGGTTTCTGCCAATATGGGCGTCGAGGCGGTGGAATGGGTTGCCAATTCAGATATAAATGGAAAACTGATTGACCAGAATACCGGCAGTGCCTTTGACGCAGCCAAGTATCCAAATGCTGTTACAGGCGGCGTGTTCTTTGTAGCGTTGGAGGATAACGGTCACGTATATGCTTATATTCTAAATGAAGATGAAACCGTTGTGCAGATAGCGGACATTGATTCTAAATTAGGAGGCGCCATGGCGCTGGATTATGACACATATGAGAAGAAGCTTTGGGTAGCGGCGGATGACGGCTATGGCAACCGTATGGCACAGATCACGCTGAACGGCACGGAAAATCCGGAAATTGTCCATGTTTTACCTGCAGCCGGCGTAGATACTACTGCAAATAACGAAGGATTTGCGATTGCTGACGCATCGTACACGGTAAATGGGCAGCGTCCCGCATATCGCTTCTGCGATGGTGTGACCAGCGGTGCACTCATAATTGGTTCCATCAATTGTGGATATTGCGGAACGGAACAGCCGGATCCAAGCGAACCGATAGACCCAGGCAAACCTGATAATCCAAAGCCGAGCACTCCAACTGAAAAGCCGACAACGCCATCAAAGAGACCCGCTGTTCCATCTGCAGGTACGAGCGTGTCTACAGAAAAGACGACAAATGTGCCAAAAACAGGTGACAGCAGTACAAAGGGAGTTTTGATTACCCTTGCAGTCTTGTCTGTCGCTGTATGTTTTGCCACGCTTTTGATTCTTCGGAATCAAAAGAAGAAGCACTAAATGCCCAACATTAAAGGAAACTGATGACAGACAGAGATTATGCAATTAAATCAATGAAAGAAATTACTTTCCAGATGGCAAGCCATGCACAGGATTATCTGGAAGTTACAATCGAAAGACATTATACTGATATTAAAGAACTGATGACAAGCTATCAGAAATTGATTTTAGAAAATCAGATTGTGTTAGAAGAACTGGATATGGAGTGCCAGGAGAAGATCAATGAAGAAGCAGGCACTTGGGTATTTAGGGTTTTACTTTTATGAGATCATGGTACCGCAGGCAAAGGATAAAAGATTTAAACCATCACTGGGTGTTGAGGAAGAGTAGGTGAGTAATATGAGATACGAAGATTCGATGAAAGGTATAGCTGATCAGATAATCAAAGAACAGCAGCGAGCCAGTAAAATTAAAAACAATCCAGAGGAGTTCCACTGGTATGACGAATATGCAACGTTGAATTTCTTTCAGTTTATCCGCAAAAATATCGAAGACTTAGCTATTTCTGAGCAATTGGGATAATCAGTAATCGGAGAATTTAAGAAAAGATAAACAGTATTCCCTAGAAGAGAAAGATAAAATACTATCGGTCTCATCTAGGGATATTTTATTATGGCATATACTTATTTTTTTTGTGCCTAATAACAACAATCATTATCAATCCTGCAGAAAAAATTATACCACAGATTGGAAGGAAGATTTTTGCAGTGTCTCCAGTTTTCACTGTTTTGGACGTACCTTTTAATGATTTGCCTTCGATTGTTTGGGGTGAAGTGTTTTTTGTATCTGATAAGCTTTTATCTGTACCTGTTAATATATCATTGGAGTTAGGTGTATTTCCCGAGCTGTTTAGCTTTTTATATGCCTCTTCAGCAGTGGTTAATACATCTACATTACTTACCATTGCTTTTTGAGTATCAGATAATGCGTCGTATGCAGCTCTGGCTTCTTTGATTATATCACCAGAATCTTTTGTTACTGTTCCTATTGCATCAATTTTCTTTTCTACTTCTGTAGCAGCAATCTTATCTGTTTTGGAATTTTCTTCTTCTTTCTTTAGTTCGGATAATTTTGCCTCTGCTTGTGTAAGAAGTTCATAATTTGATACTTTGGTTTTCTGATCTTCAGATAATGCATCGTATCCCGTTCTTGCTTCTTGAATTGCATTTTCCTTTTCGAGAGTCACATCGCCGATTGCATCAATCTGTTCTATAACTTTCTTATACTGTAAAGCACTTTCAGGTACCAGTTCACATACTGGCTGTTTATATACAATAGTTGCCTTTGCACTTCCTAAATCTGCGTAATAAGAATTTGTTCCAACATACCATTTCTTTAATGAATTTATATTTACGCCATATCTTGTGATATCTACTGGATAGTTTTTAAAGGAAGCGTTCAAGTCATCTGCTGTCTCCTTAAGTCCTGACAATTCAAATCCTTCCAGATTATCACTTAAACCACCCGCATAAGTGAAACCGTCATCATTTAAGGAAGCTGCATCCTGTGTTCCTACAGGTGTTGGTGGAGTTATCGATTCACCACCTATTGACATTCCAGTTTCTTTATCATATTTTGAATCATATGCTTTACCAGTTGCAGTAATCCATCCAGATATCATGCCGGCATACTTAGATTCATTGCGCGTAGACAGTGAACCTGATGCATAGCAACTAGAAACAGTTCCTTTATTAATGGCAACCAAATTACTGATTATTGGTGTTACTGAATTATTTTCGTCTGTACCACCTCCAACACTTTCAAGTGATAATGAATTTGCAATTAATCCCTGGTCTAATATTCCAGCAATTCCAGCTGCAGCTGCAATCTTATCTTGATCTGATACATAGCATGATACAACGACGTCACTTTTACAGTTAATTACGGCACCTTTTTTCTGCCAACCAACAATTCCGCCTACATAGTTATCTCCGTTATCAGATTCATGATAGATTGATCCGGAAACATAACAATTATCAATGACTGCTCCATGCAAATTTCCTTTATCGTCGTAACCGTTCATACCTCCGGCGATACTTCCAATGATTCCGTTTCCATTACGCCCTTCAGATTCAATATCGATACCAGTAATCTTCAGATTTTTAATTTGTGCATCTTTATTTAATATACCAAAAAAACCAACATAGGTATTTTTTCCTGTAATCATATAAGAATTACTATACGATCCTATTTTCATACCGATAATTGAATGATTTTGTCCATTAAAGTCTCCATTAAATGCACAGTCATTTCCACCAATTGGTTCCCAGGAGATATCTGAAATATTTACATCAGAATCCAGAACTATGTATTTTCCACTGTAGTCATTATCTGCAGTTACTGATTTTGCAAATTTTTGTAGTTGGTCTGTCGTATGGATAATGTATGGATCATCCTGCGTCCCATTTCCAGATTCAAATATTTTATTTTTATCTTCCGTTGCTTTACTTGCTGATATTTCAAGTGCCTGATTTACAGCATCTTTAATCCCATTGGAACTATCGGTTGCACCGGATATGGTGTCTACAGCTGTATCACCTTTATTTATAATGTTATTGTACATATCAGGAACTGCCATCTCCCAATATTCTGGTGTTTCATTCTGCTGTTTTGTTTTAATGTCAACTATTTTCCCATTCGCAATTGTTACATCCAGGACAATTGTATCTACATGTCCTTTTCCTGATCCTTCAAATGTTCCATCTGCATATTGTGTTTCTTCTGCGTTTACAGATATTGGTACAGACATTATCAGCATTGCTGACGATAATGCAAAAGCAGCACTTTTCATAATTGTGTACTTCACTTTTTCCTTTAAGTGCATAATAATTTTCCTCCATCAATTCATTTGTGTAGATCCATAAAATTATGTATCTTTTTTAAATTTGATTTAATTAAGTCATATATATCATCCCCCTCTGTATAGTGATTCAGTTATCAAGATTGATAAAGTTTGTTATAACTAACTTGAACTTTATTATAAATCATTTATCTACATTTGTCTATACGACAGAAGATATAAAATATACACAAAATACCCTTCTTATTATTTTGTAAATAGTGTTTGCTGAATAAAAAATGTCCGCTTAAAGCCATCGGTTTTTCTGAGTTTTCGCTACAAATCTGGTATAATAAAGTGAACGGTTTAAACAAATATTGGATTTTTCGTGCAGTTTTCAGGTAAAACTTGCATTAAGGAATCTAGCACCTGGTAATGTAGAAATCTATTCAGAATCCCGCATATCAGTAATTAAAGTGGTAAATTCACGAACTTCAGAGAGAGTAGGTTTACCCAATAGATCGGTTAGGATGGATGAAATAATATGCTGTACTCAAGGACAAAACATTTACATTAAAAACAGGGTGCAAATCCTAAAAGGTACAATCAAATTTAATCCTGACAATAGCTATTGTAAAAAGAAAGCTGGAAGAAAGAAAATTGAAAGACAAAAGTCTCAGATTATGAGACAAAGGAAGAAAGAATTATGGTAGAATGTGGGTAACTGGAAAATCAGACAGCTACCTCTTGTGGTGTGACAGATATGAGTGACAGGAGACTGAACGAAAATTCAGTGCATAGACATTACTGCAAAGAGAAACAATGAAGATCAGAAAACTAGGAGGTGGAATAATGAAAAAATGGATCGTGATGCTGGCGGTACTTGTTATGTTCTGTCTGGCGGGATGCGGGGAAAAGCCGATGACAGCAGTGTATTTTCATACAGATGATAACAGCTGGTATTTTGCGGATCTGGACACGGACACGATTTTCTCCGGAACGATACCGGATAAGCTTACGGATGAGAATGGAAAGAAGCTGACAGAGGAAGATATGACAGACGGAGATGTTTACCTGATCTATGGAGATGGTATCATGCTGGAATCTTTCCCCGGGACAGTATCCGGGAATCACAAAGATGGTACGGAAGAACAGGGCAATCAGGAAAGGCAGATCATTACCGGAAGGAGCTGCCTTCCTTGATGCGTCCAGTGACTGGCGAGTGATAAAATAAAGATTCTTTAGAAAAATATTAAAAGAAAATATATATCCATTTCTTCTATATTTTGATAAACTATATATTAAGACCACTGAAAAGAATAAATTTTAATTGCTTTGTTGAACAGATTGGTATTTACAAAAATATAGATAAGAATCTTTCAATAACTACCATATGTGATTATGCATCTATGGCGGCAGAAACGGTTATGGAGGATTATAATCGTGACTATGCGTATTGTACAGATGAACTGGCGCAGAAGAGACTTTATAATCAAATGATAGAAAACGATTTTATAGATGCTTATGTTTTTCGACAGGTGTGCAGATTACAAAAAAGGGTACTTGCTGAAGGTGTTGAAACAACAGAACAACTAGATGTATTACGAAAAATAAAGTGTGATGAGATACAGGGATTTTATTATGCACGACCAATGCCAGAAGCTCAGTTTATAGAATATGTGAGAAAAAGCGGTAACCACAAGAAACTCTGGCAAAGAGACACCGAAAATACGACATACAAAATGCAAAAGTAGATAAGAATGTTATAACATTCGTTATTGGCATTATCTTCATCGTAACAGCAGATACAGGCTTAATTACAAGTTATTATTCTGCTTTGATTGCAGGCATAATCATTAGTTGCTTTGCGGGAGTGTTCCTTGCTATCTACTTATATGCTTGGCATAAGCAATCTAAGTGAGATATGTTAATTCCGGTTTATAGAATTCAAAAATTTAATATGAAATGTGCGATAGAGCGTATGGAAATAGTCTATACGTTCTATTTTTGCCTTTTTAAGAAGAATGATTAAGTAACTGGTTCTGTAAAACTGTAAAACCGGAACCAGAATTATCTGGATCCTAGACCGCACATAAAGCATACGTATCACAAGGGACCGACTACTATCGGAGGTAATCACATATGACAAACCAGGGTACAATAGATAAAGAAAGAACGAAAGAAAGTAACACTTAAAGGAGACAAATCGCCATTGAAAGAAGTAATAGATTATGCAGTAGGACAGTTAGAAGGGAATGAATGGAAATATGAAGAGAAGTATCATTGCAGTGATCTCAGGAGCAGTGATCTTGATAATTGCGACAAAAAGTATTTATATGAAATCTGAATCCGGTCATAAGAAAGGTGAACCGGATGTAGTTGGAACATTTTCCATAAATCGGGATGAAAATATAACCGTGGCCGCTAACCGGGAAAATATTGAAGATAGAGAAGTGTTTGCAAGAGAACTTTTGCAGATGTACAAGGATGATTCTTTTCATTCGACAAAATTTTCCACAGACCATGGATATGCGACGAGCCTTGATATGTACATTTATTTATGAAAAGAGAATATTGAAGAAGGAGAGTCGGTAATGACAGCCGAATATAGGCCTATAGAATACGGAAAGGACTATGATGTTGTCAATAATCCTGATAAATTTCAACTATATATAGATGGACGAGAGATGGAGTAAGAATTTCCTGTAGGCAAACCTTTTATCAGATTTTCGAAGAAAGATTAAAGAATAACAACACATAGTTTTTAATCACCCTCTGATATTCTGAAAAATTTTATAGGAAAGATCTATTATAAAATTGACATAGGAATGCGGTAGAGTATAATTACAATTGAATACACTGAAAAATGGAGGAATCACATGAAAGCACATAAATATTGGTCAGCAGGAGCATTAATCACAATGTTTGGGACTTTTTACACTGGATATAAAAAGCTAAAAACAAGTCACAAATACTTTGCTTTGAGTTCTATGCTATGTATGATAATGGCGATATATACAGGTCATAAAATGATCGCCGGGAATAGAAAAGAAAAGGCAGAAAAAGAGAAAGTTATAGAGAAGGAGGAATAAATAATGCTGGAAGCAGGAAGTAAGGCGCCTGATTTTGAGTTGCCAGATCAAAATGGAAAACACATAGATTATCGGATTATACAGGGAAAAAAGTAATATTATATTTCTATCCCAAGGATAATACTGCAGGATGTACGAAACAGGCATGTGGTTTTTCCGAGAGATATCCTCAGTTTATTGAAAAAGGTGCAGTTATTCTTGGAGTCAGTAAGGATTCTGTACTCTCGCATAAGAGATTTGAGGAAAAATATGGACTGGCATTTACACTTTTAGCAGATCCAGAGCGGAAAGTTATTGAAGCTTATGATGTATGGAAAGAAAAGAAAAATTATGGCAAAGTCTCTATGGGTGTGGTAAGAACTACATATCTTATCAATGAACAGGGAGTTATCATCAAAGCCAATGATAAAGTCAAAGCAGCAGATGATCCTGAAAATATGCTTAAGGAATTAGATTAATGAAGATAATATTATCCCCTGCTAAAAAGATGATTACAGATACTGACAGCATAGCGCCGGATGGATTGCCTGAATTTATTGAAAAGACGACAGAGATACAAAGTTGGTTGAA
>ENA-OPZZ01002053-OPZZ01002053.1-human-gut-metagenome-genome-assembly--contig:-NODE-2053-length-10824-cov-1.842666_pt1 | contig 10824 bp, 8 predicted proteins | sample MGYA00242487_ERZ504511 | MGnify/ENA primary metagenome ERZ504511 (study PRJEB26092, sample SAMD00036241) | human gut metagenome | host: Homo sapiens | study: EMG produced TPA metagenomics assembly of... | reverse complement strand
CGCGCTCCTCGTCCTCCTTGACGCCCGCCTCCACAGCGGCGGCGAAGCATCCGGTCGTGGCCGGCGAAGGCGTCCACCAGGGCCTCGTAGTGGTTGCCCACAAACTCGTTGATGCCCTGCTCGGTCATGCCCTCAGGATGGGGTGGGCCTCCTTGTGGTGGGCCAGGGCAATGGTCAGGTCGGGCAGGTCCAGGTCCTCACAGGTCTGGAAAATGTCATAGATGTAATTGGCGTTCATGTTGTTTTCTCCTTTCAGACGTTAACTAAATTCTTGTGTTTTGGTGAATGACAGTTGAGTTCTTCGCTTGTCGTTGTCAAAATTGTTACTTACTCAGCTGCTTGGCCGCCTGGTTGACGCCGGTGGCCGCAAAGCCGCTCACGATGCCCACCGCCAGGGCGGTCACCGGATCTGTGGCCGGGAAATCCGGCACCGCCAGGGCCATGCAGGCAATGCCCAGCAGTCCGCCGGACACGCCGCAGGCGATGGGGATCCACTTGTTGTCCACCCCGGACGCCTTGACCACCTGGCCGATCAGATAGCAGATCACCGTGATGGCCGCCACGCTCGCAATTCCAAAGTCCATACGCTCACCTCCTTTCACAAATCACAGAAAATCGTGCTTTTGTAGCCGCTCGTCGTACACCCTGCCAATATTGGCAATGGCGTGGGTAGCCCGGCTGTTGGGATAATTCGGGTTCCTCTTGCAAAATTTTTCGTAGCCATCGATCTCGGCTAGGATCTCGATGAACTCCTCTCTGGTATGCGGGATATTCCGAATCAATTCGTTATTGAACTGCAAGATCCTGGCCCGGTGCATATCCGCCGCCGCTCATCGTCGGTCTTGATGTGGTTGTCCAGCTTGATCCGGGGTCCGCTCCAGCTCGGCCAGCACCTCCGCGTTGATGGCCCGCCCGATGGCCTTGGCGATGGCGGACCAGGGGTTGATTTTGACGGGGGCGACCTGGATGACCGTCAGCGCCAGGACCACCAGCCCGCCCCCGCCTGTCAATAGCTCCTGGATGCTCAATGTCCGCCTCCTCTGCCTAGCCCGCGGCGGGGGCCTGTGCCTCCCGGCGCAGCTGCTCCCCTTCCGCCTGGGTCAGCCGCCCAGCCTGGACCAGCGCGTCAATGCGGGCATCGTCCCAGAGCCGCGGGTAGTATTTTCGGGCCAGCTCGTACACGCTCATAGCTCCACCCCGTCATAGCAGCCAAAAGTCCACGTCCGCCCGCAGCCGTTCCGTCTCCGTGGGCTCCGGCTCCGGCTCGGGCGGAAGGCCGTCCTTCCATGCCTCCCAGGCCTCGGTGTTGGGCGTCACCGTCACGGTGCTGCCCTCCATCTCCGGGTCCGGCTCCGAGGTGATGGACACAAAGCCGTTGTGCCGGACCAGCATATCCGCCTGCTCATCCGTCAGGGGAATGCACCCAGGGAACCAGTCCTCCTGCGCCGGAGGATATGCCCCGGATTGGTTTTGAGTCGATTGGATGTATCTCATGTTGCCTCCTCATCCGATCACGGTATAGTAATACCGGGTCCCACTGGTGTTCAGCTGGTTGGCTACACTGTTGCCGTACCAGGACAGACTGTTCCCATCCGCAGTGACCGTTTTGGTCCCCACTGTTGGGTTACCCGTCCAGACCATGCCCGTGGACTCCCCCATAGATGCCGCCCCGGCAGCCATCACAATGGCCAATTTCGGTGCAAACACAAACCTCAGCGTGTTGGGGCTGCTCTTTCCGTATGTCCCCGTCCCCACATAGCTGCTGGTGACCACCTGGGCCGGATACTGGGTCACCTGGTCCAGTGTTTTTCCGCCCGGTAGCCGCACTGCCTCGGCCACCGTGGCGGGGTACTGGGCCGTCCCCCCCTCAATTCGCTCATTCAGTCCAGCCACGCCAAACGGCCCTTCCCGCAGGGCGCACAAAAGTTGGTACTCATTGAACGCCTGAATGATTAAATCCGGCTCGGCACGCGCTTGCAGCAGATCCAGATAACGTCCATAACCCGCAAGAGCTTCCTCAAGCATCGCAATATAATCTTCTCCGCTCTGTAAAAGCCGTTTTTCGATATCAGTAAAATCCTGCTGAAAAACGGTTTTCACTGCCGTTTTATCACCACGGTTGATCGCCGCAGCTAACTGACCAATGCCAGAATCACTGCCGAAACGATAGCTTTTTTGCAGCAGGCAGAGACTGTCGCGCAAAGATGCCGCTTCTGTGCCAGTTCCTGCCGGAACGTGAGTTCCCGTCAGGCGGCTTAGCTGCCCGGCACGCTCGGCGGTAAAGCCGGCATTGGCATAAGCGCAGATATCGCCCAGCACAGCCCCAGCCTCAACCGAGGCCAGTTGATCACGATCGCCGAGAAAGATCACTCGCGCATGATCGGGCAAGGCGTCGATCAGTCTCGACATCATAGGCAGATCGATCATTGACGCTTCATCTACCACCAGCACATCAAGATGCAGCGGGTTACCGGCATGATGACGTAAACGCTGGCTACCCGGCTGCGCACCCAGCAATCGGTGCAAAGTACTGGCATCTTCCGGAATGCGTTTCTTTTGTTCATCGGTCAGCGGTAACTGTCGCAAAGCCTTGCCGAGAGATTCGGTTAAGCGCGCGGCAGCTTTACCCGTTGGTGCAGCCAGACGGATACGGCAGCGTTCGCCGTCGGCCATTTGAATTAACGCTGCCAGTAACTTCGCCACGGTGGTCGTTTTACCGGTGCCTGGGCCGCCGGAAATCACCGAGATCCGCCGCGTCAGCGCCACTGCCGCTGCAACTTTTTGCCAGTTAATTTCATCGCTTACTGGAAAAAGTTTGTCCAGGGTTTGCGCCAGTAGAGCTTCATCAACCTCAATGGCATGATTCACCTCATTGAAGAAGCGCGCTACCGTCCGCTCGTTACACCACATGCGATTCAAATAAAGACGATCGCCACAGAGGATCATCGGCGTGGGTTCATCTCCCCTGCTGACCGCTTGAGAAGCCAGCAAGCATTCTTCCCAATTTTGTAGCTCACCGATTTCACTGACACAGGTCGCCAACAGCGGATGCGACGCCTCGTTATTTTCCAGTCGTGAAAGCGGCAAACAGACGTGTCCCTCTCCGGCATCATGACTTAACAGTGCCGCCGCGAGGGTGACGGCAGGATGTTCATCTCCCGCCACGGTCAGGGCAAATTGCACATCCAGCGGGCGTAGCTGTTTGTGCTCCACAGCTTCCAGTAATTGCTTTTGCAATTTCATTACGCCTCCTCCAGGGTCATACCGGCAAACATCTCATCCATCAGGGCAATCAACCCGGCGTTGGGTCGGGTTGTGTAAATCCCTTGTTGCGGATGTTCTTTATCAACGCCACGCAGGAACAGATAGATAACGCCGCCAAAGTGACGATCATAGTCGTAATCAGCAATGCGATGGCGCAGATAACGATGCAGCGCCAGGGTATAAAGCTGATATTGCAGATCATAGCGGTGTGCCTGCATCGCTGCTGCCATAGCCTGTTGGGTGTAAGCCGAACTGTCTTCACCCAGCCAGTTGGATTTATAGTCGAGCAGGTAATAACGCCCTTCGTGGCGGAATACCAGGTCGATAAAGCCTTTTAACATGCCGCGTACCTGCATGAACTCCAGCGGCGGGCAGCCAGCGGATAGCGGGTCAAACTGGCGAATTAGTGCATCAAGCTGGCTGGCGATGAGCGGTTCGCTAATCGGCAGGTAAAACTCCATCTCCACCTGTTTATCGCGGTCGGAAAGCTGACTCAGGCTAACACCCGTTTCATTGAGAGGTGCCTGGAGGACAGCCGTGATCCACTCGGTCAACACCGGTTCCCACTGCGATTCAAAGCCGCCGAGTTCCAGTTTTTCCTGTACCCAGTTCGGGTCAACCGGCTGGGTAAAATCGAGGTCTTCAAACAAACTGTGCAAGAATGTCCCCGGTGACGCACCGCGCGGGAACTGATGCGGTGTTAACGTCGGTTCTTCAACGACGCTGACCACGCCTGCGGCATCAACATCCAGCCGTGGCATCAGATCCTGAGCGATACCGTGACCACGCTGCTGCAAGCCGGAGTAGCTGGTGACACGCCAGTTATCGCCGGGCAATCGTTGTAGTGTCCTCGCATTCAGTTCTGCAGTTAAAGCATCATTAACCTGCCAGGGCTGGTTATCACCAGTTTGTGCCGTTTGCCAGGCAATATCATCATCGCATAACGCTTCAATACAGGTGCGAAGCCCTGCCGCATCTTGCGGTTCCCCTTTTTGCAGCAAACGCCCGAGCGCACTTTGGTGGACGTCGGTGTCACCTTTTTTTATCGCCACGACGGCGCACCAGCGGTGCAACGCCGAGACTGCAATGCCAAACCGAACGCGTCAGCGCCACGTAAAGCAAACGCAGATCTTCCGCCAGACGTTCGACCTCCGCGAGGTCGACGCTTTCTGGCGCAGCGTTAAGATCCAAAACTGCCTCAAACGAGTGGCGATCGTGATAAAACGCCTGATCCTGGACGCGGAAATTGGTGATAAACGGCAGCCAGACCAATGGATATTCCAGCCCTTTCGATTTGTGGATCGTGACAATCTGCACCAGATGTTTATCACTTTCGAGACGCATTTGTTGGCTGGAGGCATTACTGTCTGGCTCGAGGATATGTTGCGATAACCAGCGTACCAGCGCATGTTCACTTTCCAGCTGCGTTCCGGCTTCTTGTAGCAGTTCGCTGATATGCAAGATATCGGTAAGACGCCGCTCACCGCCTGCCGTTGCCAGCAAGTTTTCAGCAATGTTACGCGCCGACATCAGCGCCCGCAGCATCGGCATAACGCCACGTTTGCGCCAGATTTGCCGATAACCATCGAACTCTTCGACTACCACATCCCACGCATGTTCGTCATTGTTCAGCGTTTCGATATCCAGCGCGTTCAGCCCATCATTGACGTTGCCAGCGCACTACGCAGGGTGTTCTCACGTTCGGGCGTCATCACCGCCTGCAACAACCAAAGCATTTCCTGCGCTTCCAGAGTTTCAAAAACACTGTCGCGGTTCGAAAGGTAAACGGAAGGGATTTCCAGCAACGTTAAGGCGTCGCGCACCTGGGCGGCCTCCTGGCGGCTGCGCACCAGCACACTGATGTCCGAAGCACGCACCGGACGCGCGTCGTCGCCGTTCATCAGCAACGCTTCGCCCCGCTGTCCGGCTTGTAGCCAGTCGCGGATTTGCGCAGCACATACCTGCGCCATGGTACTTTGATAGTCGCCAACGCCGCAGCTTTCGCCTTCCATCAGCCACATTTTCATCGCAGGCTGCGTTTCACCTTTAAACACAAAACGTAACGCCTGATTTTTCCCGGCTGATTTCACTGGAATAAACGGTATTTCGCGAAACATGAACGCGTCATCAGTCTGGCTGAAAAGCTTGTTCACACTGTTCACCATTCCTGGTGCGGAACGCCAGTTGGTGTCTAAAGTGTAGTGGGCGTGAACTTCGCTACGCGCCTTCATATAAGTGAAGATATCCGCACCCCGGAATGCATATATGGCCTGTTTCGGGTCGCCAATCAGCAACAATGCGGTTTCCGGCTGATGGTGCCAGATACGGCGAAAAATTCGGTACTGCTGGGGGTCGGTATCCTGAAATTCATCAATCATTGCCACCGGGAATCGCGTACGGATCGCCGCTGCCAACACCTCGCCGCTTTCGCTACGCAGCGCGGAATCGAGCCGACTTAACATGTCATCAAAACCCAATTCGCCACGGCGGCGTTTTTCACGCGCTACTGTTTCGCGGATCTCAGCCAATGCGCGGGTTATCACCAGATCACGGATCGACAATGGTTCTGCAAGCAGTTGTTCGATCGCCTCAAACAGTGGATGTCGCGGGGTTTCCCCCCCGGCTTTCGTGCGATCTTCTAAGAAACGCTGAGAGAATTTTTCCAGCGACTCCGGTAACTGATAACTGTTGGTCTCTTCTTCTGCCCAGGCGCTGATCTTCTCGATCCATTTAGCCTGATTGCTACGGTTAAACTTGCGTCGATCAATACCAGAAGATTCGATCAGCGCATCCAGTTCACCCACTGCGTCGCGCCACTGCTGTTTTACCGTATCAATACGCGCCACAATTTGCGCGTGGCGGGAAGCCAGCGTTTCATCATCGGGCGGCGGTGCTTTGATAACCGGTGCTTCGCCTTGCAGATAACGATTAATATCGCGCAGCAACGCCTGCGGCCCTTTCCAGGTTTCAAAGACCACCAGGGCAATTTCACGCGGCAGCGGGTAGCAGTGGCGACGCCAGAAATCGGCGCAGGCCTGGTAGCGTAGCAGAGACTCATCTTCAATCAGCTGCTGCTCAAACAGCATACCGGATTCAAAGGCATTCAGGTTGAGCATGCGCTGGCAAAAACCGTGAATAGTAAAGACTGCCGCTTCATCCATCTGCCGTTCGGCTAACAACAACCACTGCGCGGCTTGCGCTTTATCGTCGATCTCTTCCAGCAGGCGTTCGTACAGTGGATTGTCGGTGGTTTCACGCAGACAGGCGATGCGCAACTCGTGGATATTGCTACGGATACGACCGCGCAATTCTGCCGTGGCAGCCTCGGTAAAGGTGACCACCAGCAGTTCTTCAACGGTCAGCGGGCGGGGAAAGGCGGCGGAACCGCCTAGTCCAAGTAACAGGCGCAAATAGAGCGCCGCAATCGTAAAGGTTTTGCCTGTGCCAGCAGAGGCTTCAATCAGGCGCTCGCCCTGTAAGGGCAAGCGCAAAGGATCTAGTGTCTCGGCGACATCACTCATTCTTTTCACTCATCAGGGGCATTGTTTGCTGCAACGCGCTGACGTTCTCCCACACTTTCCAGCCTTCAGGATGCACATATTCGGCTTTCCCGTTCTGGCTGCCGGAAATCTGCGACAGGATAGCCATGCCTTGCGGCTCGACCACCGCCTGATGGAAGAAATCAGCAAGTTTTTGCGGCGTCAGCAGTTTTATCTGGGCCACGATTTTATCACGCGAATCGAAGCGCATATTGCCGCGATCGAAATCTTTACTTAACTTCGATGCTTCTTCGCCGAGCGTTTGCGGTGCCTGCAGCATCTGGGTAATTACCGCCTGCTGGATTTGCGCAAACTCATCTGGCTTCATCGCTCGCAATTTTGCCTCTGCGGTTGGGAAAAACGCCTTGTAACGCTCCCACAAGAATGAAGGCTGTTTATCATTGCTTTGCAAAAGGAAGCCCATGCCCCACTGACGCCCCACGCTCATTGGAAACGCAAACACGGCATAGCCCAATTGTTCTTCGGTACGCAACTGATTGTAGAACCACGGCTGTACGATCTGCCCCAACAGAGAGCTATAGGCTGAGCTGGTGTATTCATCGTAGCCAGTCGGTACAAATACCGCTGCCAGTGCGGAGTCGGTGCTGTTACCGGCTTTTTCAAAGATGACGGATTGTTTTTTTATCGACCACTACATCTTTGTTTCGACACCACTCTGAACCATCAGCGCCCAACTGTTTTTGCACATCGCGTGCCAGCGTTGTTGCCTGGGCCTCGGTCATGTTGCCGATAACCATAAACTCTGGTCGAGCCCCTGATTTTAAGGCGTCGCGATAGGCCAGCACCTCTTTCAACGTAATGGAGGGCAAAATTTTACGCCGTTCATCTCGCGAGAAGTACGGCACTTGCGAGAGCATCTGCGCGGGCATAATCGCCTGCTCAAACGCTTTACCCTTTTCTGCGGAATCCATCATCTGGTTATACCAGGACTTCGCCTGCTCAAGCTGATCTTCCGTAGCGGTATAGCTAAAGTACCCCTCGAGCAATGCCTGGAACAGCTGCGGCAGACGCTGGGTGTAACCATTAGCATTAACCATAAGGCCGTTGTTAGCGTTGGTGGAAAAACCTTATGCCACCAACCGACGCCTGGTTGCTTAACTGATCAAGCGCCAGCCCTGCGAGATAATCATTGAGCGCAAACATCACCTGATTGCGGGCGCTGTCCATGGCTTTCGGATTACGCAAATCAGGCTGACATCAGCTTTGGGTTCGCTGGAAAAATAACGGCTTGGCGCATACACCACGCGCAGATTCGACTCATCAACAATCAGCTCTGGATGGTCATATTTCTTCTCTGACTTAATCAGCGAGAAATCGTCAGGAATATAGGGGTTAAGCTCCGGTAAGGAGAGCGCAATATTGGCAGCTTTTTGCTGCCAGTCAGCGAAAGTTTGTTCGCTGATTTTATCGACCTGATACGGCGCATCGACAAAATAAGCCGTTTTATTGTGCGGCTCTTTCGGGCTGATATACCAGATACGCGCATTCTGCGGCGTCATCATCGCCAGACGTTCTTTTACTGCTTTAGCATCGTACCGATCGGCAATATTGACTGCATCCAGCGTATGCTCAACCGGAACGCGAATCATGGTATCTGCCAGCCATTCGACGTAATCCATATCACGGGTGATCGACGGATAACGGAAGTCGATATCCAGCACATTCGCCAGTTCATCGAAGTATTGTTTATCAATGCCTTTTTCACGTAACAGATTGAGATAGCTAAAAATTGCCGCCACAACCTGATCGCGATTAGCCAGGCCTTTATCGGTTAAAGACGCAGAGATCGCTAATACGCCGCTGTTGCCGTTGACGATAGGATCGGAGTTGGCGCTAATGCCCTCAACTAATCCCTGCTTTTGCAGCCAGTCGGAAAGTGTACCTGGGCTGCGATTACCAATCAGATAGGTAATCAATTCATCCGTTTTACTACGGAACTTCGCTGAGTTGTTATCGATGCGAAACTCAACGCGCAGAACTTTACGCGGCAGTGCCGGGACGTAATGAATGATAATGCCCTTTTGCGCGTCGGTGACTACCGGCACGGTGATTTCCGGTTTTTTGCTCTCTTTGTTCGGCACGCGACCAAAGGTGTCCGCCGCCATTTTTGCCAACTCCGGCAGCGGTTTATTGCTGTAAATAACCGCCTTCATCAGATTGGCGGAATAGTACTTCTCGTGGAAATCTTTCAGCGCCTGCTGCACCGGATTACCAGGTTTATCGCTTAAAGTTTCGAGGTTACCACCAGAAAACTTTGAACCGGGGTGTGCCGGGTTAATGGTTTCTGCGCTGACCTGTGCCATGCGCATCCCGTCACGCGTACGCGCCATGGTTAATTCAGCGTTCACCGCATTACGCTCACGTTCGGCATATTTCTTGTCGAGCAAAGGTTCAGCAATAGCATCGGCCAGGCGGTCTACCGCACCAGGCAAGGCGTCGTTCTCAACTTCCAGATAGAAAGCCGTGCGATACGGCGCAGTGCTGGCATTGTGACTACCGCCGTGCATTTTGAGATATTCGGCCAGACTGTCAGCCTGCGGGTACTTTTTCGACCCCATCAGACTCATATGTTCAAGGTAATGTGCCAGCCCCTGGTACGCCTCGGGATCTTCCAGCGACCCAACGGGCACCACCAGCGCCGAGAGCGATTTAACTGCCTGCGGATCAGAAACCAGCAAGACCACCATACCGTTATCCAGACGTATAGCCTGATACTGGCGGTTATCTTTATCACTTTTACGGATGGTTTCCTGAATCGGCTGCCATCCCGTTTCTGCCTGACTTAAGGGTGCCCAAAGGGCAACAAACAACAATAATGCTTTGAACCAGGTGCTGCGGGCATTCACGGACCTCATAATCAACTTTATTTTCTGGCCAGATTCAACAGGTTAACGCAAATCATCTGCCAGAATTTAATCTTGTGCTGCACGAGTCAGCCTATGTCTATATATCCATCAGTCCGTGACTGGTGCGCATCATAATGTAAGCGAATGAATTGCGCAATTTTTTATACAGCACTCATGACTGATTAAAGCGAAACAGCGGTAACAGGAAACGTTGCGACTGTTCAACGATGGCCTCCATTGTCTCTGGTGTTAATTGCCGCCAGAGCCGTTGATACCAGATATCATCACCTTCGCCACGCACCATCATGTTGCCTTCGTAAGCCTGAAGGAATTTCGTACGGGCTTTTTGCAACGTGGAATCGTCATCCAGCATGGCATCGTTTTGCGCGTCATAACAGGTTTTTAGCCACGCGCCGCCACTTTCAGGTAACACCAGCAATGGCGCGGACATTCCTTCACGATACCCCTCAATCAGTTGTGAGAGGTAATGCAAAGCCTGTTCGGCTGCAAGCGGCGGAAAACGCCACTCGCCGTCTTTGCGTAGAAAAAGGCGACTTTCACCATTACCACCGCTGGCACAGTAGACAAGGTGTTCCAGCCAAAGTTGCATTCCCTGGGCCACACTTAATAAAGAGGGACGCCAGCGCAACAGGCCATCCGGCTGCACCTGCGGCAACCAGCCAGTTATCTGCACACCGTTGCAGGCGAGATCAATTTCCATACTCTGCCCCGGCTGGCGACAGGCAATGACTCTGTCGGCAAGCTGCTGCATCTCCTGGCACTGTGTTTCCCAGAAAATTTCACCAAAAGCGCCATACGGTAAATCCCCTGCCGCCCGGAAGCGGCGGAACAAGCGTTCGGCATCATCCTGCTCAACCAGTGCATTCAATAACTGCTGATTGATTTGATAACGGCTAAGCCCTTCCAGAATAAATGGCTCGGTGTCGGGGATTTCGCTGTCTTCGGTACGGAAGTTCACCTGCAAACGCATCTGGAAAAATGCCCGCACCGGATGTGCCCAGAATCGTTGTAGCGTTTCCAGCGGCACGGTTTCCGGTAAGGTAAACGGCAGCGGCTGAACAAATTCAGAATGTGCTTTACCAGCCTGGCTGGCCGCAGGTAGCCATTCACGAGCATAACTTTGTCGTTCGCCT
>ENA-OPZZ01002050-OPZZ01002050.1-human-gut-metagenome-genome-assembly--contig:-NODE-2050-length-10836-cov-2.203474_pt1 | contig 10836 bp, 10 predicted proteins | sample MGYA00242487_ERZ504511 | MGnify/ENA primary metagenome ERZ504511 (study PRJEB26092, sample SAMD00036241) | human gut metagenome | host: Homo sapiens | study: EMG produced TPA metagenomics assembly of... | reverse complement strand
AAGATTGACATAGCATAGTTGAACTCACCATTGTCAATATGCATGATTCCTGAAATTCTAGGTGTATAGTTAGGAGCGTCAGGCTCAAACTCTCTTGTCCTTAATGCCTGCTCAAATGTCTGCTGCTTGTCCATCAGCTCATAGATAGTATCTGTCTGGTCACCATTTGTGACAATTGTCTTGTTGCCGAGCACTCTTACAGGTGCGTAAATGATAAGACTTGGATCCTCAAGCTTTGAAGGGTCAAATGCCTGTGTTCTGATGCCCTCGCCATCCTCTACAAATACTCTGTTGCGGCTGTTTTCGCTTCTGCCCATGATAAAGTATGCTGTTACAGCCTTCTTACCATCCTTTGTGCGGCCGATTACGATACCTCTGCCAGGGTATGTTGTGCTTGATAATTCCTTTGCTAATGATACTCTTTCCATGTCATCCTCCATGTTTTCTGATAATGTGGTCTGCATCCCCAAATTACTCGGGCCTGCCGGAATAAAAAAGACCGTCTGAACACACATAATAATATAAAGCTCTGCAGGAAACTTATATAAATGTGCGCCCAGACGGTCGGCAATCAACTGTTATACTCCATGTGGTTATCCACTTCCGTCAGTCATATAACTGCTTTTATTTAAGCATGTATTTTTGTCATTGTCAAGTACCACTTTAAAATAAGCATGTACTTATAAGTTATTCTTATAAGTACATGCTTGTAAACAATGCTATTATTTACTAATTTTTAAAGCTGTGAATAGGTGCCGGGATTCTTCCTCCACGGTTTACAAATGCATCACAAGAGAATCTGTTTACCGGCATAACCGGTGCACTTCCAAGGAGTCCTCCGATTTCTACCACATCACCTACATCCTTTCCGATTGCTGGAAGCAGTCTGCAGGCTGTTGTCTTTTGGTTTATCATACCGATAGCCATCTCATCTGCGATAATTCCTGAAATTGTGGTGGCCTTTGTATCGCCCGGGATTGCAATCATGTCAAGTCCCACTGAGCACACACAGGTCATAGCCTCAAGCTTTTCGAGAGTGAGTGCACCATCATTTACGGCATCTATCATTCCCTGATCCTCTGATACAGGAATAAAAGCACCTGAGAGTCCGCCGACATATGAGGATGCCATGATACCGCCCTTTTCACCTGATCGTTTAAGAGTGCAAGTGCAGCTGTTGTTCCCGGAGCTCCGGCTCTCTCTAAACCTATCTCACAGAGAATATCGGCTACAGAGTCTCCGATAGCCGGTGTAGGTGCAAGTGAGAGGTCTATGATTCCAAATGGCACTCCAAGCTTCTTTGAAGCCTCCTTTGCCACAAGCTGTCCTACTCGTGTAACCTTGAAGGCTGTCTTCTTGATTGTCTCACAGAGCACCTCAAAATTCTCGCCTCTTACCTTTTCAAGAGCAGTCTTTACTACTCCGGGTCCGCTGACACCTACATTGATGATGGCATCTGCCTCTGTCACACCATGGAAGGCTCCTGCCATAAACGGATTGTCATCAGGAGCGTTGCAGAATACTACAAACTTGGCACAGCCTGATACAGGAAGGTGCTTTGTCACCTCTGCTGTCTCCTTTATCATCTCGCCAATCAGCTTTACTGCATCCATGTTGATTCCGGTTTTTGTAGAGCCAACATTTACAGAGCTGCATACCAGGTCTGTCTCAAGCATTGCCTGAGGGATGGATTTGATTAAAAGCTCATCCGCCTTTGTCATGCCCTTTGACACAAGTGCTGAATATCCACCGATGAAGTTGACACCTACCTCTTTGGCAGCTCTGTCAAGTGTCTTTGCTATGGTAACAAAATCCTCTGAGCTCTTGCAGGCCGCACCGCCGACAAGGGCGATAGGTGTAACTGAAATACGTTTGTTTACGATAGGGATACAGTAGTTGTTCTCTATCTCTTTTCCTGTTGCTACAAGATTCTTTGCAAGTGTTGTAATCTTGTTGTAGATATTCTCATTTACCTTTGCAAGGTCTGAGTCTATACAGTCGAGCAGGCTTATACCGAGTGTGATTGTACGCACGTCAAGATTTTCCTTCTCCACCATGTCATTGGTCTCAATTACTTCACCAATATTTATCATTTTGCTGTTCTCCTTTAACTGTGTATGACATTTTTATGCTAAACTAGATTCGATGCATCATCTCAAAGATTTCTTCCTTCTGACACTTTATTGTTACACCAATTTCTTCTCCAAGTGCATCAAGCTGGTCAGAAATCTCTGCAAATGAAGCTGTAGCATTTGCCATATCAACAATCATCATCATGTTGAAATAACCTGAAACGATAGTCTGTGAGATATCAAGCACGTTTACACTGCCCTCTGACAGATATGTACATACCTTTGCGATGATTCCTACTGTGTCTTTTCCGACAACTGTGATGATTACTTTGTTCTTTGTGTTATCCATAACAACTTATTCTCCTGTTCTCTTATTCTACGGCTATGCGGTCTGATGCCCTGTCTCTCTTAGCCACATACATAGGGAAATCACTTGCCTTATATGGATTGTCTCCCATTGTGACCTCAAGCCTGACGGCTTCATACGCCAGCTTTTCGTAGTATTTTCTTTACTAAGGTGTCCCAGTATTACTGAGCCAAATTTATCATGAAGAAGCTCGCATAACAACTGCCCGCTTCTCTCATTCGACAAATGTCCGCTGTCACCCATGATTCTGCGCTTGAGCGGATACGGATATGCCCCTGTCTGGAGCATATTTATATCATGATTTGCTTCAAGCAGCAGCCCATCCAGGTTCTGAAGCTTTGAAACCAGTGCATCATCATACGTGCCAAGGTCTGTCACGACCGCCATCGCATGTTTTTCGTTTTTAAATCTGTAAGCGACAGGATCAGCCGCATCGTGTGATATGTGAAGCGGCTCAAACTCTATATCGCCTATTGTAAAATCGACGCCTGCCTCAACAGGATGAAACAGCTCATCATCTATATTTCCAACGGATTTGGTACATTTTATGGCCCCGATTGTGGCCTTTGTTGCATAAATCGGAATATGATAGCGTCTTGCCATGACACCAAGCCCTGCGATGTGGTCTATATGCTCATGTGTCACAAGAATGCCCTGCATATCTGTGGCAGTCATATCAAATTCATTCAGTCCGTTTTCTATTTTCTTACCGCTGATGCCCGCGTCTATGAGCACATGACAATCATCCGTACCCACGCATATACAGTTTCCACTGCTGCCGCTGGCAATGCTGCATAATTCTAACATGTTAATTCTCTTTCCAGTATAATTCTATTTTGTCTCCCTCATGAAGCTCCTCGGAAAACCGGGCATCTCTGCCATTTATTACAGTGGCTATTGCCCTGCCCTTTCCTGCCTGTAAATCAAATGAGATATGGGTAAATATATCGACAAATATATATGTATCCTTGCCGGACAGCTCTACAGGCTCACCATTTACAATTACTGTAATTGTATTTTCTGATGAGTCTTCTTCGTGTATTTCTTCCTGTATATCATTTTTTGGCAATTCATTTTCCGGCAGTTTGTTTTCCGGCACAGCAGATGCTTCAGCTTCTTTAGCAAAATCATCATGCAGCTCATCGAGCACCTGATTCATCATCTGCTCTGATGTTCCGGCCACTGTGTTGTCTGACTCTGTACTGTTTGCATCCTGCTCAGCTAAGACCGAAGCCTCATCGGTATCAGACTCTTGTGTGTCATTATAAGTGTTATTGTCGATTCTTGCAACACCATATTCATCTGTTTTCCACTCAACAGAGAAAATTTTCGTATACAAGAGTGTCGAGACCTGCCTCTTCATTGTTTACAAATATCATCTGGTCTGTGTCAATAACGAGGTCCATAAACTGCGCAATCTGGCGCACTGTATAGTAATTTCTTGTCTCAATCACATCATTTTCCCTGATGCTGTAATCCTCCGGCTCAAGCTCTCCGTTTACCTGAACAAACCTAGGACATGAAACCCTTCTGCCGTTTATGATAAAAGTAATGACAGAATGATTGTACTCATCAAGCTGCGATATCTTATACACTGCTGCCTCTCCTGCTGTGGACGGCTCGATGACTATCTCACTGTTTGGCTCAAGCGGTGTGTTGATGCTTGCTGGCTTTCCGTTCATGGTCACTACTGCGCCATCTCCGGCCTCGCCTCTTACAAGCCTTGCCACACCGTTTACCGTAAAGTTTATCGGGGTACCGCGCTTTGGAAACAGCTCATCGTTTGGAAATCCCGCCTGAAGCGCCGCATCGACTATTGTAAGCCTGTTATTGTCATAGAGCTTTATTCTCTCACCGTTGAATCTGACCATGATAAAATTATTTCTCTGGTCATAATAATTCAGACATATACCAATTGGAGTGACAAGAAGTGGATCCTTCTTAATATCCTCCTGCTCAAAGGTCACATCGCCAAGCACTTCCTCACCTCTTAGAGCGACTCTTTCCTCCGGCAGGTCAAGGTCTTCCGCAAGCTTTTCCGTGAAGCCGTGTATCTTGCCTCCGCCTCCGACTACAAAGCAGGCACTCACTGTTTTGTCACCGTTTAGCTCTCTGATTTTAGTCGATACCTCTTGTGCAATATTATCAACAACAGGTGCTGCCACATCCCAGACATCCTGTGCAGGAATTGTGTGCTCGATGCTCATGATATCCTTGTATGTAACCGTATCACTTGTCGTAGACTGAAGCTTGATGCTCTCCGCCATATTGAAATCCACGAGGAAATGCTGCACAATAACTTCTGTCAGCTCATCTCCTGCATGCGGTATCATGCCATAGGCTATGATACTTCCGTCTCTTGTGATTGAGATATCACTCGTTCCGGCTCCCACATCGACAAGTGCGATATTAAGCATACGATAGTTCTCCGGAATTGCCACATTGATAGCGGCGATAGGCTCCAATGTCATATTGGCTACACTAAGCCCGGCCTGTCCCACTGCCGCATACAGTCCGTCTACCACATCCTCCGGCAGAAATGTAACTATGATATCCTCGCCTATTTTGTTTGCCTTATGACCTTCAAGGCTGATAAACACCTCATCATTCAAAAAGAATTTGACTGTAGAATATCCCACGCAGTAAAACTTATAGCTTGTATCGTTAACCTCCTTGAGTGCCTCCTGTGCTTTTTCTATGCCAAGCAGGTCAAGCGTATGGACATCCTCTGCCGGTCACCACAGACTCCTGCGCATACTCATACTCCACATGCGTCGTGACAGTCTTTAATACTCGTCCTGCGGCTGCTATACACACCTCTTCAAGTGGCTCGTCCTGTCTGTTTTTTCAAGCTCGTCCTTTACTTCCCTTAATGGTTTTTGCCACCCTGCCTATATCATGTATCTGACCGTCAAGCATGGCTCTGGTCTCATGCTCCCTGACATACTGTGCTGTAACCACAAATTCCTTGTCATCAGTCTGATAGCCGACAGTTCCTACAACATTTCTTGTACCAATATCCAAACCGAATACATTATTCATTTCCACTACTCCTTGTATTTGCTAAGCGCTTTATTTATTGAAGCTATCGTGTTTTCGATATCTCCATCATTATCGATAACCTCCTTGCAGTGCCTTCTGTACTCAGCTTCTTTAAGCTGGCTTGCAAAGATACTATCTATCTTCTCATCTGAATAGCCTCTTGATGACTTAAGTCTTTTTCTTCTGACTTCTTCACTTGCATAAATATACCACAGCTCGTCGCAGATTTCACCATATCCCTCCTCTATAAGGAGTGCTGCTTCAAGCACAAGCATGAAAAGACCATCTTTTTTTGCCTCTTTAACTGCATTAAGCACATATTCCTTTACTGCCGGATGTACTACTTCATTTAGAAGCTCTCTTTTTTTATCATCCGAAAAAATCACTCCGGCAAGTGCCGGTCTGTCAAAATGCCCGTCCTCAAGCCATATCGGTTCGCCCGCAAACAATTCCTTTAATCTGTTGTAGCAGTCGCTTCCCGGCTCCATCAGCTCATGTGCTATCTCATCAGAGAGCATGACCCTTACGCCATCAAGTTCCTTAAGATAGCCAAGCACTGCCGATTTTCCGGCACCTACACCACCTGTTATTCCTATAAAAATCATACTGTTTCCTTTTCTGTCATCAATGCGCATCATACCAGTCATAGCCACACTCAGTGCCCACTTCCATGGATACCTTCATGTTCACCGCACCACGCATCTCTTTCTCCAGAAGCTTAATCACTTTATCCTTCTCAGCTTCCTTTGTCTCAATTAAAAGCTCATCATGCACCTGAAGGATAAGCCTTGACTTTAAGCCCTCGTCAAGAAGCCTGTCATGCACACGTATCATGGCAATCTTTATGATATCGGCTGCTGTACCCTGAATAGGTGAATTCATTGCAACTCTCTCTCCAAACTGTCTTTGCATGAAATTGCTCGAGTTCAGCTCGGGAATCGGTCTGATACGCCCAAACATGGTCTTTGTATAGCCATTTTTCTTGGCATCCAAAACCGTCTGATCCAAAAACTCCTTAATCTTTGGATATTTGACAAAATAGCTGTCTATATAGCCCTGTGCCTCTTTCCTTGAAATCCCCAGGTCGTTAGACAGACCAAACGCGCTGATACCATATACGATACCAAAATTTACAGCCTTTGCATTTCGTCTTTGAAGATCTGTGACCTCATCAAACGGTGTGTCAAACACAAGGGACGCTGTACTTCTGTGGATATCCTGACCATTCTTAAAGGCCTCTATCATCCTTTCATCTCCTGAAAGCGCCGCAAGCACCCGAAGCTCGATCTGCGAGTAGTCTGAGTCAACAAACAGATCTCCATCCTCAGGCAGAAATACCTTTCTGATAAGCTTGCCCAGCTCAATCCTTATCGGGATATTCTGCAGATTAGGCTCTGTGCTTGAAAGACGGCCTGTCGCAGTGATTGTCTGATTTAAGGTAGTATGGATTTTGCCATCGGATGCAATATATCCCGAAAGTCCGTCAGCATATGTGCTCTTTAGCTTTGTGAGCTGTCTGTATTCCAATATATCCGCGACAATCGGATACTCCGGTGCCAGCTTTTCAAGCACATCTGCCGCAGTAGAATAACCGGTCTTTGTCTTCTTTTCATTTGGCAGTCCAAGCTTTTCAAAGAGAATGACTCCAAGCTGCTTTGGCGAATTTATATTAAACTCTTCACCTGCTGCCTCATATATTTTCTTTTCAAGCTCAGTTATCGAAACAGCAAGCTTGTCTCCATACTCCTTAAGCTTTATTCCATCAGCCCTTATACCCTCATTTTCCATATCATACAGTACGAAAACGAGTGGCAGCTCGATATCTTTATAAAGAGTGAGCATATCCATTTCCTTTAGCTTCTGCAAAAGAACCGGCTTTGATTTCCAGGCAGTATAAACCTCGTAGCAGGCACAGTCCACTGCCTTTTTCTCATCCTCCTTCATCATCTGAGTAAAATCAAGCTTTCCCAGATAATCCTTTTTAGATGAGATCATAAGCCCCAGATAGTCCTTTGCAACCGCATCATAGGGATACTCCCCGACAAGCGGATTGATAAGGTATGCAGCCACCATCATGTCAAAATATCTGCCTCTGTCATCTGCCTTTATCTCTTTGCTCTTAAATCTGTGCAGATTGGTCTTTAAATCCGGTGATATCCATGACTTTACTTCCAGAGTATTTAGTTTTTCATCGAGGAAGCTGCTTGAAATCTCATCACCTGTACAGATAAAATAAATGTCCTCCTCTGAAAAACAAATCGAAACAGCAAGATAATCGTTCGAAGCCGGCTCCGAAAACAGACTTAGCTGTCCATCACTTTCGCTGTTTCCCAAAGACTCTCCCGGTACTACCGCAAAAGCGACCTCCCTGCACTTTGCCTTCTCAAACACTCTCTCTGCAGTCTTTAAGTCCCTTACTACCACAAAATGCTCCTCGGCATTGTTTTTAGGAGCCTCCACATTAAACCGTGACAGCATGTTTTTGAATTCGTATCTTTTGCACAGTAAAAAAGCTTCCTCAGTGTAGAGTGACTCTACTCCGCCACTAAGCTTTGCATCAGAAAATTCATAGTCAACCGGCGCATCAAGTATGATTGTCGCAAGCTCCTTGCTCATAAGCGCCTGCTCCCAATACTCCACTATATTCTTTGAAGCCCTTGGCGGCTTTACATTCTCAGCGTCCTCATGTACAGCCTCTATACAGTGGTATTTTGCTATAAGTGCGCCTGCTGTCTTTTCGCCGATACCGGGTACCCCGGGAATATTATCAGACGTATCTCCCTGCAGAGCCTTTACATCGATAAACTCCTTTGGAGTGACGCCGTACTTTTCGATAACATCTGCTGTATTGTAGTTTTCTATCTCGGTTCCTGTTTTCTTTGTCTTTGGAATCCTTACCATGACATGGTCAGTCGCAAGCTGCAAAAGGTCTCTGTCTCCGGAAATGATGGCGACATCCATACCGGCCTTTTCTGCCCTGACAGATAAGGTTCCAAGTATATCGTCGGCCTCATAGCCTTCCTTTTCCACGATTTTAATGCCCATAGCGGTAAGCATTTCCTTTATCATAGGCACCTGCCTGCCTGAGCTCCTCGTCCATAGGCTTTCTCGTGCCCTTGTACGCATCAAACATTCTGTGGCGAAACGTCGGCGCATGCACATTCAAATGCCACCGTCAGATAGTCAGGCTTTTCCTCGTCAAGAATCTTGAACATGATATTCAAAAATCCATAGACTGCATTTGTGTGAAGCCCCTCTGAATTGGTCAGATCAGGAAGTCCGTGATATGCCCTGTTTAAAATACTGTGTCCGTCTATAAGTACAAGCTTTTCACTCATTTTATACTTTCCTTATTACTTAATATTGTTGTAATCGCTGCCGGTCACACTGCAGTGCAGGCAGTAATGTTAAATAGCTCTTGTATATTTCTTAAGCCACTGAGCCTCCTCATCATTCAAAAATGGTGAAACAAGCTCATAAACTCTCGCATGATAAGCATTCAGGTATCCTTTTTCCCTGTCTGTCATCTGATTTGGATCAATCGCATCGAGATCTATCGGTACATAGGTCAGATTCTCAAAATACATAAACTGGCCATACTCATTTTTCTCACCCTTTCGGCAGATAAGCTCATTCTCTGTACGAATACCGAATTTACCCTCTAAATAGATGCCCGGCTCATCTGTAGTGACCATACCCTCTTCTATCACACGCTCTGCGGTTCTGCCCGGGTACTGCTTCCAGTGAAAGCTGTTTGGTCCCTCATGCACATTGAGCACATAGCCCACACCGTGTCCGGTGCCGTGATTGTAGTCCATGCCAATCTCCCATAAAGGCTCTCTTGCCAGAATATCAAAGTTTAGTCCCGAGCAGCCCTCCTTAAACCTTGCATTTGCCAGGTTCATATTTGAGCGGCAAACTCTCGTAAACATATCCTTCATCTCGTCAGTCACAGGGCCTAGTGCAAAGGTCCTCGTGATATCTGTGGTTCCCTCCAGATAATGTCCGCCTGAATCAACCAAAAGAAGACTCTCAGGCTTAAGCTGCCTGTCAGACTCCTCTGTTGCAGAGTAATGCACAATAGCACCATGATCAGCATATCCGCATATTGTGGCAAAGCTCAAATCAAGAAAGCCCTCCTGCTCAGCTCTAAGCGATGCAAGATAATCTGAAGCCGAAATCTCTGTCATAGGTATCTTACCTATATTTGTCTTAAGCCAGTACATGAACTTGCACATCGCAACTGCATCCTTTAAATGCGCCTTGCGCAGATTTTCAAGCTGTACTTCATTCTTTACGGCCTTCATGACAACTGTAGGATCCTCCGCATCAATCACCTTAACACCATCCGGCAGGCTGTCGCAGATGCGATAATTTACAATCGATGTATTTAAAAGCACTGTCTCTTTTTCATCAATATGCTTCACATATTCATAAAAATCATCGTAAGGTCTTGTCTGTATACCATTCTTATCGAGGTATGCCTTAAGAGTCTCTGTCACAACCTCTTCCTGCAAAAACCATATGCAGCTGTCCTGTGACAGTGCCAGGTATGAAAGCACTACAGGCACATAGCTTATGTCGCCTCCCCTGACATTTAAAAGCCAGGCGATATCGTAAAGTGATGACATCAGATGAAGTGTTGCACCCTTTTGTGCCATCTGCTCTCTGACTCTTTTAAGCTTTGAGCTTATATCCTCACCGGTGTATTTATTGTCAAAAATCATGACAGGCGCCTTTGACATAGGTGGTCTGTCAGTCCATATAAGGTCAATCAGATCCTCATTTACATACATGCTGCCGTGCTTTTCTTTTGCGATTTCAGAAAGCCTTTTGCCCCATGCGGCATTTACCACTCTGCCGTCAAAGCCTATTACACCGCCATCCGAAAGAGTATCCTTTATATACTCATCAACTGTCGGTACGCCCTCCTCGCCAATCTTAAACAGCTTTACAGTGGTATCCTTAAGCTGCGCAGCCGCCTGCACAAAATACCTGCCGTCTGTCCATAGTCCGGCCTCATCCATAGTGATGACTGCGGTACCTGCTGAGCCCGTGAAGCCTGTAATATATTTGCGTGCCTTAAAATGCTCTCCTACATACTCTGACTCATGAAAATCAGCAGTAGGTACCACGTACAGCGAGATGCCCCTCTTTTCCATCTCGCTTCTCAATGCTTTTAATCTATCCTGTATCATTTTATTATGCCTCTTTAAATTCAAAAAATTTTGTATCTAATTCCGGATACATTCTCTTTAATGAGATTGGTTTGCCGGATTTGTTCAAAAATGCAATGGCATGCTTTTTGCAGTGGTGCGAAGCTTCGCCTGTCTCTTTGTCCTTCATGACATACTC
>ENA-OPZZ01002046-OPZZ01002046.1-human-gut-metagenome-genome-assembly--contig:-NODE-2046-length-10855-cov-3.462621_pt1 | contig 10855 bp, 10 predicted proteins | sample MGYA00242487_ERZ504511 | MGnify/ENA primary metagenome ERZ504511 (study PRJEB26092, sample SAMD00036241) | human gut metagenome | host: Homo sapiens | study: EMG produced TPA metagenomics assembly of... | reverse complement strand
GATCATCGGATACATGATGGCGAGGTTTCCGTACTTCGCCGCACGAAGCAGTGCGCGGAGCTGTGTCTTAAACACATCCGGCTGTTTCAGACAGATACGGATCGCGCGATACCCCATCGCCGGGTTATCTTCCTTTCCGAGTCCGAGGTAATCGACGTTCTTATCCGCACCGATGTCGAGCGTTCGGATGATCACCTTCTTTCCGCCCATCGTCTGTAGCACCTGACGGTACGTGTTAAACTGCTCAGTCTCATCCGGCAGCGCGGTCTTTCCGAGATACAGGAACTCACTGCGGAACAGGCCGATGCCCTCCGCGTCATTTTCCTGTACATATGCGACATCTGAAACACTGCCGATGTTTGCATATACGTTTACCTTCCGGCCACTCTTCGTCACCGAAGGACGTCCCTTGTAGTTTGCAAGCAGCCGCTTCTGCTCTGCCGCCCTCGCCTGCATCTCGTGTGCAGCAGCGATGGTTGCCTCATCCGGATCCACGCAGAACACGGCATCCTTGCCATCGACGATGCCCATCGTACCGGAATGGAGACTGTCGAGCTCCACCGGCACACCGATCAGCGCCGGGATGTTCATCATACGCGCGAGGATCGCGGTATGGGAGTTCGTCGAGCCATGGACGGTGACGAACGCAAGGATCTTACGCTTATCCATCTGCACCGTTTCACTCGGTGTCAGGTCATCCGCCACGATGATGGACGGTTCCATATGCGCCCAGTCGAGCTCCTCCTCACCACTCAGATTCCGGATCAGACGATTCGAGATATCCTTCACATCCGCGGAACGTGCCTGCATGTACTCATCATCCATATTCGCGAAGATCTCGGCGAAGTTATCTCCGGTGACCGCCACCGCGTACTCAGCATTGAGCTCCTCCGTCTCGATCATCGAGTGGATCGCATCCTGGTAGTCCTCATCCTCGAGCATCATCTGATGCACCTCGAAGATCTGCGCGTTCACCTCGCCAACCTCCTGAAGCGCCTTCTCATAAAGCGCGCCGAGCTGGGCCTGCGCCTGTTTCTTCGCATCCTCGAGACGCTGGAGCTCTGCCGCTACATCCTCGACATGCTGACGCTTTACGATGCCATCACTCTTCTTCAGAACATTGATCGGACCGATCGCCGTTCCCTTATAAACGGACTTTCCGATGTATTTTTCCATTTCCTGTCCCCTCAGATTCTATATCGATCGATGAATTACAGATTTTCCTGGAAGAACTTCTCGAGTGCCTCGAACGCAGCATCCTCATCCGGACCCTCGACCTGCACGGTCACCTCATCGCCCTGCTTGACGCCCATGCTCATGATGGCGATCAGCTTGCCGGCAGCTGCGGTCTTTCCCTTCGCCGCGAGCGTCGTAGCGCTCTGGAACTTCTTCGCTTCCTTCACCAGCAGTCCGGCTGGTCTCGCATGCAGTCCGAGTTCTTCCTTGATCACATATGTAAATTCTTTCATCTTTATCTATCCTTTCTTTTCACTGCGTGAGCTCATACGTAAGTCCCCTCTGCAAATAAGCGGGATTCCTGCATACGTCACCATGTCATCTAAGTCATCATGTAAATAAGTTCTCATTATAAACAAGACTTCCAGCACGGTATAGTGCTTTCCGGATCTCGAATTCACTATGCATGCAGGAAGTCTGGATATTTTTTCAGGGGTATGCCACAGTGCCCTGTGGTATTTTAAAGAAGTGTATCGCTCTGTTTAGAGAATGCCCAGTGCACCCATGACCATGCCGAAGAGGACGATGCCGATCAGCAGGACGTTGGTATTGACCTTCTTCTGAACGAGATTGTAGATGCCCAGCGTAAATACGAACGGAAGCATCTTCGGGATGATGGAATCCAGCATATCCTGGATGACCAGATTCGTACCACCGGTGGAGAAGGTAAGCGGCGTGGTGATGGACACCATGCTGGCTACCATACCGCCGACGACGGCGAGACCGACGATGGATGCGAAGTGCATTACGCGATCCATAAGTCCTTCCTGGTACAGCTTCGCGAGGTATTTATTACCTGACCTGTAGCCGAAGAAGGTTGCATTGTAGGCAAACAGCAATGACGGAATCGCGAACAGCAGTACTGCGAGAATCGGTCCCAGGATGCTGCCCTGCTGTGCGAACGAAAGGCCGATACCGAAGGTGATGATTCGGATGGTTCCCTGGAAGAAGCTGTCACCGATGCCGGCGAACGGCCCCATCAGACTGGTCTTGATCATGGAGATCGACTCGGTCTGGAACTCACCCTCTTCTGAATTTGCGTTCTGCTCCTCCATGGAAGCGGCGAGGCCCATGATAAACGGTGTCAGCTGCGGTGTGCAGTTAAAGAACTCCATATGCCGCTGATACGCTTCCTTTTTTCTCTCCTCATCATCTGCATACAGCTTGTCAAGCACCGGTGCCATGCCATACATGAAGCCCATGTGCATCTGACGCTCATAGTTCCATGAGCACATAATCGCGAGGGAATGCAGGAAGACCTTACGTAAGTCTTTATCGCTTACCTTCTTTAATGCTTTCTGATTTTCCATTATGCATTTGCCCCCTTTCCATACAGAACCTTATCCAGGATGAATGCCAGGATCGCGGCGAACATGGTCACACCGATCAGGCTGAGACCGGAATATGCGACGATCAGGAAGCCGAGAAGGAAGTACGGGAACATCTTCTTCGACAGCATTGAACTCAGCAGCATCGCAAATCCGAGGGCCGATAAGAGGTTACCAGCGACTGTGAGGCCGTTCGTGATGGCCTGCGGAATCGCAGCTACCAGGTTCGTAACTAGATCCGTACCGAAGTAAACGGTCAGGAAGATCGGGATGAAGTAAACCAGCGCGTTGAAGCCGAAGGACCACCAGAGGTGGATATGAATCGCCTTCTTGAACTGTCCGTTCTCGATGGCCTTATCCGCTACATGAGAGAACTGCGCGATCACCATACGCATGATGACACTCAGGAACTCGCCAATGACGGCGACCGGAACGGCGATGGTCAGTGCCGCTTCCGTGGAGGCACCGGAAAGAATCGCAAACGCAGTGGCGATGATACTTCCGAACTGCATGTTTGGTGGTCCGGCTGCTCCGATCGCTACAAATCCCATGGAAATAAGTTCCAGGGATGCACCTAAAATTACACCCTGTCTGACATCGCCTAATACGAGGCCTGCCAGTGTACTCAGGATCAGTGGTCTGCCGATGTTCTGACGTCCGATCAATCTGGAGTCGATGACACCGACGATACCAACTAAACCGAGTAAGATCGCTTTAATTAGCATACGACATCTCCTTTTTTAATTCTCAAATGATGCATGCTCGATCGGGGAGGATGGCACCATCTGAATATAGATCTTCTTTCCCATCGAAATCAGTTCCTGGGTGGCCTTCAGCTCTGCTTCATTTAAGTACACGGCCTTACCGTACTCCTTCGAACCGGCCTTCTTCGCCACACCGCCATAATTGATTTCGGTCACCTCTGGAAGCTCCTTCGCAAGCTGAAGTGCTTCTGCCGGTCCCTTTACGATGATCATGATATTCTTGCTGGCATTCTCATCCACCAGCTTCCGAAGCTGTGAAAACGGAATGATACTAAGCTCACAGTCCACCGGCTTCGCGATGCTGAGCGCCATCATGCTGATCGGATCATTCGGAACCTTATCATCGGCGACGATGATATAGTTGGTGCCTACCTGCTTGGTCCAGGAAAAAATCACCTGACCATGTAAAAGACGATGATCTACACGAACTAACTTAATCATACATTTCCTCCATTTAAAAAGTTGTTGTACAGTACGATGCTCTGGGCTGCACTCTTACAGGTATCATCGAGGTCCAGCTCCTCCCATGTCGTACCGCTCTTCTTCATTGCCATGATTTCCAGTACCAGCGGGAGATTTACACCCGCGATCAGTTTTCTCGACGAGCTCATGAATGGTAAGGCGGTATTCGCCGGCGATCCTCCCGGAAGGTCCAGAAGGACGACCAGATTCCGATCCTTATATCTCTCCTCGATCGTCGCACGGATTGCTTCTGAAAAGTCATCCAGTGACTCTCCGTTTTCGAACGACAGCGTCCCGAAATCATCCTCGTCGATATCCAGGATCAGCTTCAATACATCTGCATATCCCTTGCACAATCCTGCATGTGTAATCATCAGCACATCAAATGCATCTTTCATGTTTCGTACCATCCTTACTTAATTCTTCTATGATTGGAACAGCCTCTGATAAAGAGGCGATAATCTTTATGGCCTGTCGCTTCTGGACTTCCGTCGGCGGCATCAGATCCGGCACCATGATGACCGGGATCCTGGCATTCCAGGCTGCCTGGACGCCACCTTCGAGTCTTCGAAAACCAGTGCATCCTCCGGTGCTGTATTCATCTTCGCAAGCACCTTCAGGTACGCTTCCGGCGAAGGCTTCCGCTCGACGACCTCATCACCACAGCAGATATAGTCAAAGTACTGTATGAGCTGTAAGCGAGTCAGGCGCTCCTCCGTCAGTGATCGACTGGTGGCGGTCGCTACCGCACACGGAAGTCCGGCCTTTTTGATGCAGTTCAGGAGTTCCACGGCACCCGGTTTTGCGGTGAGCTCACGCTCCAGACGCTCTACTCCATGCTGACGGGCGACTTTCATGAATTCCTCTGTGGAGCAGCGTCCACGGAACAACTCTTCCATGTAATCATACACCGGCTGTCCACTGCGACCAACCACATTCAGAAAGTCCTCTCTCTTCCAGTCGTCGATCCCGAAGTCTCTTGCCGTATCATACCATACATCCTGCCATACCCTCTCTGTATCGAGCAGCAGTCCATCTACATCAAAAATAACCAGTTTAAGCGACATATATTTTCCTCTTCATACTGTATCTTAGTACTGCATCTGCCACATATAACGACGAACATCGAGTGAGTGACCACGCTCGAAGGCGATCGCCTCTACGAAGTGACGGATCACCACGCCGGTAAGGATGGCTGCAACATATGGCTTCGCCTCATCAGCTACCGTAGAAAGATCGAGATCCTTCTGATCGAGTACGAGCAGATCCTCTGTAAACTTCTTTGCGAAGTTCTCTACACGCTCATCGAGGTGTCTGGTGTGACCGATGGACTTTACAAGCATGAATGGAACATCATAATCGGTTACCTCGAACGGGCCATGGAAGTACTCACCGGAGTGGATGCATCCGGAGTTGATCCACTGCATCTCCATGAACCAGCACATCGCGGTGGAGTAAACCTCACCATAGTTGATGCCGCTGCCGATGGTGTAGATGGTCTTCTCACGCTTGTTGCGCTTCGCCCATGCCTTCGCCTGTGCATCGTACTGTGCCTTCGCCTGTGCAGAAAGATCGGTCAGCTTCTCGAGCTCCTTCAGGCATACATCCCACTTCGCATCTGGAGCGAGTACGGAAAGAAGGCTGAAAAGTAAGCCGTAAAGGATACCCTTATTCTTATCAGAATCGCTTACTTCCTTACCCCAGTCATAGTGAACAGGATACTCTGCTGCCTCCCAGAGTGGAGAACCCTCGAGGTTGGATAAGCAGATCGTAAGGGCGCCCTTGGAACGTGCAAGCTTCGTTGCCTCTACGGTCTCCGGTGTGTTTCCGGAATGTGAGCAGGAAATCACGACGGAGTTCTCATTGAGACGCTTCGGCGTATCATATACGAACTCGTTCGCGGTGTATACGTGGGAAGGGATCGAACTCTCCTTATCGAACATATACTGTCCAGCCATAAGCACTGCCTGGGATCCGCCACAAGCGACGAAATAAACCTCATTGACCTCCTTTCTGGCTTTCACTGCCTCAACTGCGGCCTTAATCTGTGATGCATGTAAGTCTCTCATAATTCCTCCTTAAAAATGATAATTGATTATATATCATTATATGATTTTATAAGTCTTATTATATACATGTAGCACAAATTTGCAAGTACTTTTTTCTTTTTTGTCGGGAGTTTTACACTTCTTTTTTTAGTGTTTTAATACAAATCCTTTATTTAAGCCATTTACGGCTTATTTTTTTGTCAAATTTTATGATTTTTATAGTGCCCGTCTTTAGGATTTAGCACTTTATTTTTTGAGAGTTAATGAAATATATTTTATCCTCAAGTCAGCATATTTGCTGGCTTTTTTCTTTGTTTTAAAAACTTGACAAATTTTCTTTTTTATACTTGCTTTTATGGTGCTATGGTGCTATACTATAAGAGGGTGACTTTTATGGCATATTTTCTTAAAAAAACTAACAACAAAAAAGGTACTTATCTTCAGATTTATTCAAGCTTTTACGATCCTGAACGCAGGCATACTGCCCACAAGGCTTATAAACCTATTGGTTATGTTCATGAGCTTCAGGCAAAGGGCATTGACGATCCTATCTCCTTCTACAAAGAAGAAGTTATCAGACTGAACCAGGAAGCAAATGCTGCAAAAGCCGCAAAAAAAGCGAAGCAGATTTCAGATGATTCGCCGGAAAAACTCATTGGCTATTTCCCGATGAAAAACATTAACGACAAGCTTTCTGTCAAAAAGTATATTGATCTCATGCAGACCGCTACTGACTTCCGCTTTAATGTTTTTGACATGATCTCTGCCCTTGTTTACGCAAGGCTTGTCCAGCCATGTTCAAAATCAAAGACTTATGACGAAGTGATTCCAAAGCTTTTTGAATCCTACGATTTTTCTTTAAACCAGCTCTATGACGGGCTGGAGTATATCGGTTGCGAATACGAAAAGATCATTGAAATCTACAATCATCAGATCCAACAGATGTATCAGTTTGATACCTCTCATACTTACTTTGACTGCACTAACTTTTACTTTGAGATCGACAGGGAAGATGATTTCCGGAAAAAAGGACCTTCCAAGGAAAACAGAAAAGAACCGATTGTTGGTCTGGGACTCCTGCTTGATGCAAATCAGATTCCCATCGGCATGAAGCTGTTTCCGGGCAATCAGAGTGAAAAGCCGGTGATCAGAAATATCATTGATGATTTGAAAAAGAGAAACTCTGTGTCCGGCAGAACCATACAGATCGCCGACAAAGGGTTGAATTGTGCTGAAAATATCTTCCATGCGCTCAAAAATGGGGATGGATATATTTTCTCTAAGTCCGTAAAGATGCTTCCGGAAACGGAAAAGACCTGGGTACTGCTCCCTAATAATTACAGGGATGTAAAAAATGCTGCCGGGGAGACTTTGTATCGCATTAAGGAATGTGTAGATGAATTTGAATATAAATTTACCGAGTCTGAAACAGGCTCTTTAAAAAAGTTCCGGATCACAGAAAAAAGGATTGTTACTTTCAATCCAAAACTTGCCAAAAAACAGATCTACGAAATTAATAAAGAAGTTGAAAAAGCAAGGCTTCTGAAAGCTTCGCAGGCTAAAAAATCCGAGTATGGTGATTCTGCAAAATATGTCATTTTTACTGCTGCAGATAAAAAGGGCAACGACACAGATGGTAAAGTAAAAGTCACCATGAATGAGGAACTCATTCAAAAATCCCTGGAGCTTGCCGGATACAACATGCTGGTCACTTCCGAGATTTCCATGAAAGATAAGGATGTCTACAATGCATACCACAATCTCTGGAGAATAGAAGAATCCTTCCGGATCATGAAGTCACAGCTGGATGCCAGACCGGTATACTTGCAAAAACAGGATACCATTGTTGGACATTTTTTAATCTGCTATCTGGCCGTATTACTGACAAGATTACTGCAGTTCAAGATATTAAAAATGGTTATAGTTCCGAAGAGCTGTTTGAATTCGTACGTGACTTCAGAGTTGCCAAAATATCAGACAGAAAATATATAAATCTATCGCATGGTACATCATTTATCAGGGAATTGTCAGAGCTGTGCAGCTTACCACTGACATCGTATTTTTTGAACGAAGGAGACATCAAAAAAATGCTAAGCCACAGGTTTTAATCCTTGGCTTAGCACCATGTTTTATACTTCAACTCCGAAAGTCAGGCTTGACGTAAATTAATTCAACGACTTCATAAAAAGTTTACATTTCCTCACTTATTATGGTAAACCAGACATCTTGCACAAAAAGTATGTTCGGTTTTGTGCACATCCACATTGTCCACAGTTATCCACAAAGTTTTCCCCCAGAGTTATCCACATCAGATTTTGTCGGTTTTTCTGGATTTTCTAGTTATACACCGACTTATCCACATTATCCACATATTTTTACTTGTTCTTTTTTACACCTCCTTTACATTTGTCCTTTCTTTCTTTTTTGTATATATCTTATAAATCTGCTGTTTCTGACCAAAATATACGCTGTTCCTATTGACATTTTCAAATGTCCCTTATTAATAATTCAATATTCTTTTGCATCTCCCATATACTTTTTTTTATAAAAAATTTAAGATAAATTATTAGTCAATTTCAGAATTTTAGTTGTAATTTTACAATAAACATGATATAATGTTCATATCTCAGAAAAAGGAGTTGATGATTATGCGTTATACCATAACAGGACGAAATATTGAGGTAACTCCAGGTTTGAAAGCAGCCGTTGAAAAGAAGATCGGAAAGCTGGAACACTTTTTCACTCCTGACACCGAAGTGATCGTAGCGCTCAGCGCCCAGAAAGACCAACAGAAAATTGAGGTGACCATTCCAGTTAAAGGTAATACCATCCGTGCTGAAGAAAGCAGCACCGATATGTATGTATCCATTGATCTGGTAGAAGAGATCATCGAGCGCCAGATCCGCAGATATAAAAAGAAACTCATCGACAAGAAGCAGAGTGCACTTGCATTCTCCCAGGCTTTTATACCTGGACGAGCCGACTATCGGCCTGGATAATTAATATCAAGCATACCATCCGCAGTTTTCTGAGGCAGATGAATCAGGAAAAGGGCGTCAGCATATTCCTCACCAGTCACGATTTGGATGATATTGAATGAAATCTGTGACGACGCAATAGTCCTTTCCGGCGGAAAGCTTTTTTTACAACGGTTCTCTGGATGCCTTGAAGCAGCAGTATGTCCATGAGCGTTCCATCAGGGTTACCGGCGTCCAGAAGTCCGATATCCGTAAATATCTTCCGGATGCCAGGATTTCCAGGGGAAAGGCCGACGTCACCCGCATCGATTACCCCATGCAGGCCTACGGGGCGGAAACCGCCCTGAATGCCGTATCCCAGGCCTTTGACATTGAAGATATTTCCATCCAGGCCCCCGGATATCGATACGGTGGTTTCCCACATATTTTCCCGGGAAAAGGAGGCGTCCGCCTTATGAGAAACTTTCTGAAGCTGACCGCAATGTCCCTGCAGAGCCAGATGTACTACCGGACCAGTTTCTTCCTTAATCTTCTGTCTCCCATGGTCCTGCTTGCAGGGCAGTATCTTCTGTGGCATGCCCTGTACCAGCAGCAGCCGGATCACATCATCAGCGGTATGGACGCCGCCCAGATGTACTCCTACCTGCTCATTGCCTTTACCCTGAACCATATCATGGGCTGGTCCTCTGAGAACGCGCTATCCAAGGAAATAAAAATGGAACCGTTGTGAAAAGATGCATCCGTCCGGTTTCCTTTCTCTCTCAGTCCGTTGCGGAAATGACCGGTACCCTGCTGCCCCAGCTTGCGCTCAATCTGATCATAGCATCCGCGGGATTCCTTTTATTCGGCCGTTTTCTGCTCGTGCCCTCTTTGCAGAATATCGTTTTATTCCTGCCCTGCATGGCGGGCGCCCTCCTGCTGCGCATCCTCCTCATCGAGCTGTGCAGCCTGCTGTGCTTTTATACCACAGGATATCTGGGCATCAGCTGGACCCGCAACGCCATATTTGAATTTTTTTCCGGCGCCCTGATCCCTATCGTCATGTTCCCGGGCTGGCTGAAAAGCATGGCCTATATGACTCCCTTCCCCTACATGATACAGATCCCGATCAGCATCTTGCTGGGCCAGGAGCTGAACGTTCCCTTGTTCCAGGTATACGCCGTCCAATTCTTCTGGATCGGCATTTTTCTGGCGCTGCATGGATTGTTCTACAAAAACATCCGCAAAAACCTGATAATTGCAGGAGGCTGAAATGATACAGATATTTTTGAAAATGAAGGAACAGTACATAAAAACAGAAATGGAATATCCGCTGAACTTCTGGCTCATGCTGCTTTCCGGCGTTGTGACAAGGTTCTTCGGGATGCTGGTTCCATTTATTATCTGCAGCAATATCAAAACGATTGCCGGCTGGAAGCAGGAAGAGATCTATCTGATCATGTCCTTTCTTTACCTGTCTGAAGGGCTGTGCAGCGTTCTGTTTGAAGGGATCTGGCAGTTGCCTTCCATGGTTTTCAACGGAAATTTCGACACCATCCTGTCCCGCCCTGTTTCGCCTTTTTACCAGGTGCTGTGCGGCGGCATGGGGCTTCATGGGATCGGCGTGGTCCTGTTCGGATTCATCAGCCTGAATTACAGCCTGATCCGGCTGGGGATTTTCCGTCCTGCGTCCATGCTGATGTGCCTTTTCTTTGTCCTCTGCGGCACCATAATCTGTATGTCCAGCTACCTGCTTACAAACAGCCTGGTCTTCTGGTACGATGCGGGCGGCAGGACCAGCATTCCTTATATGATAACCGAAATCGGCTCCTATGCCCGGTATCCGATCATGATCTATCCCAAAATCCTGCAATTTATCCTGCTCTTTGTTGTGCCCTACGCTTTTATCGGCATGGTCCCGGTAATGATCCTTACCGGGCAGCATATGCTGTCCCTGTGCGCGGCACTGGTCCTGATAAGTCTTTTCAGCCTTCTCGGCGCCAGATTTGTTTTCTACAGAGGGATTTTGCACTATGAAAGCATGGGTATGTAAGCGCCGT
>ENA-OPZZ01002041-OPZZ01002041.1-human-gut-metagenome-genome-assembly--contig:-NODE-2041-length-10867-cov-3.679516_pt1 | contig 10867 bp, 9 predicted proteins | sample MGYA00242487_ERZ504511 | MGnify/ENA primary metagenome ERZ504511 (study PRJEB26092, sample SAMD00036241) | human gut metagenome | host: Homo sapiens | study: EMG produced TPA metagenomics assembly of... | reverse complement strand
GCATTGGATTGATGAATACATGGCATCATAGTGTATTCAGCCAGCCGATTCCTAACTTAAACCCCAAAGGGGTGGACTTGATTTCCAGCTCCGGTGCTACGGCGGTATTTATTCTCGAAAGTGCCGTTACAAAAGGATTTGCAGTTCAATTCAGTCTGGTCGGTGGGAAATGCCAAGCAGATTGGCGTAGAAGATGTATTGCAATTTATGGATGAGAACTTCGATCCCGAAAAGGACTCTCATCTGAAACTGCTTTATATTGAAAGTATTCAGAATCCGGACAGGTTGTTATTCCATGCTTCGTCTTTGATTAGAAAAGGGTGCAAGATTGCGGCAATCAAAGCCGGAAGTTCGGAGAGCGGAAGCCGGGCGGCGTCTTCCCATACAGGCGCAATCGCCAGTTCCGATTCGGCAGTGGAAGCATTGTTCCGTAAAGCGGGGATTGTACGTTGTTTCTCTCGTGAAGAATTGACTACTGTAGGTTGTGTGTTTACTCTGCCCGAATTGAAAGGGAAGAATTTTGCTATTATCACCCATGCCGGAGGTCCGGGAGTGATGCTGACAGACGCCTTGAGTAAAGGCGGACTGAATGTTCCTAAACTGGAAGGAGAAATAGCCGAAGAACTAAAAGCCCGACTGTTCCCCGGTGCTGCCGTTGGGAATCCTATTGATATTCTGGCTACCGGAACACCGGAGCATCTGCGTCTTTGCATCGACTACTGCGAGGAGAAACTCGACAGTATAGACGCCATGATGGCCATCTTCGGAACTCCGGGATTGGTTACCATGTTTGAAATGTATGACGTGCTTCACGAGAAGATGCAAACTTGCAAGAAACCGATTTTCCCTATACTTCCTTCGATTAATACAGCCGGAGCGGAGGTTGCCGCCTTCCTGGCAAAAGGACACGTGAATTTTGCAGATGAAGTGACCCTGGGTACTGCCCTTTCCCGCATTGTCAATGTTCCTAAACCTGCAGTTCCTGAAATAGAACTGTTCGGAGTAGACGTTCCGAGGATTCGTCGCATTATCGATTCTATTCCGGAGAATGGTTATATTGCTCCCAATTACGTACAAGCATTACTGCATGCTGCCGGTATTCCGCTGGTAGATGAGTTTGTTTCTGATAATAAAGAGGAGATAGTAGCCTTTGCACGTCGGTGCGGATTCCCGGTAGTTGCCAAAGTCGTTGGTCCTGTGCATAAATCGGATGTCGGTGGTGTAGTTCTGAACATCAAAAGCGAGCAACATCTGGCACTGGAATTCGATCGTATGATGCAGATTCCTGATGCAAGGGCAATTATGGTACAGCCGATGCTGAAAGGTACGGAACTGTTTATCGGTGCAAAGTATGAAGAGAAGTTCGGTCATGTGGTACTTTGCGGTTTGGGAGGTATTTTTGTGGAGGTGCTGAAAGATGTGTCTTCCGGTCTGGCTCCGCTTTCCTACGAAGAAGCTTACTCAATGATTCATTCGCTGCGTGCCTATAAAATCATTCAGGGAACGCGGGGACAAAAAGGAGTCAACGAAGATAAGTTTGCTGAAATTATTGTTCGTTTGTCCACCTTACTACGCTTCGCCATAGAAATCAAAGAAATGGATATAAATCCGCTTTTAGCTACGCAAAAAGCCGTTATAGCAGTCGATGCACGTATCAGGATAGAAAAATAGGACTATTCTCCGTCTTATTTTGCTAAGTGTTTCCAAAAACAATTTGGAGTGCTTCCAAAAGATTTTGTAAGTTAATATTAATTTAGAGCTATAAAGATAAGGTAAAAAGGAACCTTAAAAGAATGATTTAATGAAAAAGTATGTAAATTTGTTCGTTTTCGTTTTCATGGTAGGTGCTTGTTTTTCACAGGGGAAAGCACAGACAAAATCTGCAGTGAGCTATAAGAATCCGGTTGTAGATATTGCTATGCCCGACCCTACGGTGATTAAGGCTGCGGATGGTTATTTTTATATGTATGCTACCGAATCTACCAGAAACGTTCCGATCATGAAGTCGAAAGACTTGGTGCAATGGACTTATTGCAACACGGCATTCACAAATAAAACTCGTCCCAGATTTGAACCCAAAGCCGGAATTTGGGCACCTGACATTAATTATATCAATAATAAATATGTGCTTTATTATGCGATGTCGGTGTGGGGAGGAGAACAGACGTGCGGAATTGGAGTAGCTACGGCCGACTCTCCACAAGGACCTTTTACAGATCATGGTAAGATGTTCCGTAGTAATGAGATCGGTGTACAGAACTCGATTGATCCCAGCTTCCTGCAATATGAAGGGAGAAACTATCTGGTTTGGGGCAGCTTCCGGGGAATATATGTTATTGAGCTGACTGAAGATGGTCTGTCATTGAAGCCGGGAGCGGAAAAAAAGAGAATAGCAGGAACTGCTTTTGAAGCTGCCTATATTCATAAGCACGGCGATTATTATTATATGTTTGCCTCTATCGGAAGTTGTTGCGAGGGGATTAGGAGTACTTATAAAGTTGTAGTGGGCCGCTCTAAAAAAGTCTGGGGACCCTACAAAGATAAGTCGGGCAAACCGATGTTGAAGAATGGTTATTCTTTGGTGATAGGTGCGAATGATCATTTTGTAGGCAATGGGCACGGTTCGCAGATTATCCGGGATGATGCCGGACAAGACTGGCTTCTGTATCATGGTTTTTCAAGATCGATCCCGGAGAACGGACGTATTCTGTTGCTGGACCAAATCAAATGGGATAAAGAAGGATGGCCTTATGTAGAAGGAGAATCTCCTTCTTACGAAACACAAAAAGCACCTGTATTTAATAACTGATTTTCAAATAAACCAATTATAATCTTAAATACCACAAGCATGAAACATACCCCTATTAGCAGGCGGGATTTTCTAAAGAATTTAGGCATAGCCGGGGCTGGCACTCTTCTTGCAGCAAGCCCTTGGCTTTCTGCTTTTTCGGAGGTGATGAACACCTCAAACGAGAAGTGTCGTCTGGCAATTATCGGGCCTGGTTCCCGGGGACGGTTTTTAATGGGATTTTTGGCTAAGAACCCCAAAGTCGATATTGTAGCATTGTGCGACATTTATAAACCGTCTATTGAGAACGCATTGAAACTTGCACCTAATGCCAAAGTGTATGGTGACTACCGGGAAGTGTTGGAAGATAAGTCGATAGATGCTATACTCGTAGCTACCCTCTTAGTTCGCATTGTAAGATCGTATTGGATGCTTTCGACGCAGGAAAGCATGTGTTCTGTGAAAAGTCAATAGGTTTCACGATGGAAGAGTGTTACCGTATGTATCAGAAGCATCGTAGCACGGGGAAGATATTCTTCACAGGACAACAGCGCCTGTTCGATCCTCGTTACATCAAAGCAATGGAGATGATTCATGCAGGTACCTTTGGCGAAATAAATGCCATCCGTACTTTCTGGAACCGGAACGGGGACTGGAGACGTTCGGTACCTTCACCCAATTTGGAACGCCTGATAAATTGGCGTCTTTACAAAGAGTTCTCAAAAGGACTGATGACGGAACTCGCTTGCCATCAACTTCAGATCGGAAGCTGGGCTTTGCGTAAGATACCCGAAAAGGTGATGGGACACGGTGCCATCACTTATTGGAAAGACGGCAGAGATGTGTATGACAATGTGAGCTGTGTATATGTGTTTGATGATGGGGTAAAGATGACATTTGACTCTGTCATTTCCAATAAATTCTATGGACTGGAAGAACAGATCATGGGTAATCTCGGAACGGTAGAACCGGAAAAGGGAAAATATTACTTTGAAAGTGTAGCTCCTGCACCGGCCTTCCTGCAAATGGTGAATGACTGGGAAAACAAAGTGTTTGACTCTCTGCCTTTTGCCGGAACAAGCTGGGCGCCGGAAACAGCAAACGAAAACAAAGGAGAATTCATTATCGGAGAACGTCCCAAGAGCGATGGTACATCATTGTTGTTGGAAGCTTTTGTGGAGGCCGTCATAACACAAAAACAACCTAAAAACATCGCAGAAGAAGGGTATTATGCAAGTATGCTCTGTTTGTTGGGACATCAGGCATTGGAAGAAGAACGGACACTCTATTTCCCTGATGAGTATAAAATAGACTATCTGAACCATCAATCTGTAAAAACACCCGAAGCAATATGAAAGACACGATTGTAACCGCACGACGTAAGAAAATAGAGTTAATTACTTTACTCGTTTGTTTCGTAGTATCTAATTTGCTACATCTTTATGCAATTATTGCTTATCATGCACCATTTACGGAGATGATAACGTCTATTTTTTATATAATTATATTTACTTTTGTGCTTTATGCTTTCTGGGGGATTTTGCGTCTCTTGTTTTATGGAATACAAGCACTATTTAAAAAGAAGAACTTAATCAATATCAATGAAAATAAATAATTTATGGTAACACGAAGGGATTTTTTGAAAACGATGTCGATGGCTTCAGCCGGATTGGCATTGGGAACCGGTGATTTATTACATGCGCAAACTGCTTCACCTAAAAAAGGAAGAGGTGACAAAGTGAAGATTGCTTATATCGGCATTGGCAACCGTGGAGAGCAGATTATTGAAGACTTTGCACGGACAGGTATGGTGGAAGTGGTGGCTTTATGTGATGTAGACATGGGTGCCAAACATACACAAAAGATAATGGCTAAATATCCGAAAGCAAAGCAGTTTAGGGATTTCCGCCAAATGTTTGATAAGGCCGGTAACGAATTTGATGCCGTGGCAATTGCTACTCCTGACCATTCGCATTTCCCGATTAGTATGCTGGCTTTGGCATCCGGAAAGCACGTATATGTAGAGAAACCGCTGGCACGTACCTTCTATGAAGCGGAACTGTTGATGCAAGCTGCGCTTAAACGTCCGAACTTGGTTACTCAAGTAGGAAATCAGGGACATTCTGAAGCAAACTATTTCCAGTTTAAAGCCTGGATGGATGCGGAATTATCAAAGACGTTACTGCTATCACTGCCCACATGAATAACCCACGTCGTTGGCATAAATGGGACACTAATATTTATAAACTTCCTTCCGGTCAGCAACTGCCGAAAGATCTGGATTGGGACACTTGGCTCGGAGTTACTCCTTATCACGAGTATAATAAAGATTATCATTTGGGACAATGGCGTTGTTGGTATGATTTTGGTATGGGAGCATTGGGCGACTGGGGAGCACATATCCTCGACACGGCTCACGAATTCCTGGAACTGGGATTGCCATATGAAGTTACCATGCAATACGCAAAAGGGCATAATGATTACTTCTTTCCATATTCTTCCACGATTCTCTTCCGTTTCCCGCAACGTAAAGGAATGCCACCGGTAGATATTACCTGGTATGATGGTTTGGATAATCTTCCTCCTATTCCTGCCGGTTATGGAGTTTCGGGACTAGATCCGAACATCCCGGCAACTAATCAGGGAGATACTCCGAAGTCTAAGTTGAATCCAGGAAAGATCATTTATACTAAGGATTTGATCTTCAAGGGTGGTAGTCATGGAAGCACTTTGTCTATAATTCCGGAGGAGAAAGCAAAAGAGATGGCAGACAAGTTGCCGAAGGTTCCTAAAAGTCCTTCCAATCACTTCGAGAACTTCTTGTTGGCATGTAACGGTATTGAAAAGACACGCTCACCGTTCGAAATCAATGGAGTGTTGAGTCAGGTATTCTCACTGGGGGTGATGGCTCAACGACTTAATACACAGTTGTTCTTTGATCCTCGTACGAAGCAGATTACAAATAATGAATTTGCTAATGCAATGCTGGCGGGACTTCCACCGCGTAAAGGTTGGGATGAATTTTATAAATTATAAATAGAAAATAGCCTTTTCCATTCCTTCTTCGAATATAAGGGAGTGGGAAAGACTAATCAATGATTATGAAGAAGAATATCGTATTAACTTTACTTTTATTCTGTGCCGCTTCTTTAGGTGCGCAGAATTGGGAACCTCTTTTCAATGGGAAAAACCTGAAAGGATGGAAGAAATTGAATGGCAAAGCCGAGTATAAAATTGTAGATGGTGCCATTGTCGGTGTATCTAAAATGGGAACACCCAATACTTTTTTGGCAACGACAAAGAATTATGGTGACTTTATCCTTGAGTTTGACTTCAAGGTAGATGACGGTTTAAATTCCGGAGTACAGCTTCGTAGTGAAAGCAAGAAAGATTATAAGAAAGGTCGCGTACACGGTTATCAGTTTGAGATCGATCCTTCCAAACGCGCTTGGTCAGGTGGTATCTATGATGAGGCACGTAGAAACTGGCTTTATCCTTTGACGCTGAATCCGTCGGCAAAAACCGCTTTTAAGAATAATGCATGGAATAAAGCTCGTATTGAGGCTGTGGGTAACTCAATCCGTACTTGGATAAACGGAGTACCTTGTGCTAATATCTGGGATGATATGACTCCTGTGGGCTTCATTGCTTTGCAAGTGCATGCCATTGGAAATGCGGCAGATGAAGGTAAAACTGTTAGTTGGAAAGATATCCGCATTTGTACGACAGACGTAGAACGCTATCAGACACCGGAAGCGCAAGCTGCACCGGAAGTGAATCTGATTGCCAACACGATTTCTCCGAATGAAGCAAAAGAAGGATGGACTCTATTATGGGATGGCAAGACTACTGATGGATGGAGAGGAGCTAAGCTTTCTACTTTCCCTGCAAAAGGCTGGAAGATAGAAGATGGAATTCTGAAAGTAATGAAGAGTGGTGGCGCTGAATCTGCTAATGGCGGTGATATTGTGACTACCCGTAAATACAAGAACTTTATTCTGAAAGTAGATTTTAAGATTACTGAAGGTGCCAATAGCGGAATTAAATATTTCGTAAACCCGGATATGAATAAAGGTGCAGGCTCTGCTATCGGTTGTGAATTCCAGATTCTTGATGATGACAAACATCCTGATGCAAAACTGGGTGTGAAAGGTAACAGAAAGCTAGGTTCGTTGTATGATTTGATTCCGGCTCCTAAGAATAAACCTTTCAATAAGAAAGAGTTTAATACTGCTACCATTATCGTAAAAGGCAATCATGTGGAACATTGGTTGAACGGAGTTAAATTGATTGAATATGATCGTAACAATGATATGTGGAATGCATTGGTAGCATACAGTAAATATAAAAACTGGCCTAATTTCGGAAATCCGGAGGAAGGTAATATACTTCTTCAGGACCACGGAGATGAAGTATGGTTCAAGAACGTGAAGATTAAAGAACTGAAATAGTTCCGTTTTCTAGTTATTAGGAGATACGTCAAAACTCCTTTATGATTTTTATTCAGGCACGGATTACACGGGTTTCACGGTTACTCTAATGAAATAAAAACCGCGTAATCTGTGTAATCCGTGCCTAATTTGTGTTTTATACGATGCAGACCACTATTCAACATCTATACAAACCGTCAAATGATGGTAACTCCTTGTTTTATGCCTGGTTCCTTTCCATGCATACACGGGTGGATATTATCTTATGCAGCCGGAAACCGGAAGGGGAGTTGCTGCTTGTGGTCAATCGTATTTATGATGCATTGTGTCGGCTGGAAAAGATGGCGAACTTTTATGATCCGGCCAGCGAATTGTCTATTCTCAACCGGACAGCCTCTGTTTCTCCCGTTGTTCTTAGCGAAGAACTTTATTCAATGATCGATTTATGTCTGGAATATAATGGTAGGACTTTGGGATGCTTCGATATCACAGTTCATTCGGAAAATTACAATCAGAACACTGTACATTCAGTACATTTATCTGCCGGAGATCGTAGTGTCGCTTTTTCACAGCCGGGAGTAACTATCAATTTGTCCGGCTTTCTCAAGGGATATGCTTTGGAAACAATCAGAGGTATATTGAATGAGGCTCTGATAGAAAATGCATTGATAAATATGGGAAACAGTTCTATTCTTGCTTTGGGTAATCATCCGGTAGGTTCGGGATGGAAAATTAATGATATACTTCTTCACAACGAATGCCTTACAACCTCCGGCAATGACTCTCCCAGCCGTCGGCACATTGTTTCTCCCCAAAATGGAAAATTGGTGGAGGGCGTCAAACAAATTGCTGTAGTAACAACTAACGGATCAATAGGGGAAATCTTGTCTACCAGTTTATTTGCTGCTGACAGCGAACAGCGTAAGGCTTTGCTGGCTGAATCTTCTTCTGTATTAAACCGTTTTTTCTTTATTGGTTACTAGGTATTTTTTTAGGGCGTGTGGTATTGCTTGATAGAGTTTACTGGGATGATAAAGCTTGGCCTAATCTTTTGGGTAACGGTTCAGCTGTAAAGACTGAAACAGATAGGTAAAAAGAATGTGAGGTATGTTAAAAAAAACTTTCATTATGGAATTTTTGATATACCTTTTTCATTATTCGGAATTTATTTTGTCTTTGTAGGAACATTATCGTCTATGCCGAAGGTGCGGGGTAGACATTTTGAGGATTCGTCGCATTATTGATTCTATTCCGGAGAATGGTTATATTGCTCCCAATTACGTACAAGCATTACTGCATGCTGCCGGTATTCCGCTGGTAGATGAGTTTGTTTCCGATAATAAAGAGGAGCTAGTAGCTTTCGTTCGTCGGTGCAGATTTCTGATTCATTCACTGCGTGCTTATATAATTATTCAGGGAACACGTGGACAAAAGAGAGTCAAAGAAGATAAATTTGCTGAAACTATTGTTCGTTTGTCCGCCTTGCTACATTTCGCTACAGAAATCAAAGAAATGGATATAAATCCGTTTTTAGCTGCGCAAAGAGCCGTTATAACAGTTGATGCGTGTATCCGAATAGAAAAATAGGACTATTCTTTCATTCATTGAGACATATTTACTATCTTTCCGCTATGATTTTGCCTACATTTGGTAACTCAAAACGAAAGGATAGAAAACACATAGTATGAAGAAAACCCTGACTCTTTTAATCTGTCTTATTTGTTATCAGATACTCTGTCACGCTCAAGTGGCAGACGAACACTATTATTTCAAAAATCTAAGTGTACAGAATGGATTATCGCAGAATACAGTAAATACAATTTTACAGGATAAGCAGGGCTTTATGTGGTTCGGCACCAAGGATGGACTGAACAGATATGACGGTCTGTCATTCCGTAAATTTAAGCATGATGACCGTAGTCAGCGGAGCATAGGCAATAATTTCATCACGGCACTTTACGAGGATGAAAAAGGAAGTATCTGGGTGGGTACGGACGTAGGGCTTTATATCTATTATCCGGAAAAAGATTCTTTCGAGCATTTTACCAAACAAAGTGTAGAGAATACAAGGATAGAACATACTGTGACGGCTATCTCCGGAGATAATCAGGGGTGTGTCTGGATGGCAGTGGAATCACAGGGATTGTTCTGTTATAATCTGGAAAAAAGGAGAGCTTCAGAACTATACCTTACAGAACTTCTCCTTTCTTACCACCAATGTTGAGACTTTTGCTTTTGACAATAGCGGAACCCTTTGGATCGGCTGTTATGGCGATGGACTTTTCTATTCGAAAGACCGTCTGAAAACTCTCCATCCTTATTTATCGCCTGTGAATAACAAGGAAATTTATGCGAACGACGTAGTGACCTGTATTGTAAAAGGTGCATACAACTGCTTGTATATAAGTTCTTTAAAAGGAGGAGTGAAAGAATTGAATCTGACTTCAAACAAATTGCATGATTTACTTTTCGAAGATGAATCCGGGGAGTCTGTTTTCTGTCGTGAACTGTTGGTTGCTTCTGACAATGAACTATGGATTGGTGCAGAGTCGGGACTTTATATCTATAATCTCCGGCTAGGTAAGTACGTTCATTTGCGCAGTTCGATTAATGATCCTTATTCTTTATCCGATAATGCCATTTATTCATTGTGTAAAGATCGTGAGGGTGGCATTTGGATTGGCTCTTACTTCGGCGGTATAAACTACTATCCTCGTTTTTATACGAACTTCGAGAAATATTATCCGAAAGGAATAGAGAATGGCCTGCACGGGAAACGAGTGCGTGAGTTCTGTCAAGATAACCAGGGAATTCTATGGATTGGTACGGAAGATGGTGGCTTGAATCGTTTTAATCCTAAAACCAAGACTTTTTCTTTCTTTACGCCAAGTAATGCTTTTACAAATGTTCACGGACTGTGCCTGGTTGATGATAATCTTTGGGTGGGAACTTTCTCGAAAGGAGTAAAAGTGGTGGATACTCGTACAGGAGCTATTGTGAAAACCTATCAGAAGACAGACTCGCCCCGTTCATTGATAGATAATAGCGTTTTCTCCATTTGCCGAACGACGACGGGGGATATTTATCTGGGGTACTTTATTCGGTTTGTTGCGCTACAACAGACAATCTGATGATTTTGACCGGATACCGGAACTGAATGCCCGGTTGTATATGATATAAAGAAGATTCGGGAGGAAACCTCTGGCTGGCCACTTACGCAAACGGTGCTTACTGTTATAATGTAAGTGAGAAGAAATGGAAGAATTATTTGCATAATGAAAATAATCCGAAAAGCCTTCCTTATGATAAAGTGGTAAGTATCTTCGAAGATTCTCACCGACAAGTTTGGTTGACAACTCAAGGTGGAGGGTTCTGTTTGTTTCATCCGGAAACGGAAACCTTTACCAGCTATAATCTGGCAGACGGATTGCCAAATGATGTCGTTTATCAGATTGTGGAAGATAAAGATGGACTTTTCTGGCTGACAACGAATAATGGTCTCGTATGTTTCCAACCTACTACCGGAGCAATGAAAGTATATACTACCTCCAATGGTTTGCTGGGCGATCAGTTTAATTACCACTCCAGCCTGGAGACGGAAGATGGTACGATTTATCTGGGAAGTATCGACGGCTTTATCGCTTTCAAT
>ENA-OPZZ01002038-OPZZ01002038.1-human-gut-metagenome-genome-assembly--contig:-NODE-2038-length-10875-cov-1.778750_pt1 | contig 10875 bp, 8 predicted proteins | sample MGYA00242487_ERZ504511 | MGnify/ENA primary metagenome ERZ504511 (study PRJEB26092, sample SAMD00036241) | human gut metagenome | host: Homo sapiens | study: EMG produced TPA metagenomics assembly of... | reverse complement strand
GGTCATCCTGGCCGACGAGCCGACCGGTGCATTGGACTCCCACACCAGCCGCGAAGTTCTGGGAATGCTCCAGGATCTGCACAAGCAGGGCAATACCGTCGTCCTCATCACCCACGACAACTCCATTGCTGTGCAGGCCGAGCGCATCATCCGCCTCGAAGATGGCCGCGTCGTCTACGACGGCGACTCCCACGCACCCGAGGCAGTCGTTCAGCCGAACTTTATGATGGAAGAGCCGAAAGCCGGAGAGGAGGGGACGCAGGCATGATAAAGGAGACCTTCAAACAGGCCGTCCAGAACGTCTTGAGCAACAAAGTCCGCACCTTCCTCACCATGCTGGGCATCATCATCGGCGTCATGGCCGTCATCGTCATCGTCGGCCTCGGCAACGGCATGACCCACATGATGCAGGACTTCTACTCCGACATGGGCAGCGATATTCTGGGCGTCAACATCATGACCGCCAGCACCCGCACGGTGGAGGTCAGCGATGTGTATAACATCATCAACCAGAAGCCCGAGTATTATAAGGGCCTTTCGCCGATTGCCAGTGTCGACGACACGCTGCGGGTGGCGGGCGAGAAGTACCGCCGCACCTACATCAGCGGCGTCAACGAAGATTACACGACCATCAACAACTACAAGGTGGCCAAGGGCCGGGGCATCCAGTACACCGATTTGATAGACAACAAGAATATCTGTGTCATCGGCGACTATGTGGACCGCAAGATCTTCGGCGGCAACGGCCTCGGCAGCACCCTCAAGGTAGGTGCCAGTGAGTACCGCATCGTGGGCGTGCTGGAAGGCCGCTCCAAACCCGCCTCTCAGTACGAGGGCGGCAACGACGACGTTGTTCTCATTCCCTATACCACCCTGATGAGCGTCAACAACACCAGCAGTGTCAGCGAGTATTACGTCGTGCTGCAGGATGCAGACCACTCGGATGCAGCGCAGGAGTATCTGCAAAAAAGCATCAAGAAGCTGGTCAGCAAGGACGACTATGTCTACGTCATGAGCCTGAGCGCAGCCATGAAGCAGATGTCCTCCATGATCAACGTCATGGTGGGCGTCCTGACGGCCATTGCAGGCATCTCGCTGCTGGTCGGCGGCATCGGCATCATGAACATCATGCTGGTGTCTGTGACCGAGCGCACCCGCGAGATCGGCATCCGCAAGGCACTGGGCGCACAGGAGAGCACCATCCTGACCCAGTTCGTCGTGGAGGCCGGCGTCACGTCGGCGCTGGGCGGCTGCTTCGGCATCGTGCTGGGCTACATCGTCTCGGCCATCATCAACCAGATCCTTCCGTATATCCTGACGGACATCACCCTGAACGTCACCCCCTCGGCGGACGCGGCGGCCATCGCCGTGGGCATCTCCTGCGGCATCGGCGTCCTGTTCGGCTTCCTGCCTGCCCGCCGTGCCGCCCGCCTGAACCCCATCGAAGCGCTCAGATATGATTAAGGAGTTTACCATGAAAAAAACGATTCCTCGCATTCCTGCTGGCTGTCTGCGTGGCTGTTTCCATGCTGGTGCTGCCCGCCTCTGCGGTCGGCTCCAACGCGGCAGTCCAGACGGCGACGGCACTGGGCGGTCTGACCGCCGGGCAGGCCGGTTCTCTGGGTGCGCCCCTCACTCGTGGGCAGGCGGCCCGCCTCCTCACCGCATTCTCTGCTTACCGCGATACCACCACGGCACAGGGCCGCACCGGCCGCCTCTACAGCGATGTGGACAGCGACTCTCCCTATGCGGTCTACGTCCGCACCGCTGTCCAGAACGGCTGGATGACTGGCTACTCCGACGGCAGCTTCCGCCCGGACACACCGTCACGCTGGAAGAAGCCTGCACCATGGCGCTGCGCCTGCTGGGCTATGATGTGGCAAAGCTGGGTGGGACCTTCCCCACAGCTCAGCTCAGCAAGGCCAGCGCACTGGGCCTGCGCAATGAGATCAATGCCCGTCAGGGCGAGACTCTGACCCTCGAGCAGGGTACCATGCTCTTCTACAACGCCCTCACCGCCATGAACGGCAGCGGTCAGGTCTACGCCTCCACGCTGGCTTTTGCGGTGAGCAACGGTCAGGTGGACATCTCTTCTGTCCTGCTGGACAACGTCAAGGGTCCCCTTTCGTGGCAGATGCTTCCACCGTCCTGCCCTTTTGCCCCGGCAGCCATCTACCGCAACGACGAAGTCACCACCTCTGCGGCCCTCTCTCCCTATGATGTCTACTATTATAATGAGAGCGCCCGCACCGTGTGGATCTACAATAAGCGTGCCGCAGGCCGCGTGACGGCGGTCTCGCCCTCGGCCAGCGCTCCGACCTCTGTGACTGTGGCCGGCGTCACCTACACCATCGCTTCGCCCTCTGTGGCCTATCAGCTGTCTTCTCTGTCCGGCGGCGGCGTGGGCCAGGTGGTCACTCTGCTGCTGGGCATGAACGATGCAGCTGTCTCCGTCCTCACCGGCGACGCGGCAGACGCTGTGTTCTACGGCGTGGTCCAGTCCTCATCTCGCACCCTTGTGGAGACGAACAGCGCTGAGGTGCAGCAGGCTGTCTCGGTCATGTGTACCGACGGCACCGCCCGCACCGTCAATGTGAACAATAAGCTCAATTTCCCGGCCGGCAAGCTGGTGGAGATCAGCGTGGACGGTGACGGCGAAAGCGTCCAGTCCATCTCGCCCCGCTCGACCAGCGGCACCGTCAGCGCCGACGGCACCGCGCTGGGCGACACCCCGTTTGCAGACAACGTGCAGATCATTGATACGACGTCGGAGGGTGTGGCTGGGGCAGTTCGCCCCAGCCGCCTATCGGGGGTAACTCTGAGCGAAAGCGACATCCGCTACTACACCACCAATTCTGCGGGCCAGATCGACCGGGTCATCCTCGACGATGTGACCGGTGACCTGTGGGAGTACGCTGCGCTGGATTCTGTCCGCCGCCTGACGGACGAAGCCGCCAAGAAGATCGACAAAAAGATCAGCGACAAGGCACAGGACGCCGCAAGAGAGGCCGCAGGCCTCCCCGCTGCGACCACCACCAAGGTAGACAAGACCGATGAGGAGACCTTCCAGGATGTGAAGAACATCCTTGTCCCCAGCACCAGCGATGTGCTCTACGGCCTCATCGACGGCAGTGTCGTCAGCTCTACTTGGAACACCCTTACCGGCAAGACGGACCAGCTGTTCAGCTATGTGCTCCGCCGCACCGGCGACAGCGTGGGCGGTACGCTGGGCGACTTCCTCAATTATCTGGGCGAGGGTGCGACCTACGTCTGCTACTCCGGCGGCAAGCAGGTGGCCTACAGCACCGCCACCAAGTACCCCGTTATCGCAGGCGGCATCGCCATCGGCCGTTCTGCTGACGGCAAGGCCATCAACCGGATGCTCCAGCTCTCGCCGGTAGTCATCGACAAGCTGGGCGCAGCTTCGGTCATGAGCGGCGACAAGCGCTATGAGACCGCCGACAATATGCAGGTGTATCTGTGGTCGAAGGGCCAGTATTTCGCCACCTCGCTGCCCAAGATCAACACCGAGGATTATAAGCTCATCGGCTGGTACGACAACTTCGGCTGCTCCGGCGGCAGGAAGATCCGTATCCTTGTGGCCGTCAAGACGAACTGAGCCTGAAATTTTCCAATCACAGAACAGCAGCCTCGCGGCAGATGAAGCGGGGCTGCTGTTTTATTACGCTGCAAATTTGCTGTTGAATTTTACAGCGCATCTGTTATACTAGACTTGAAAGGAGCTGATCTTATGCCGAACATCAAACCTATTTCCGATTTGAGAAACTATACCGAGGTGCTGCGGGATGTCGAGGAAGGGGCACCGGTCTTTCTGACCAAGAATGGCCGCGGCCGGTACGCTATCGTGGATATGCACGATTATGAAAAGGCACAGGCTACCATCCGGCTCATGAACGAAATTGCCAAGGGCCGCCGTTCAGGGGAGACGGAAGGTTGGCTGACGCTGGAGGCCGTAGAGAAAAATCTCGGAATTGCCGATGAATAAAGTGATAGTAGCACCGAAAGCACAAGGTGATCTTTTAGAGATTCGGGATTATATTTCGGATGAGTTGCAAAATACAGCTGCGGCTAAAAAGGCAGTGGCTAAAATTACAAAGAAAATTCGGATATTGCAGGAACATGCATTGATGGGAGCGCCGTTAGCCTCCGTCTCCGACGCAAACAGTGACGAGAGGTTTCTGGTCAGCGGAAGCTATCTGATCTTTTACCATGTGAATGGCAGTGATGTGTTCATCGACCGTGTGCTTTACGGGCGCAGAGACTATCTGCGGGTGCTGTTTGGAGACAGCATCAAAGAGGAAACCGAATAAGCTGTCGGGAGGCCCCGCTTTGCGGGGCCTCCTTTCGTTCTCCTATTTGCCACACGCCCTATTTCGTGTTACAATAAAAACTAGAAAAATTGCGGAAAAAGGAGGTGCGGCAATGATACGCATTGCTCTGGTCGAGGACGAGGCAGAGGTGCGGGCGCAGCTTCAGGGCTATGTGCAGCGGCACACCCGGCAGTACGGCACCGAGTTCGCGGTGACGGAGTTCGCCGACGGCATGGAGCTGCTGGATGATTACCGCCCGGTGTACGACATCCTGTTTCTGGACGTGGAGATGAAGCATCTGGACGGCATGGAGACGGCCCGGCGGGTGCGGGAGCTGGACAAGGACGTCATCATCGTTTTTATCACAAATATGGCGCAGTACGCCATCGGCGGGTACGCCGTGGGCGCGCTGGACTATGTGCTCAAGCCGGTGCCTTATTTTGCATTTTCGCAGCAGCTGCGCAAGGCCGAAGAACAGCTGCGCCGCCGCGCACGGCATTATCTGGCCCTGCCGGTGGAGGGCGGGATGCGGCGGCTGGATTCGTCCCTCATCTATTATCTGGAAAGCGAGGGACACCGCGTCCATTTTTATACCGAAGAGGGCGATTTCGTGGCGGCAGGCACCCTGAAAGCCTTTGAGGAAAAGCTGGCCGAGCGGCCCTTTGCCCGCTGCAACAGCGGCTATCTTGTCAATCTGGCACAGGTGAAGAGCGTGCAGCAGGGGATGGTGCAGGTGGGGCCCTACGAATTGCAGGTCAGCCGCCCCCGGCGGAAAGCCTTCCTCGCGGCGCTGGCCGACCACATCGGGGGTGAGGGCGCATGACGGTACTGCCCAACATCCCGCGCCTGTATACGGCGCTGGCCGAGTGTCTGGCCGTGGGCATCTACGCCCTGCCGCTGGGCATCCGCTTCGGCAAAACGGCCACCATCGCTGCCAGTGCGGCATGGGTGCTGGCCCTGAGTGCTTTTTTGCAGGCCACGGGCAGCGTCCCGCTGGCGTGGTGGATCCCCTGCATGGCAGCAGCTGTGGGAATACAGTATTTATACCTCTGGGTCACCCGCACCATCTCCCTGCTGGAAGCGGGCTATGTCTGCGCCCGGGCCTTCGTTCTGGCAGAGCTGGCCGCCAGCGCCGAGTGGCAGCTGCACTGCTTCCTCTGGCCTCAGCGCAACGGGGCCGACGGCCTGTCACTGCTGCTTCTGGTGGTGGTCTATGGCGGCGTTTTCGGCTGCATCTGGGTGCTGGAGCATAAGCACACCAGTCCCAAGGGGCATATCGTCATCAGCGGAAAAGCGGCCCTCGTGGTCGTCGTCATGGCGGCGATGGTCTTCGCGGTGAGCAACCTGCTGTTCTTGGGCGACCGCGAGGTGGACATGAGCGTCTACTACATCCGCACGCTGGTGGACATCTGTGGCGTGCTCATCCTGACGGTCCAGCACGAGCAGCTGCGGGAGGCGGCGCTCCACAGCGAGCTTGCCGCCATGGACGAGGTGCTCCACCGCCAGTACGAGCAGTACAAGCGGAGCAAGGAGGGCATCCGGCTCATCAACAGCCGCTATCACGCGCTGAAAATTCAAATCGCGGACATCCGCGCCGAGCGCGACCGGGCCAAGCAGGACGCGGCTCTGGCTCGGATGGAGAGCGGCCTCCGGCAGTATGAGGCCGAGAACAAGACCGGCAACCCGGTATTGGATACCCTATTGACCGCCAAAAGCATGGACTGCCAGCAGCGCGGCATCAACATGACCAGCGTGGCCGACGGCAGCCAGCTGGGCTTTCTGAGCACGCGGGAGCTGTGTACCCTCGTGGGTGCGCCGCTGGACAACGCCATCGAGAGCGTGCTGGCCGAGCCCGACCCCGAAAAGCGTCTGCTGCGGGTGGCCATCTACAACCAGAGCGGCTGCGTGATGCTCCGCTTCGAGAACTACTGCGCCCAGCCCGTGGAGCTGGGCGCGGACGGTCTGCCCGTCCACAACGCCCACGGCGGCTACGACCTGCAGGGCGTGCAGGCGGCCGCCCAGCGCCACGACGGCACCATGACCCTTCATTGGGCCGACGGCTGGTTCACCCTGCGGATCCTGCTGCCGGTCCCATCGTGAGAAACGTCTCTGTCATCGCACAGCGATGACAGAGACGTTTTGTTATTCTGCACAATAAAACCGCGCTCGAAATTGTGGATTAGCACAATAAAATTTGAAATCAAATTGAAACTTCTGCAAAATATGCCTCCAAAATGACAGATTGTGAAGATGTTTGTGAATTTTCTTTGAATCCATTTATAATAGAGGCAACGCTCCGGGAGCTGTGCCCGGGAAATATGGATTCAGAATAAGGAGGAAGAAAATTATGTTGTCCATCAATCTGGATGATGTAATGCAGGTAGTTTCGAACATTCAGAACTATCTGATTGCATTCGGCGTCGTCCTCGTACTCGCGCTCCTCGTGATGTTCGCGGTGCGGAAGATGCCCAAAGCGAAAAAGAAGATGATCCGTGCGCAGTCCGGCCTCGCCATTCTGCTGGCGCTGGCGATTGTCGTCAACCTCATCTGCACCGGCCCCATGTCCACCATGCTGGATCTGGTCTCCGGTGAAGGCTCCATCAGCGAGGAGATTTCCGCAGAGGCCACCGAGCTGGTCAATGAGATCACCCAGGAGGGCATCGTTCTGGCTCAGAACGATGACAACATCCTGCCTGTGGCTTCCGGCTCCAAGCTGAACGTCTTCGGCTGGGCTTCCACCAGCCCCTGCTATGGCGGCACGGGTTCCGGCGCTCTGAACGACGCTTACCCTGTCACCGACCTGCTCACCGGTCTGCATGATGCAGGCATCGAGACCAACGACGAGCTGAGCAAGTTCTACACCGATTACTGCTCCACCCGCCCCAGCGTCGGCATGGCACAGCAGGACTGGACCCTGCCCGAGCCGAATGTCAGCCTGTACACCGACGAGATGATGGCAAACGCCAAGGCATACTCTGACACCGCCATGGTCGTCATCACCCGCGTCGGCGGTGAGGGCGCAGACCTTCCCACCGATATGTCTGCTGTCGTGGACGGCAGCTGGGTCCGCCGTGTGGCAGATTACCGTGGTTCTCAGCGCGGTGCCGGCTACTACAACGGCACTTACGATGACAGCCTGAACGAGGGCAATGACTGGGATAAGGGGCGACCACTTCCTGCAGCTGTCCAACCGGGAGGAAGAACTCATCGACCTCGTCACTTCCAACTTCGACAACGTCATCGTCGTTTACAACGGCGCAAACGCCTTCGAGATGGACTGGGTCAAGGATTACCCCAGATCAAGGGCGTCCTGCTCTGCCCCGGCACCGGCCAGTCCGGCTTTGAGGGCTTTGGCCGCGTGGTCGCCGGTGAGGTCAATCCCTCCGGCCGTACCGCTGACACCTATGCTGCTGACCTGACCGCTTCTCCGTGGTGGAACAACTTCGGCGACTTCAAGTACACCAACGCTTCCGAGTTCAATTCCAACGCAAGTATGTTCGACCCCGAGGGTACCACTCCCTCCTTCGTCAACTACGTTGAGGGCATCTACGTCGGCTACAAGTTCTATGAGACTGCCGCCGATGAGGGCCTCATCGACTATGACAAGGAAGTTGTCTATCCCTTCGGCTACGGCCTGAGCTACACCACCTTCACCCAGAAGATGAGCGACATCACCAACGATGGCGCAGACCTGAAGTTCTCCGTCACCGTCACCAATACCGGCTCTGTTGCCGGCAAGGATGTCGTGGAGATCTATAATGATCCTCCGTACACCAACGGCGGCATTGAGAAGGCCTCCGCAAACCTGCTGGACTTCGCCAAGACCAGCGAGCTTGCCCCCGGCGAGAGCGAGACCATCGACTTCACCATCCCGGTCGAGGATCTGGCTTCCTACGATTACAAGAATAACGGCTGCTATGTGCTGGAGGCTGGCGATTACATCATCAGCACCAACGCTGACTCCCACAATGTTCTGGATTCCAAGACCTACACTGTCGCTTCCGACATCGTTTACAACGAGTCCAACAAGCGCGAGAGCGACGAGGTCGTGGCGACCAACCAGTTCGATTTCGCCGAGGGCGAGATCACCTATCTGTCCCGTGCAGACGGCTTTGCAAACTACGACGAGGCCATTGCCGCTCCCGCTGCCTATGAGATGAGCGATGAGGTCAAGGCTGGCTTCGAAAACTGCTTCACCTACACCGAGTCCGGCTACGAAAAGGACGAAGATGCCAACGCAGAGGACATCACCACCGGCGCAAAGAACGGCCTCAAGCTGGCCGACCTGCGCGGCGTGGACTACAATGATTCCAAGTGGGAGGACCTGTTGGATGAGATGAGCATCGACGACCTGCAGCAGACCATCGGCTTCGGCGGCTATCAGACCGCAGCCGTGGACAGCATCGGCAAGGTGCGCACCAACGACTGTGACGGCCCTGCATCCATCAACAACAACTTCACCGGCGTCGGTTCTGTCGGTTTCCCGGCTGCTACCCTCATCGGTATGACCTGGAGCAAGGACCTGGCCCACGATTTCGGCGACAGCATCGGTAAGATGGCCAATGAGATGAACACTTCCGGCTGGTATGGCCCGGCTATGAACATCCACCGCACCGCATTCTCCGGCCGTAACTTCGAGTACTACTCTGAGGACGGTGTCCTGTCCGGTGCTATGGCCGCAAACGCCATCGCAGGCGCACAGGAGCACGGCGTCTACGCTTACATGAAGCACTTCGCCCTGAACGATCAGGAAGGAAACCGTAACTGCATGATGGCTACCTGGTCCAACGAGCAGGCCATCCGTGAGATCTACCTCAAGCCCTTCGAGATGTCTGTCAAGGAGGCTGACTGCCACGCTGTCATGTCTTCCTTCAACTACATCGGCAATCGCTGGGCTGGCGGCTGCTCTGAGCTGCTGCAGAACGTCCTGCGCGGCGAGTGGGGCTTCCTCGGCTTTGTCGAGACCGACTACTTCGGTGTCTACGGCTACATGACCGCTGATCAGGCTGTCCGCAACGGCGGCGACCTGATGCTCTGCACCACCGGCAACGATTACAACAAGGTGACCGTTCTGACCAACAGCAGCAAGCAGGCAATGCGCACCTCTGCCAAGAACATCCTCTACACCGTTGTCAACAGCCGCGCTTATGAGGCTGAGAACCTGAACCCCGGCATGGCAAAGTGGAAGATCGTCCTGATCGGCGCTGACGTCGTGGCCGCGCTGCTCATCGTTGGCTTGGAGTACACCGCCATCAAGAACTACAAGAAGCGCAAGGAAGAAGAGGAAGAAGTCTAAATCGGACCCTCTCTCCATGCAGCACCTGAACTGAACCAACGGCAAAGGCCCGCTGCACCAGACAGCGGGCCTTTGCCCTGCTCAGGATAAAATGAGGAAAATGCGATGAAGCATACCGACATCATCCAGAAACTGAACTTAGAGCAAAAATGCGCCCTGCTCTCAGGCGAGACGGTCTTTACTACCCGCGCTCTGCCGGGCAAGGGCATCCCGGCCATTACCCTGTCGGACGGCCCCAACGGTGTCCGCAAGCAGGCCGGTGCCGCCGACCATCTGGGCCTCAACCCCAGCGTTCCGGCAACCTGCTTTTCCGACCTCTTCCGCCACTGCGTGCAGCTGGGATGAGAAGCTGGGCGAAGCCGTGGGCGAGGCACTGGGCGAGGAAGCCGCTGCACAGGAAGTGGCTGTCCTGCTCGGTCCCGGCCTGAACATCCAGCGCAGCCCCTTTGCGGCCGCGACTTCGAGTATTTCTCGGAAGACCCCATCCTCGCGGGCAGGATGGCCGCTGCCTATGTGCGCGGCATCCAGAAAAACGGCATCGCTGCCTGCCCCAAGCACTTTGCGGTCAACAGTCAGGAGCTGCGCCGCATGGCCAGCGACTCGGTGCTCGATGAGCGCACCCTGCGGGAACTGTATCTGACCGGTTTCGAGATCGTGGTGAAAGAGGCAAAGCCCAAGACCATCATGACCTCCTACAACCTCATCAACGGCACCTACGCCAACGAGAATGCCCACCTGCTGCAGGACATTCTGCGGAAGGACTGGGGCTTCGACGGGGCCGTCGTCACCGACTGGGGCGGCTCCAATGACCACGCCCTCGGCGTGAAGAACGGCTCCACCCTCGAAATGCCCTGCCCCGGCGGCGACTCCATCCGGGAGCTGATGAAGGCTGTACAGGACGGAAAAATTTCCGAGGCCGACGTGGACGCCCGTCTCGACGAGATGCTGGAACTGGTGCTCTCCACCCACGCTGCGGTGGAAAAAAGCGTCCCGCACCTTCGACGCTGCCGCGCACCATAAGCTTGCCCGCCGCGCGGCCGCAGAGAGCATCGTCCTGCTCAGGAACGAGGGCGGCATCCTGCCGCTCAAGCCCAATGAGAAGCTGGCCGTCATCGGCGACTTTGCCGAGACGCCCCGCTATCAGGGCGCAGGCTCCAGCGCCGTCAACGCCCTGCAGGTGGACACCCTGCTGGACAGCATCAAGGCCGACGACAGCGGCATCACCTTCGTGGGCTATGCCTCCGGTTT
>ENA-OPZZ01002037-OPZZ01002037.1-human-gut-metagenome-genome-assembly--contig:-NODE-2037-length-10879-cov-4.268601_pt1 | contig 10879 bp, 10 predicted proteins | sample MGYA00242487_ERZ504511 | MGnify/ENA primary metagenome ERZ504511 (study PRJEB26092, sample SAMD00036241) | human gut metagenome | host: Homo sapiens | study: EMG produced TPA metagenomics assembly of... | reverse complement strand
TAGATGTATTACTTTTGCGAATTATAGATTTTAATGTCTTCAATTCATCATCTGTAAGTTTAATGACATATTTTCTTGGTCTTGCCATATAAATCACCGCCGTTTTCTTTTATTTTAACATGAAGCGGCTATAATAGCTATAAATATTTAGTTAAATGTCAACAATACAGTACACTAGTGGGTTACTGAAAGAGTCGATTCATTTGATTTTTGCAGATAAAATTTGTATTATCATAACGCATGATTTAGAAATGGCATCTATTGCGGATACAAGTATAAATTTATCAGATTAATGGTTAAAAAGGATTTTAATTACTTCTTTTTAAAAGGCAATAAATATTTCTTTAGGTCTTGTAAAGAGACGGAAACTATTTTTTATCATTATGCAGAAAATCATGTGGAAGAATTAAAATTTAGGAACGAATGTGTAGTAAGTGGAAATGAGTTCAATGAGTTTATACTACGAAAATTCGATTATAACCTTGGAAGAATATATAGACCTTTTTTGCAGTACATACGTTAAAACGTTAAGTTTGGTAGAATGCCCATTATATTCTAAGCAGCTTATAACTTGGAAAAAATGAAAAAAGTAGTTTTACAAGGGGATATATAAAAACTTAAAAAAATCCACGGTGTTACGAATTGTACAAATCTTTTTGGAATAATTTGAAGTTTTTAATCGGAAACGGGAATTGGGCACCAATAGAGTATTTGATGCTTCCAACAAGTACTTATAATTGTCTTAAAAAGACAAAAGTTTTGTTTTATCCAGAATTTAGAACAAAAATATAATTCTGTTGAAAAATTATGCTGTATCCGAAAAATGGGTGTGCATTCTTCTGAAATTGTGATAAAGGCACTGTAAAAATGGGATGATAAAGCAAAAAAACTATAGGTCACTCAATTCTGGAGCAGGAAAAAGATTTTTTGTGTCCGTGGGAAAATCGGTTTATGATGTAAAATGTAGATATTACAATACCGCTTTAAAAATAGTTCTGGGAGAATATGAAGAATACATATATAGGTGTTAAATTCAAATGCAGACAAGGAAAGATTTAACTATTCGTATATATATCAAAGACTTTTTCGATATGGAAATGTTTATTGGCTTATGGAACATCAATTGCGGGACTTGTAAGTAAATGAGGATAGGTCTTTGATGAAACTCATTTTATACCGGATGAAGCAATAATTCATGTGAAGTGCAGCAAATATTTTTTCTGGCGTTATTAAAAAATGAAAACTATTTTTATCATTATACAGAAAGTCATGTGGAGGAATTGTAATATGAGAAACAGAGAGATGGGGGTGTGAAGAAAAACAGAATTATAGTAATTGCTGATGAAGGAGAAATGACATGGGAAAGTTTGATTTTGTTGGAACAACGAGCAGAGTTTTATCAAATGAAAAGTATCCAGGATGCCCTTTCCAACCTGACAGTTTTCTCTTATCATTTGATTTTAATTGCAGTAAAACGAGAACTGGAAATAGTATGCCAACTTGTAGAAGCAATCCGAAAGCTGGTGATAACACCTATGATTGTTTTATTACCGGATCATTCTGAAATGCGAAATAAAATCATTTACTTGGGGGGCAGATGTGGTATTGACACAACCGTATACAGCGGAAGAAGTCAGTCTGCAGTCGTATGCATTGATTCGCCGCTATACAGAATGGAAATCGGAAAGAAAAGAAGAAATCCCTGTTATGGTGGGAAAACTGAAAATCCTTCCACTTCAAAGAACAGTAGAATGGGAGCATAAAAGAATCCCTGTTGTAAAAAGGGAGTTTGATTTTCTGTATCTGTTAGCAACTACGCCGGGAAGAGTATATACATACAGTCAGATCTATCAACTGGTATGGCAGGAGTACCCACATGGGGATATTACAAATATTATTTACTGCATGGTACATCGACTGAAACAGAAATTGAAAAAAGTAGATGTAAATGCAGAGCATATAATCAGCAGTGTAAAAGAGGTTGGATATTGTTTAAAAGTATATAAGGAATCATAGAAGGCGGGTTTCTGAAAATGGAGCCTGCTTTTTATATGGCGAGATTTGGTTGTAACTGTAATAGAAAAGAAATGACAGGAAAACTGACAGTCTGATGACAGATTCGTTTTGTATACTACTTCTTTATGTAAAAAATGGGCTTCGTTCCATGACATAAAGGAGCAGTGTATGTGCCGGAAAGAGCTACAAAAGAGAAAAACCTAACTTCATATGCAGCGTTTGGTGGTGTCGCAATTCAAAACAGGATTGCGGCATCTTTCTTTTTGTGGAGAAAACTCCGGTTCATACAGTCTTTTGCCTGTGAGAAGGCAAGGTCACCGCCACTCCGATTTGATTTCAAAAAAATTCAGATCGGAGGAAAAGAAAGGTGACATTTCATAAAGCAAAAGAAGAATCTAAATGGAAACAGTGGAAGGAGCAGGAGGAACGGATTTTGCGAAAATCCGGTGTCAGTGAAGAGGTAATCCAAAGACTTCGTGAATTAGACTGGCAGGACTTTAATGCGGAGCGGAGATTCTGGGAACATTTTTCTTCTAATCAAGAAGAATTATACACCGGGGAATTGGAAGAACCATCTTCAGTGGTGCTTAATATTCAACAGTTACTTGACAGTGTGGAAAATGAGCAACTGTTACAGGTTCTTTGGAGTCGGATAAGAAAACACTGCAGATTTTACTTCTGAAGATGTGGGGATTTTCAGTTCATGAAATTGCAGGCCAGATGGGACTGCCGGAAAAGACCATTTATACACGGATTGAGCGATTAAAGAAAAAATTAAAAAGTTTGAAGAAGTGAAGAAAATGGGGTATCTCATCGGCTCTATATATGAAAGGGGTAATTGCCCCTCGTTCCTTGATAACCACATACCAGCATTACAGGTACGTTCCCAAAGATAGAAGCGTGACAGCATAAGCGCCAGGACGGATGGGGACAAGCACTGCTGGATTGTTATGGAAAGGTCTGTCCAAAGACTATGGCGGATCATTTCGTGAGAAAACTGTCAGTGCCTGTTCTCATTCTGAGCGACTCCTTATAGCTGTGAATGGACTTTCGCAGGTCTTTCGCCAGGAGCATCGGAGGGGGATAATGATACGAATTTCTTCCCATAAGGAAGAGGATGGACTCTAAGTTGTAATCAGCAAGACTTTCAGAAAATCTGCGAGCGGTGCCAAGCGAAGCATCCGCCTGTAATGTTCCCTACCATAGATGTGGTGTGGCAGCCGGGGAGTCGAGGACAAATACGGTACCAAAGAAAAGAAGAAACGATAAGAAATCAAAAAAGAGCGCATCAGGAAGTGGAGAAGATCTTCCGGGTGCTATTTCCGGAACAGGGACTGGCAGTCAGGGAAGAGCAGATCCGTCTATGCCATGAAATGCTGGATACTCTGCTGGGAGAACAGATTGCCTTGTGTGATGCAGGGGTAGGAATTGGGAAGACCTATGCCTATCTGGTAGCCTGTGTATTATTGCGGAAGTATTCCATGCTGACAGGGCGAGGAAATCCATTGGAACAGCGCCCGGTGGTGGTGTCCACCTCCAGCATTGCATTGCAGAAAGCCATTTTAACAGAATATATTCCCTTTTTGTCTAGGGTGCTGCTGGAGCAAGGAATCATTCAGTCCCCGCTTCGGGCAGTGGTGCGAAAAGGGAAAGAACACTTTGTCTGTGACAATAGGCTGGAACAACGAATCGAAGCAATCCGCCATAAACAGAAGAATGCTGTTCAAAAAGCAGCATTACTGTCCTTGCGAAAGCATTACGATATGGATAGCGTAAAGAATCTGAGCGGGTTTGACAGAAGGCTGGTCTGTGTGCCGAAATTCTGTCCAAGAGAATGTCCGGGCAGGCAGATGTGCCGCTATCAGAGATATCTGGAAGAATCCAGGAAACAGGATGTGTTCATTCAAATCTGTAATCATAATTATTTACTGGCAGATGCATATCACAGAGCAGAAGGATACAAGCCTTTATTGTCTGATTATCGGACGTTGATTGTAGATGAAGCTCATAAGTTACCGGAAGCGGCAAGGCAGATGTTTGGAAAAAACCTGTGTATGGATGATATCCGGGAAATAGCATATTATCTGGAACGGGAGCATCAGAAAGAAGAGGCAAAAATCCTGCGGACAGTCATGCATGACGCATTGCATGTTGTTGGTGCAGAACACCGAATTGGAAAAGGAATCCGGGAAACGTTCCGTAATACAACAAATAGTGTGGTTTCTCTGTGGGAAGGCGTAGAGATGCTGGAATTTCTTTTAGAAAAGCTGGAGCGAAGTGTTCCAAAGTGGATATGGAACCGGCTGGAAGAAGCAAAGGATGTGCTGGAGTGTTTTTGTAGCAGCGATGAGAAATATGTTCGTTATCTGCATTTGGATACAGAGCAGCTTCCCGTTTTGTGTGCAGCTAGCCGGGAAATCCCAGGACTGCTCCGGAAGATGTTATGGAACTGGGAAGAAGGAATGTCCGCCATCTTGACCAGTGGGACACTAAAGGCAGGAACAGGCTTTTTACGCACCAGGCAGATCACCGGGCTGGAGGGAAGGGCAGGAGTGCAGGAATATGTGGCAGAGTCCCCTTTTTCCTACGAAAAGAATTGTCTGCTATACCTGCCAAAGACGTTGGATCATTGCAGGAGAGGAAGCCGGGAAGAGGCGGTGATGGTGGCAAACCATATCCATTCTCTGATCTGTTCCACTTATGGGCATACGCTGGTACTGTTTACTTCTTATACACTGATGGGAAGTGTGTATCAGATTTTAAGAGATAGCCTGCCATTTCCCATGGTGGAAGTATGGAGACACTCCCAGGAAGAAATCCTGCGCTTTAAGACCATGGAGAATGGGGTACTGTTTGCAGCAGGCTCTTGTTGGGAAGGAGTAGACTTTCCGGGAGATATGGTGTCTTCCCTTATCATTGTGAAACTGCCCTTTGCAGTGCCGGATCCCATCAGTGAAGCAGAGAAGGAAACCTATGATTCCCTGGAAACCTATATTCAGTCCATCATTGTGCCGGATATGCAGAAGAAACTGCGCCAGGAATTTGGGAGAGCCATTCGTACAGAAACTGATACTTGTGTGGTGTCTATTTTAGATATTCGGGCGGTAAAAGGCGGCAAGTATCACGAAGACGCGATGTGTGCGCTTCCGTCCTGCCGGATAGCAGAAGAGTTGAAAGAGGTACAGGATTTCATCCGCAGCCGGAAAGGTGTAGAGTATTATTTGTAATAGGCAAAATTCTCTTTCCAGCCTTGTTGCTTGTGCTTATTTTCCAGACGCTTTTAGGGGAAAAGTTTAGTACAGTTTTTGGGGCGGTTTTGGAGAGATTTGTGTACCGGTACGAGGGAAACCTCAACGGCATAGAAAATGCGGTAGTTCTTTTGAGTTATCCGGAAAAAGCATTTGGTAATCCCAAAGCATTGCGTGCTTTCATCAGTACAAACGTAGCCCTATCTACACAGGAGATTCTTTCCTGGTATGTGTGTCGATGGCCGATTGAAGTATTTTTCCGCCAATGTAAGGAGAAACTGGCACTGGACGGCTATCAGATACGCTCTGCACAGGGAATCAAAAGGTACTGGCTGCTTATGTCACTGGCACATTTCATGTGTGCAGTAGGTACTGGTAGATTCTGCTCGTTTGAAACTGGATATCACGAAATCTGTGATACCATTCAGCTGGAAAAGTATCGTTATCTTTTTCAATGCGCAAAGGAAAGTAATGATTTTGATTCATTTATGAAATTCGCAGTGTAGTTTTGTGCAATTTTTCAAATTTGCTCATTTATAGTTAAGAAATAAAATTGGCAACAAGTTTGAAGAAAAGGGGAGAAAAAAACCTCAACATTGTACACAGGGATCTTATGCCATGAAAACAGCTATTATGCCCTTAGATGGCGATGAGTTTGACCTAGATAATGGAGTTTATCTGAGAGGATATTCAACAGATCAGGATGATTGGCCAGCTGCTCAGACTGTACATACATGGGTAAAAGAGGCTGTAGAAAAACATACTTCAAATTCACCAATCGATAAAAATACCTGTATTAGAGTTGTATATGAAGATAAGTATCATATTGATTTACCAATTTATATCATGGGTGAGAATAGTGCTGGAGATAGTATAGCATATTTAGCTCATAAATCTAAAGGGTGGATTGAAAGCGATCCTAAAGCATTTACAGCTTGGTTTCAGGGATATGTTAATGAAAATGGGCAGGAAATCCGTCGCATGGTAAAATACTTGAAAGCATGGAAAGATTATAAGAACATTGATATTAAAGGAATGGCAATAACAATTTTAGTATGCAATAATTTTAGTGTGACTGAAAAACGGGATGATTTATCTTTATTGGACACTGTTACGAATATTATTGATTTTTTAGAGGATAGTTTCCATTGTTATAAACCAGTTACTCCTACTGATGAGGATTTGTTTGCAGATGTTAGTGAGACTTCAAAAAATGAAATCTTAAAAGGACTTAATAATTTAAAAAAGAAATTAGATGCTGCAATAAATGAAAAGAGTAACGAGAAGGAAGCGACAGATATTCTTCAAAAAGTTTTTGGTGAAAGATTTCCAACTGGAGAAGATGCCGATAAAGATATAGCAGAGAGTACGGCAGGACCAATAAAATTAGGGAACGAGGATAAACATTTTGCATAAAGATGTATATGAATATTTAGTGGAAAGTGGAATTTCCTGCGAATATATGGAGAAAGAAAAACAAATAAAGATTTTCATTCAAACTGAAGGAAACCAGTATGAATTACGCATGAAATTTCCACAATATTATCCTTATGAATTTCCAGAAATTTATATCGAGGATCAAAAAGAACTTTGTATACCACATTTATATACAGACAATAAATTGTGCTTATATGATACAAACGAAGTATTGCCAAATCCGGAACGATATCGAGAAGAAGCCCTGGAGAGTGTCAGACGTGCAAAAGATTTATTGGTAAGTAGCGAAAAACAAGAAAATATAATTGATTATCAAATAGAGGCGATTTCTTTTTGGGATGCTAAGGCAACTGGAAAAATTGATTATCTGGGATCTGGAAATACAGATACACATTTATTGTGGAGTTGTGAATGGTTAGATGGCAGCTTAGAAATCTTGCAAAGGATGAGCAGGTATCTTGTGTAGCAAAAATGAAGACGGGACCAAGTATTGAAGTGGAAGACTATATTTTAAGCTTTCAGTATATGGAAGAAAGCCGCAAAGAGCTGGAGATGCTGAAACTTTCCGAAGGAAAGATGCCGCAGAAAGAAGATGAGATTGCGGTTCCTAAATCATACTTAAAAAGGATTGGAAAGCTTGAAAAGCTTGGAACGAAGCTTTCTTTTACTTTTTTAGATGGAACGACGGAGACATTCACTGTCACAGGATTTTTGAAAGAGCAAGGAAAGTCAAAAGTATATTCCGTTGTTTTATCTGAGCAGTACGCAGAGAATGGTTCGCAGCTCTCGCAAGTACCATATACAGCACTTGTACGGATTCACAATGCAAAACAATACGATCAGACCGGATTTTTAAATGAGATTCGTGACCTCGCAAGTAAGTATGGAATTGAGCGAAAACAGGTGAATGAGAACAATGCATTTTTAAACACACTTTCCGGAGATTCCAATGCTTTGCAGCAGACTGTGATGGTTATAGTGATCGGTATCGGAATTTTATTTGTCAGCGTTCTTGTAATCTACAGTGTATTTTATCTGTCGGTAATCGGAAGAATTCGTCAATTCGGTCAGCTTTCTACGATTGGCATGACAAGAAAGCAGATTCGGAAAATGATTCGAAGAGAAGGAATTTTGCTCAGTATGCGTGGAATTCCAATTGGTCTTTTATTAGGGGCAGCAGCGGCGTACTTGGCACAAAGGGATGGATGGGATTGGAAGAACACCATTGTGACCGCCATAGGTGTCACGATTGCTGATCTGATCACAGTGCTGATTTCTATTCGGAAACCTGCAAAGCTTGCGTCTGCGATCTCTCCAATAGAGGCGGCAAAATATTCCGGGGAGACCGAAAAACAGGGAAAAAAGGAGACAAAAAAAGCTTTACAGAAAGCTAAGCCCCATACGGCTTGCAAAACTCAATTCTGAGAGGAACCGAAAAAAATCAATGTTGACGATGATTTCACTCGGAGTGGGCGGTATTTTGTTTATGTTGGGAGCCACGTTTATAGAGGGAACCAGTCTGGATGAGTACGCAAGAAGCGGAGAATTTTCTTATGGAGAGTATCAGATTGGTTTTTCCTCTAATGCGGTAGAGACGATGGCACATGGAAGAACCGGAATACAGATGAAAAATCCATTGAGCTTAGAGTTTATCAAACAGATAGAACAAATTGAAGGGGTGAAAAAAGTACATCGTTTTGAGCGGGCAGAGGTAAAATGGGAGGCAAACGGAGAAAATGTGGATGATTCGGTAAACACCTTTTCTGAAAAGATATTAAAAGATATGAATCGGGCAATGGGAACCAGTTTGGACTATGCCGAGATGGCACAAAAGAAAGAACTGATCATAAACAAGAATGATCTAGTGCAGGAATTATTCGGATGGGAGTTTGCAGTCGGGGATAAAATAGAAATTACGTTCTTTAATGGGACAGAAAATGTCACGGAGGAATTTACCGTTGCAGGGATTCTGCCAAGTGATTATGAGGAGCCATCTCCGAAGTGGCAGTGGCTGATTCTGCCGGAACAAAGTGTGAAAGAGATTATGGGAAACATAAATCTCACAGATTTGTTGAGTGTATCTACGGAAAAAGAGAAAGAAAAAGCGGTGGGGGAAGCTATCCGGGAACTTGTGGAGGAGAATCCGCTACTTGCAATGGAGACAATCGAGGAGGAAAGAGACAAAGTGGAAGAACAATTCCACATGCTGCATGGAACGATGCTTGGGTTGTCTGCGTTTATTATTTTATTCAGTCTTTTAAATCTTTTGAATACACTGATCACCAATATGGTCACAAGAAAACAGGAATTTGCGATGCTGCAGTCCATCGGAATGTCGGAAAAACAATTATATCAGATGGTACAGAGTGAAGGAATTTTGCTGGCTGGCGGAAATGTCCTGCTCACCTTGGTGGGAGGAACACTTGGCGGAATCGGTATGATTGAGATTATGAGACATTTTGAAGCGGAATATATGCACTATCATTTCCCACTGTGGTATTTTCTTGTGTATACGGTCCTGCTTGTAGTGATTCCGATTATTGTGTCGAGAGTTGTATTCTATTTCTTCAAAAAAGAGGCATTGGTAGAAAGGATTCGGAACAGTGATTAAAACAGAGGCGATGCTACATCGCCTCTGTCTCTTTCTTCCAGTCTTGAATCTGTCCTAATATAATGTTCATGAGACTGGTGCGCGCCTCCACGCTCGCCCAGGCAATATGCGGTGTGATCAGTAGCTTTTTACTGTCTTTGATCCGAAGGAGCGGATTTGTTGCACACATTGGTTCGGTGCAGAGCACGTCCAGACCGGCGGCTGCAATCTGACCGGATTCCAGAGCATCAGCAAGATCTTCTTCCACGACAATCGGACCACGGCCAAGATTCAGAAAGATGGCAGAAGGCTTCATTTTAGAAAGCGCTTTCGCATCAATTAAATGCTCTGTGTTTGGAGTGAGTGGAGCATGCACGGAAATGATATCGGAGGTGGCAAGGAGTGTGTCAAAATCTGTCCGTGTATATCCGTCCTGAGTGTTGCTTCCGGAGGTAGAATAATAGATTACATCTGCACCGAATGCCTTTGCAATATCTGCGACCCTTCGTCCGATATTGCCAAGTCCGATAATTCCCCAGGTCTTTCCATGAATCTGGCAGAAACGCTCTGCAAAATGGGTAAAAATGGTGTCGCCAACGTAGCGTTCCTCTTTTACATAATCATCGTAGTATCTGAGCTTTTCTAAAAGATAGAACAACATGGCAAATGTATGTTGCGCAACGGATTCTGTTGAATATCCGGCAACATTGCGCCATGCAATATTGCGTCTGTCAAGGTAATCCTTGTCGAGATTATTGGTTCCGGTTGCAGTGACACAGACGAGCTTTAAATTGCGGGCAGTGCCGATGGTATGCTCATTCACCTGAACTTTGTTCAGGACGAGTACGTCTGCATCGATCACGCGCGCAGGGACTTCTTCTGAGGAAGAAAAGTCATACTTGACCACTTCGCCCAGTTCCTCATATCCGGATAAGTCGATATCGATCTCCGATCGTCTTCGCATCTAAAAAAACAATTTTCATGGAAATATTCCTCCTTCTGATTTTGGTCGTTTTTAATTTATTATAGAAAAAACATCGGGAAAATGCAAAATGATTTTTCCGTTTGCGATTGGGAGGAAGTGTGATACAATTGTTATGGACTTTTAGAACACAAAAAGGAGCTGAGGAAAAGATGATACAAGATATAGAACCATATGTTTATAATAATGCATATGATCCAAAAGCACCGGATAAAGACAGTTTTGTGCTTTACTGTCACGATATGGAAGTGCTTGTGAAATATGAAGGGAAAGAGATAGCATTTCCAACATTTGGTGAGTTGGAAAAATTAAATCCAGATATTTATGAGCAGTATACGTATCTGTTTTCAATTGACCAGATGAGATTTTATTTGACAGAACATCTCACTTATGATGCAGCAGGTAATTTTCAGATGATACATAAGGAGCAGTTCAGACATGCAAAACCACGGCATCTGGCATTTGCAGGAATTACGGGATTCCAGCTTTATAATTGGTATAAAAGCAGAAAATACTGTGGCAAATGCGGAAAACCGTTGAAGAAAGATCAAAAAGAGCGGATGTTATACTGTGAGAATTGTCATCAGATGGAATATCCGAAGATTT
>ENA-OPZZ01002035-OPZZ01002035.1-human-gut-metagenome-genome-assembly--contig:-NODE-2035-length-10885-cov-2.203476_pt1 | contig 10885 bp, 12 predicted proteins | sample MGYA00242487_ERZ504511 | MGnify/ENA primary metagenome ERZ504511 (study PRJEB26092, sample SAMD00036241) | human gut metagenome | host: Homo sapiens | study: EMG produced TPA metagenomics assembly of... | reverse complement strand
CCAGATACAAGGCACGGAATTTTGGCAGGGAAATGTGTCCGGAGGCAAGTTGTTCTTCCGTCAGCATTAATCCCTGACTGAGCTGTGCCAGCGTATCCAGACTGCTCTCTTCCATGGCGACAAACTGACCGGATTTCAAACGATAATAGTTTCTCTTGCGGTTATATTTTGACAGCAGGAAAGCCAATTGTTCCAGACTCATGCCCTCTGCTTCCATGTTAAAATCCAGTAAATTGCCATTTAAGGACACACCAAGGGATACTTTCGGCGGCTGAATGACCTGAATCTTTTTCAGGCGATCCGAGATATACACATCGGCAATCTTCTCACATTCCGCCAGTCCCCTGGTCAGAAAATCATAGAGTTTGTCGTTATCCTCCACAATGGCGGGAAGGCCTGTGGCATCGTCTTTTGCATTGCAATAGCCGGACAGAAGGGCTGCAACCTTTGCTTCCTGCCGGATGTTTCGATGTTGTTTTTTGCTATCTGTCTGAAAAACATGGTATTCCCGGTTATTTTCGTAATCCGCTACCAGATCACAGGTGATGATATCCCGTTGTGGCAGATCCAGATACAGGCGGAAACTGACATCCTCCGGCAGATAATTTTCCGGATAAAAATGTTCTTTCACAATATAATATTTTTTCTCCAGTTCCGGAAGCATTTCCCGGGCAAACAGCGGAAGGTCGGACTCAGCTATGAAGGATTTGCCGCCGCACCAGCCGGTCATGCGGTCTTCAAACAGGTTGATAGCCTGATGTGTGTGTCTGCTGCTGTGGTAAATTTTTTGATCTTTGAAAATGTAGTTCCAATCCAGACTAGAGACAGATGGAATCTGTTCCAATTTCAGTTCGAGGCCGCCCTCCACTGCGGTGAGCGTCAGTGTCTTTTTATATTCTTCATCGGTCAGATACCAGAGGCCCTGATTTTTTGTGGATGGTTCCAGCATGGTGCCGGAGTCTGCCACTATCTCAATAAAGGCATCCAGAAGTTCATTTTTCAGGGTAAAATTACGGATATCCGTACTGTACCAATAATTGTAATCCTGATACTGACGGATAAAAAAGGACATCAGAGAACGGCTGTTATCATCGAAAGCATCCAGCTGATGGACAAAAGCCAGATTTTTCCCATATTTATGCATCTCTGTCTGTTGTACATGCTGCACCAATTCCGGAATACTTTTTACGACATACATTTTTTATCTCCGATACGCAGGGAAACAGATGGCGTTTTTCCGGAAATGTCCAGCGTTGGTTCCAGATGGATGCGGCCGATGAGTGCACCATCGGTGATCATCCAGTTTTCCTGATTGCCGAACTGGCGGAGAATCTGCTGCATACTGTTATCTGTCCGGGCGGGATGTTCCCAGATACTTTCCTGTGAAACAGTGCTGTTTTCAGAAAAAACGGAGGAAGTGTTCCCATAGAAAGTATCCCTGTCATCGTATTCTGATGCAAAGGGCAGCGGCATGGAAAATGGGGAGGTAACAGTCTTTGACTGTCCGTCCGTGTGCATATAGTAGAGTATGGTAGCAACGCAGTGTTTGCAGATTCCGTCAGATGTTAAAAAATCTTCACAGGGACAGTAATAATCTATGTCCTGTGGTTCGCCATATTCATCGTAGTAAAGGGTGACTTCCACCTTATAATTATTTTATTTGTGCCATGAATGGTGGCACGCAGATTCAGTTCCTTGTCACCGTATACACCTTCTGTCTCAAAGGAGGAAAAATTCCAGAACACCGTTGGTGCTTTCCAGTAATTTTCCACGGTAAAAAGTCTGTTCATCTGTCTGTTCTCTGATATCCCGTTCTGTCCACATCTTGTTTTCTGATTCTCCTTTTGGGTTCTATTATAATATGGAGGAAAAAGAAAGTCTATATAAGAAAAGTTCACCTCAGTTATAGGAATCCTAACTGAAGTGAACTGTAATGTAATGGTTATATCAGGAAGTAAAATCCATCTTTCCGATGACTTCCACATGTACTTCTGAGCCGAGAAACAGATCCATACCGTAGGCCATGGCATTCTGCTGTTCTTCCTGAAAAATGACATCGCTGATTTCTATAGCACCCTGTTCCAGTGCTTTTTCCCGGGCAGCAGTTTCTCCGGCTTCTTTTGCATAGGCAAGTGCTTCGGCATATGTCTCGAAAATCTGCGGCTCTTTCACACCATAGACGTAGTAACCGCTTTTTGTTTCTTCCTCCGAATTCATCTCATAGTTGGCTTTGATGTGGATGATGACTTCTGCGCGGATATCACCGATGACGGCTCCCAAAGCGTTGGTGACACCGGCTTCCTGTGGAACAAAACAGGTGGTTCCAAGGAGTCTTGCTACTTCCGGGAGAAAGACATGGATCGGTGCACCGACCCCCACCAGTACCGCATCGGACTGGAAACGTGCCTGGATCAGATGATTATGGTTGTCCTGTCCGTCTTTGGAAAAACGGAAACATTCTTCTGCCAGAAGGTTGATCTCATCCGTGTAGGCATAGCCTTTTGTCTTGCGGAAACGATCTTCCAGCAAAATGCGGACGATGTTTTGTAAAGTTTCTTTTCCACCAGTTCATACACCAGTGCCGGGATTTCTTCGGGTGTGTGATGGGTGGATTTTGCCAGAAAAGCAACTGCCAGCCGGGAAGCCTTTGCATCATACAGTGTAAAATCGCTCCGGATACACATCATATCCGTTGGAGTCAGACCGCTGCGCAGGATAATGCCCTCGTCTTCCAGACGTTGCAGGTTCAGCTTATATACATCCGTGTGAAGAGCGTGTGCTGTTTCAGCCAGACTCAGTGGACCGTCTTCCAGCATTCTGACCAGTGTTTGCTCTTCTTCCGTGTAGCGTGGATTACCGGCGATGTCTTTCTGCTTTATATAGAAAGAATACATCGGTTTGGAGTGTCCTTTCCAGTAATTGTCATCCAGATTATCCAGAACCCGGAAAAGGTCGGGATATTGCGCAGCCAGGATACACAGCGGCATAACACGGCGGTCAGACAGGAAAAGGTTGTTTTCCTGATAACAGATTTCACTGTCACCGCCCAGACCGAAGGTGTCTACATAAAGACCTTTGACAAAGGTACGCCAGCTGCCAATCTGGATGCCGTTGTCTGCGCGGACAGGCAGATGATTTTTGACCAGTGCGATATCGCTGGTAGTTCCGCCCATGTCAATGATGACAGACTTTGGATAATGTCCCAGGTAGGCACCGCCCATAACGCTGGCAGCAGGACCGCACAACAATGTTTCCACCGGATGGTTGAGGGCATAAGTTTCGTTCATCAGGGAACCGTCGCTGCGCATAATGACTACCGGATAATTCAGATTTCGTAGCTGCATGCTGGAACGGACTGCTTTCAGAAATCCATCAATGACCGGCAGCAGGCGGGCATTTAAAAGTGCGCTGGCTCCGCGCTGGATGACGTTGCGGTCATGGAATAGATGATAGGCACAGACAATCGGCATGGAACTATGTCTGCGAACCAACTCTGCAGCTTTCTGCTCATATGCACCACCGTTTTCTTCTGCATTCATCTGGGCGATGGCGACGCTGTCATAGGCAGAGAGACGTTCCGCAATCTCCATTTCAAAAAGATCCCATCCGGGTTCTGTATGTTCTTTTGCATTTCCTTCCACAAATAAAATATCATCCAGACTTTCAAATCCATAGTCGCGGTAGGTATTGCGAACTACTTTTTCACTGACTCCGATAAAAATCATGAATACCCGGCCGCCTTTGTTTTCCACGCAGGCATTGGTGGCCAGTGTGGTAGACAGTGCAAGAAAAGATGCCTGATGCAGCAGTTCTTTTGGCAGTTTGTCCAGAGAATTTCCAATGCCCTGCTCCAGATGGTCGTGTGTGGTCTGTGATTTGGCGGATGCCAGAATGCATCTTTCGGTTATATCGAAAACAACTGCATCCGTACAGGTTCCGCCGGTGTCAATACCGATTCCTATCATGAAAATATTTCTCCTTTGTGTTTATAAAGTGCAATAAAAGGACAAAAGTGATCGGATGACAACTTTTGTCCTTTTATCTTGATGATATGATGTTGGGGTCAAAAGATGCCTTACGAATTGTTCCGTACTTCGTACTCCCACAATTCTACCCAATATTCGCATATCGTGAAGCTGACGCTCCACTTTTATGCTCATATCGGGGCGGGTCATTAAGCCATAAAACCACTCCTGTGCAAGCACATCGTGGTTTCAGGCTTTTGACCCTGGCATCATTATATTATAGAAACAAAATGTAGGGTGTGGATTATAGATATAATCCTGTGTGGTAAGTAATGTTTGTTTCTGTAATATCAAGCAGATAATTTGCTTTTATTTTGCGTAAAAATCTTCCACTGCCTGGAAGAATGCATTGATATTTTCCCATGGAGACATCGGAGGAATATCACATCCGGAAGAAATTACAAAGTTTTTGTATTTACAACACTCGTTCATAACTTCTTTTGTACGATTGTATACGCTCTCAGCAGTTCCGTTTCTGAATTCTCCGGCCGGATCTACATTACCCATGGCGATAAGGTTTTCTGGAACATGGCTCATCATCTCTGCCATATTGATGGCATTTCCGAAATGATACATCAGGCAGCCATTTGTCACGATAGTATCAATGGTTTTTACTGCTGTATTTCCACAGTTATGATATACCACAAGGAAGTTGTCATCCTGTACCGCATCTACAATCTGTTTTACATAATCAGCAGAAAATTCCTGTGCCAGATCCGGAGATAACAGTCCTGCCAGCGGCTCAGCCATTACGATTCCGTTTGCACCGACTTTTTTATATTCGTTGCAGTAGTTGATCAGGAATTCAGTTACTTTCTGCAGAACGATATGTACCATATCCGGCTCGTCGTAGCAGTAGATCAGTGCTTCGGATACGTCCAAAAGTCTGCCTGCCAGGGAGAATGGTCCGATAACACCTGCCAGAACCGGACGATCTGTGATGAGTTTGCATGCTTTTTCGATAGCATCAATATAAATCTGGGTACGACCTGCACCGATTTCCGGAACTTTGAGAGCCTCTGCCTCTTCTTCTGTGGAAACGATGGAACCGATAACGGTTGGAACCTCATCATCAGATACACGGATGGTGGAACCGAAAGCTTCTGCCTCAAGAGACAGATCCATTAAACTTACACTGGCTGCAGTCGGACAGGAATCAGCAATGATCTTCATACCTTCTGCCTGTTTGTCGCTGCTATTGATCAGCTCTGATACGGTGATTCCCATTTTCTGGATGGATGGAAAAGAAAGTACCGGTAATGATTTCTTTTTGTCACTTGCGAGTATGTCTGCTACCCACTGTTTCATGTTCATTGTCATGATAAATGTCCTCCTTAATTTCAAAACCTATGGTTTTAGTAGGTAAAAAAAGTAAAAAATAATAATGGCCAAGGTGCTGCATGGGGGCAGCACCTGCCAAAAATTAGATTCTGTTGTAATAAAAATCCGATGAAAAATCCAATATGAAAACCGTGACTGGATTAACCTTCGAATACTGCTGCTGCTGCGTCTGCTGCGGAAGCGGCATCTTCTGTGTAGATATCAGCGTTGATGCTGTCTGCAAATGCCTGGTTTACCGGAGCACCACCAACCATGATGGTTACTTTGTCACGGATTCCTGCTTCTTCTGCCGCTTTTACTACTTCACCAAGCATTGGCATGGTAGTTGTAAGAAGTGCGGAACAACAGATGATGCTGCAGTCGTTTTCAATCGCACATTTTACGAAGTCCTGAGGATCAACATCGACGCCAAGATCAATGATTTCAATGCCTTTTCCTTCAATCATCATACGAACCAGGTTCTTACCGATATCGTGCATGTCACCTTTTACAGTTCCGATACAAGCTTTTCCAAGCGGTTCTGCGGCATCTCCGGAAAGAATGTGGTTTTAAGAGAGCGGTTACCTGCGTTCATAGCACGTGCTGCAACTAATACTTCCGGTACGAATACTTCGTCATTTTTGAATTTCTCACCGATGATGTTCATACCACTTAAAAGTCCGTCTTTTAAGATGGTTGTTGCGTCAATACCTTCATCGATAGCCTGCTGTACCAGCTTTGTTACTTCTTTTTTCTTTCCTCTCTGTAAAGCATCTGAAATATCATTGATAATAGACATAATGTTTTCCTCCTCCTGTTTGTCAGTCAGTTTATATCCGAAAAATCGGGATTCTTCTGGTTAATGTTTCCCCATGATTTTCTGCTGACCTGTCAGTTTTTTATGACTTTATATTCTATAGTATATAGCAGCAGGGGGAAAGTGTAAAATAAATAATATGCTTGATGTCATAGCATTCTGTTATACATCCGGAACGTGTTTTTTTGTACATCATAAAAGTAATGTATCTGTTACAGATGTATTTATGCGTTTTTGTAAATCGTTTTGCCGCATTTCATGATCTCGTCGATCATCACTTCCGTGGACCATCCACCGAAAGGAAGGAACATCGGGCAGTAGCAGTATCCTTCTGCGGTTTTTTCAAATACTTCACGCACGCGTCTGCGCAGATCCTCTTCTGTCAGAGTGCCGGCCAGGGCTTCTGTCTGGTATCCCTGATAATCCGGTGTGGTGTGATATCCGAGGTTCATGCCGGTGATGGATTTCAATTTTGGAATATCATTGATTTCCATACCCTGCCATGCGTCAATGCCAAGTTCTACAAATTCCGGAACGACAGCTTCGATTTTTCCACAGGAATGCATATCAAAGAGTACGCCCAGTTCGTGGCAACGGTCAACGGCTTTCTTGATCTGTGGTTTGATCAGGGAACGCCATACATCCGGGGAGAAGAACATGTTGTTCTGGGTACCCCAGTCATCATGGAACATCAAAACATCCGGTTTGTAATATTCGATGACTTTTTCCATGAGTTTGATCTTCCATTCCATATAAGTGTTGAAGAATTCTTCAACCTCTTCCGGATCTGTCAGTAATGCACATAATGCATTCTCGAATCCCATCAGCATATGGAGACGTTCGAAAGGTCCGTTTACAAACATGATCTCAAATACTTTGTTCTCACGGTCAATCTCGCTGATGTGATCAATCTCTTCAACTTTGGACCAGTCCCATGCATCCAGATCCGGGAATTTTACCAGTTCTCTCCAGTCACAGATGTCTTCCATGATCGGTTCAACAGAATGATCCGGTGCAATGGCATCTACGCTGGATTCATATTTCCACGGAACTCCAAACCAGTCTACTCCGCCATGCTCATGGGAAGGACGCTCCTTGTAAGCTTCCGGATTGAATAAAACGAAGATACCTTCGTCAGTCGGCAGTTCATCTACCGGCTCATGGCGGAAAAAGGCCATTACTCTCTCTTTTGGTGTCATTTCTTTCATTTTTTCAGTTCTCCTTTTTGTTCGATAATTACAGTGTTAGATTGTTTTTCTTTTTGAAAATTAATTGTTTTTGTCCAGTTCTTTCCGGTTCTTTTTTCCCATCTGATTCCATACTGCAGACAGGATCATTAATAAAACCATAACCCCAACAAAACATAACATCCAGATCTGTGTAGTAGTCATTTTTCATACCCTCCCTTATTTGTCATCCAGGTTGACCAGTTCGTCGCTGTCACCGAATTTGTTGAGTTTACCAATGGCATATCCGATACCGGTTATTGCAAATACCATGATAGCAGTATAAATAATTGTTGTCACACACATATGCATAATATCTTCCTCCTTTATGCGCGTTTACCGGCAAACAATCCTTTTTTGCCCGGTAATACGGCGGTTGAAATCACACCAACGATCAGAGCAACAATCAGTGAGATGTAGTTTACATGGAAGTTGACCCATCCGAGTGCATTCTGTAATCCGAAGGTGGACCAGATACATACAACGATCCATGTGATGATAAATGTAATGACAGAAGCTTTTGTGCTTCGTTTCCACCAAAGTCCGATCACGCCCATGATAAATACCGGGATTCCGAAGGAGAAGCACCAGTTTACCATGTCTACAACTGCCGGCTGGAAGTTACAGATGGCAATACTTACGATACCGATGATGATGATGATCACGCGTGATAAGGTGGATTTTTGTTTTTCTGTTGCATTTGGTTTGTACAGTGTGTACATATCATGTGAAATCAGGGTAGCCGGTGCCAGTGCCATAACAGCGAAGGAAGAAAGGTCTACACCCAAAAATCCTGCAGCCAGTAATGCGATGACCGGCTTCGGCAGCAGATCCAGCAGCATGGCCGGTGTCATCATCATGGAACCTGCGTTTCTGTATGCCAGGATAGAGAAAGCAGCTACACCGATGAGGGCCGGGATGATACAGAATAAACCGTTGATCGGGCCTGCAAACCAGAGGGATTTTTTTACTTCATGATTGTTTTTTGCGGTTGCTACCGGCTGATAACCGGTCTGTGCCATACCATGGAACATGGTAGCACCAAGTGCGGACGGAATTGCAAATCCGATGATCAGTGCTTTGTTTCCGAAGATGCTTGTCATCCAGGATGTGTCAGCACTTGCTGTCATGGTTGCTTCTACCTGATCCCAGCCACCCGGGAGTTTGAAGCACAGACAGATGAATACGACGATCAGAGCTGCGTACATTAAAATGGCATTTAACAGGTTCAGCCAAGCAATCTCTTTCATACCTGCCAGTAATACATAGAGCATGGCCAGGATACCGCCGACGATGGCACTGATCATATAAGACCATCCTGTCAGGAAGGAAAGTGTGATGGCGATGGTCTCGACTTCCAGACAGACCATTGCGATACTTAATGCTGCATTTACACAGGAAATCATCGTTCCAGGTACTTTACCAAATACTTTGTTCAGAAAATCACCGATGGTTTTCGCTCCGGTTCTGCGAATCCATGGACCGGTGATCTGTGTGATGACTACCATCATAATTACACATGCGATACCAAACCATGCAGCGATAACTCCCATAGATGCTGCATTCTGACAGGTTCCCCAGTTGTGTGCGGAACCGAGCAGCGTCAGGGCAAGTGTGATACCTACCAGAGAAGCCGGGAGGCCGCCGCCGGCAAATGCAAAGCTTCCGCTTTCCGCACCGCCGTTTTTCTTATTTTTGTATGCCATAAAGGCACCGATACCAACGATGGATACCACTTCATAAATCCAGTACTGCGATCAGTACACCCCAATTCATACCAATTCTCCATTTTTTCTTCCATTTGTACTTGTCCGATCACAATGATCCACCATTTTCAGGTTTCTTTTTCTATCCCGATCAGTCAGCCATTTTCCCATTTCAGCTGCCGGTATACAACAGAGGTAAGTTTTTTTGTATCCTTGATCTGAACGACCTCATCCAAGGGAAACTTAATATTCAATTCTTTCTGGATTGCCATCAGCAATAATACTTTTTTATTCATTGCTGAAGTGGCACCGTCACAGGATGCCTTATTATCATAGGCTATGGCCTGTTCCTTACTGAGTTTGATTGCTTTTGCAACACTCAGTTCTGCCAGATCGTCCAATACATAAACATCCGCCACTTCACCAAACAGATTATATTTATACAGGACATAATCATAAATATAGGTATGTAATTCGTCTTCCTCCATATGACGATGCGCCTTGATATAATCTATCTGGTGCTGCGCATGTTCTCTGTGACTGATCAGGTGATTCTTTATCTGTGAAAAATCCAAGATTGTCTCCTTCTACTTTTACGCAATAACTGCTTCAATGCCAAGTGCTTCTGCAAGCATTTTCAGTTCTTCCACATAATCACCATATGCAAGTACCGTGTGGTTTCCGAAATACTGCTGTTTGTGGTAGAAATCTACCTTATCAGCTACATTGAAAAATACACCCTGATCACAATTCTTCATCTCATATCCAGCTCCGCCTGCGATAGTTCCCTTTGCAATAAAAATCTTCGTCGCATCCGGTGAAATACGGATCATAGTAATCACCTGTCCGATATCCTGTGCAAAATCATAACGGATGGTTGCGCCAAATCCGCTGTATGCAAACGGTGCCAGACGATATCTCTCTTTCTCTGCTTTCAGACCTTTCAGATTTCTGTTCGGTGTAGAGTGGAACGTCATATAAAGGTTTGTCTTATCTGCAATATCTTCAATGGTATTGTCATTGAACTTGTGGAATGGAATCATATGGCCTTCTTTATCAAAAACAATCGCATTTGTATTTCCCATATATGGTGCTTTTCCGGAAAGATTTGTCATAATAACTTTTCCGATCACGGAATTGATATCATATTCACAGGCTGAAGAAATACCATTTTCATCATTCAGTGAATGTGTCATACATAACGTGAATTTTTCTTCTGAAAATCTTCGTGTAGAACACAAATCAGGACATGGTGCCGTAAATGCATTACAGTCATACGCATCCAGCAGTTTCTGTACCGTATAGTATGCCTGAATCGTCTTTTTAACCATATCCGGCTCCATCGTACAGGCTTCTGCATTTGCAATCAGTTCATCTGTGATCTTCTCAATTTCCTTCATATCTTCATCGTTGATATTCAATGCCTTCCTGCCCGGTGTGGACGGGTTTGTGGTCGGATCTACCGGATGTGTCTGATCCAACAGTTCATGAACATTTACATGACGGAACTGAATACCCCATTTATTCGTTACATCACTCTGATTAATAAAGTTATCATAAGAACTGTAAGAACGGTTAGAATCCCATCTTACTGCCAGAAGGACACGGGTGTTTTTCAGGCATTTACGAACACGCAGAACTCTCATCCATGTATCAAACTCATCCCATGAACATAAATGCATATGCTTCAAGTCCTCTGTTCTTTACCGCTGCCGTATTTCCGATTCCATCACAGCACAGTCCCGGTGCAGCACCACCGTTTTTTATAACGTCTCTGCAAACTCAAAGATC
>ENA-OPZZ01002034-OPZZ01002034.1-human-gut-metagenome-genome-assembly--contig:-NODE-2034-length-10891-cov-9.265236_pt1 | contig 10891 bp, 3 predicted proteins | sample MGYA00242487_ERZ504511 | MGnify/ENA primary metagenome ERZ504511 (study PRJEB26092, sample SAMD00036241) | human gut metagenome | host: Homo sapiens | study: EMG produced TPA metagenomics assembly of... | reverse complement strand
CTTTTTGTAGGTCTGTATCGTATAAATTATTCATCAGAAACTCCTTTTGCTCATTGTTTAAAAGGAGCTAACATGTCGGATAACGGTTCCGAAATATCTATGTCTGACATAATTCATTTTTACCATGGGTGCTACAAAACTGTGTTATCAGCACAAAAGTAAAATAAAAAATGAGAAATGAAAAAGCAAAAAAAGTTTTATCAGGGACAAAAACAAAAGTTATTCTTATTGTTGGAATAATAGTAATTGTGTTGATGCTAATAAAGGATTTCTATCAAGGAGTTATCAGTATGTCACTATCAATTATTATCGAAGCATTTATGCAAGTAATTGGATTAATAGATAATAAATGTGGAAAACAACAATTTAAATTGGGAGGATAAATTATGCGTTTTAAGAAATGGACGACAAGAAATATCATTGTTGGACTCATCGTATTTTTATCAGTTGTTGGTGTAAGTGGCGCTGTTTATTATCAGACAAGTCAGAAAACACAGGCAATTGAGGATAATGGCTATTATGAATGCAGTGGTAAATTTGACAGTAAAATGACACCTGTATCTAATATGCTTATTATTTTGAAAATAATAAACGGAAGTAATTTCTGTGACGATGGGTGGTATCAAGAAGTTCAGGAATGTCAGAGTATTTTAAATAAACAGATTCAGGAAAACTCTAACAGTAAAGATCCTTATGTCAGACAAATGATGGAGCTGCAACAGGCTATCGTAAAAAAGCTTCATTCATTTTCGACAAAGGCATGGGTCAATATGCTATGCGAAAAAGATGTAGATGATCTTCAAAAAGCATACAATGCCTATCATGATTATTATTATCAACATTATAGTAATGAGGAGGCTGTTTAGATGAAAGCTGGACTTAATAAAATAAAGATAGCCATCATTTCTATGATAGTTCTAGCTATGGCAATTGGTCAGCTTGAACTGTTTGGAAAAGTATATGCAGAAGAACTTGAAAAAATCAAGGAACAGGATCCATATGGAGAATATTATGATGAAAATATCAATAATGTTCATAAGACATCTGCACAAATAATAGAAAAAGGAAATCCTGATGTTATTACAAAAGAACCTTCGGTAGACGAAGAAGATACTTCAAGACAAAATGATCAGGAAATCATAAAATTAAGAACAGAAAACACAAAAACTTATAAACTGTCATGTGGGGAATATGTGACAGATTTTTATTTCGAGCAGATACATAAAAAAGAAGATGGAAAATATGTTGAGATTGATAACGATATAGAAAAGAAAACATCGTTATTCAGATCAACCCCTTCTTATGAAAATAAAGATGGTCTTTATGACATTAACATTCAAAAAGGCGTATTAGAAATTACAGATCCTAAAGATAATGTACTTACAGTTATGCCTTCTGGAAGTCTTACAAATTATGCTATCAAAGAAAATGTTATTCTGTATTCAGAAGTAGAAAAAAATTTAGATTTAGAATATAGAATCAATTCAAATACGGTTTCACAAAATATCTATATCAATGGGGAACTTGATAAAGATACTTATTCATTTGAAGTTTACAAAGATGACTATAATGTCAGTAAAAATGATGCAGGATCTATTGTTTTTAAGAAAGATAAAAAAGAAGTCTTTGTATTAAATGCACCTTATCTTGTTGATAAGGATGGAAACAGAAATCAGGAAGTAGGATATGACTATAAGGAGCTTGATAATGGCAATATCAAAGTTACATTGTCATTAACAACATCTTGGTTAAGTGAAGAAGACAGAGTCTATCCTGTTGTTGCCAGATCAAATGTGGCAGTTGAAAATGTGGATGTTATTGATCTTGAATCAAGCTATATCCGTTCAGGAAGACCAAATATCCAAAGTCAATATTCAGATTTGTTTGTTGGATATGATGATAACTTCTACGGTGGTAAAAATAGCAATATTAAAATTGCCAGAACATTTATCTATTTTGCAATGCCAAATATCGGTGAAAATCAAAGAGTTGAAAATGCTGTTTTGAAACTTTATAAGGAACAGGATCTGGATCGTGCCAATGAGTTAAATGATATCAATATCTATAACTCCAGCTATGTTGATCCCGGTAAGGTTACATGGAATACACAGCCGGCAGATAACCAAAAACAGTTTATTTCAAATACCAAGTTTTCTAAACCAAAAGGATTTAAAGAATTTGATATTACAAAGCACGTCCAAGAATTAAAGGATGGGCAAAAGAAAACATTGATTCTGCAAGTTACGGATGAATCGCCTAACTGGAAATGTAATGTTTTTAATTCAGAATCAACAGGAAATCTGCCAAAGGTTGAAATTTATCACTGTGATGATTTTGATGTCGATCCAAATCTGGACATCAACGAGTTTGACAATGAATTAAGAGTTTATAGTAAAGACGGTCAATATTTCGAAGCAATCAGTATGGATGGTATTGCTAAGCCAAACAGTGATATTGATTTTGATCTTTATGCCAAAACAAATGAAACAGATTTTGAACTTGTAAAATCACAACATGCCAAAGAAAAAAGTTCACCTTATTTCATTGATCCAGTTTATATAACTGATCCAATTGATGGAACCCAAAAATATGAAAAGGGTGAAGTCAACTATACAACGAGCTATCTAAAAATTGGAGATATTCCAAAATACGATACGTTCTATGAATATCGAATGAAAGTTAAAAAGGATGGCACTGAGTCAGAAAAAGAACTGATTACAGACGGATTTATTATCTATAAGGTAAAACTTGGAGATAATCTTAAATCTATTGCATCACACTATGGCTTGAAGGTAGATGATATTAAAAAAGACAATAATACATCTACAAACAAGGTCAAAGAGGGAGATGTTCTTTTCTTAAGATTTGCAAAAGATAATCCAAAAGTACCTAAGGATGTCTACAGACCACCATTAAAGCTTTCATCTTTTGAGGCAAAATATGTTTACAGAGGGCCTGCATGCTACGGAAACTGTGCAGTTGCCGATCCAGTTAATACAAGTATTGGAAACTTCTATCATGAATCAAAAGATTTTACTTTAACAGATTTTGATGAATTAAGCTTGACGCGTGTCTATAACTCTTATGGAGAAGATAATGCATCGATTTTTGGAAACAATTATTCATCAAATATTGAACAGTATATTTCCTATGATAAAGACGATAACATGATCTTTTACAGAGGAGATGGAAAGATCTTAAAAATTGAAAAGAAAGATGGAAAATATGTACCTAAACTTATTGATCGTCTTACTGTCAATGTTGATGGTGACTATGTTTCTATTAAAGATGATAAAGAAGATGTTACATATATCTTTGATGAATATGGAATTCTGACATCTATTAAAACGAAAACGGGATTTGAATCACGTATCAACTATGATGAATATGGATTTATTACAAATATTGATATGGGAAACAAACAAGTAACGTTTGAATACAATGATTATCATCTTGTCAGCAAAATCAACTTGCCAAATGGTACAAATGTACAATATCAATATAACGCAGACAGACAGCTTACAGTATTTATTGATGCCAATGGAAACAGTGAACAATACAGTTATGATAAAAATGGCAAGGTAAAAAGTATTACAGACAAAAATGGGAATACTTTGGCACAAAATACTTATAAGGATAACGGAGTTGTCGTTTCACAAACGGATGCCAATGGAAACAAGGTCTCTTTTGACTATAAGGGAAATACGACAAGTGTTACCTATAATGATAAGGAAACAGAAAAGTATGTTCTTGATGACAGCTATAAGGTAACAAAAATTACAAAGGCGGATGGATCATCGAAAAGTTACAGCTATAATGATGCTGGAAATATGATTGGTGAAACAGATGAAAAAGGTCAAAAGACAACATATGAGTACAATAAAAAAGGCTATCTGACATTGCAAAGCAATCCAGATGGAACAAGTGAAAAATATACCTATGATGAAAATGATAATGTAACATCAAAAACATCTGCGGATGGTACGAAAGAAACCTATAAATATGACAGCAACAGCAATCTGATTTATGAAAACAGTGAAGACAGAAAAGGTGTGACTTATGAATATAATGAACAGAACCTTCTTGTCAAAGAAACAGATGCTCTTGGTGTATGGAAAAGCTATGCCTACGATGGCAATCAGGTTGTAACAGTTACTCACAGCAATGGTCTGGTAGAAAACTACAGCTATGATGCCATGGGAAATATTGTTAATGAATCTGATTCAAACGGTCGTACAACAGCATATGTCTATGACAATCGCAATCAGATCATCAAGAAAACAGATTCCTATGGAAACAGTGAAGAATACAAATATGATGGAAATGGAAACGTTGTTGAATATATCGACAAGCTTGGAAGCAAAACAGTTACAGTATATGATAAAAATAACAACGCTATCCAAACTCAAAAGGGAAATCTAAAAACATCTAAGAAGTATGACAATCGTGATCGTATTATCAGTGAAACAGATGAACAAGGACTTACTAAAAAATATACGTATGACGCCAAAGGGCAAATCGTAAAGGAAACGGCTGCCTATGGTCAGGTTACAACACATACTTATGATGCAGTCGGTCATGAAATCAAGACAGTTGATGGAAAAGGAAATACAACATCAAATGAATATGATGGAGATAATCTTGTAAAGACAACAGATGCAAGAGGAAATGTTACATCCTATGAATATGATGAGTTTAACAGAGTTGTAAAAACAACTTTACCTAATGGAAAAACTGAAACAAAAGAATATGATAAAAATGGAAATATCATTAAGACAGTAGATCAAAGAGGACTTGCCAATACCAAAGAATATGATATTTTTGACAGGGTCATTAAAGAGGTCAATGAGCAAGGTGTTGCTATTTCAAATAAATATGATGTCTATGGTCAACTGATTAAAAAGACAGAAGATAAAAAGACAACAACATACAGCTATGATGTTTATGGAAACACTCTCAGTGAAACAGATACCTATGGAAATACAAAGACAAGTGAATATGATAAGCTCGACAGACTTGTTAAGGAAACGGATGAACTAGGCAATGTTACACAACATAAATATGATGCAATGGACAATGAAACAGAAACGATTGATGCTAAAGGAAACAGCGAAAGAAAAATTTATGACATCAACAGTATTCTGGTTCAGGATATTGATAAACTTGGAAATATTACAACTTATAAATACAATGACAAGGGTCAACAAGTCGAAACGGTTGATGCCTATAAAAATACAACGAAATTTGAATATGACAAGTTTGGTAATGTAACTAAGACAACAATCAATGATACACCGGTAGAAATCAAATCTTATGATGAATACGGGCGTGTTACAAAAACAAACAAGATCAGTGAGGTCACTGTTGAAGAATATGATAGTTTTGATCAGGTCATCAAGTCTACGAATCAGACAACAGGACTTGTTACAGAAACTGAATATGATAAAAATGGAAATGTAACCAAAACATCTGATAACGGTGGAAAAGTAACAACTCATGAATATGATGACTTCAGTCAGGAAGTCAGCTCAACAGATCCATATGGCAGAGTTTCAAGCAAGACATATGACAAGTATGGTCGTGTTGTTAAAGAAGTAAGCAATACAAATGAAGCAACAGATTATGAATACGACAAATATGGAAATGTAGTCAAGACGACGAATCATCTTGGTTCGGTAACTGATTCGACATATGATCTGTTAAACAGAAAAGTCAGTGATTCAACAGATGGCAAGAAAACATTGACATACAGTTATGATGCCAAAGGTCAGCTTGTTTCAACACACGATTCATTTACTGATAAAACAGATACGGTCAAATATGATGCTTTAGGACAGGCTGTTGAAAAGACAGACAAGCTTGGAAATGTAACCAAGACAGATTATGATGCCAAGGGTCAAGTCATCAAGGAAACAGATGCCGCTGGAAATGCAACGCTTAAAGAATATGATATCTATGGCAATGTTATTAAGGAAACGGATGCCCTTGGAAACAGTTCACAGACACATTACAATGCCTTCGGACTTGTTGAAAAGGAAGTTGACAAGAGAGGATTTGCAGTATCTTACGTTTACAATGACAAATTCCAGCTTACTGAAATGACAGACAAGCTTGGAAACAAAGCAACATTTGAATATAATGACCAAGGATTCGTATCAAAAGCAACAAACCAAAATGGATTTGTCAGCGAGTATGAATATGATATTTATGGTCAAAAGACAAAAGAAACAGATCCAAATAAAAATGTTACAGAAAATGAATATGATCTGCTTGGTCAGGTAGTAAAAACTGTTGAACCAAGAAAGACAACAGTTAATAAATATGATTCTCTTGGCAGACTTGTTTCTGTCAAAGAAAATGATAATACAACAAAAGAAAATGAATATAATGATTTGAATCAAATCGTTAAATCAACAAATGCCTTAAAATATGTTTCAACTTATGAATATGACAAATATGGAAATAAGACAAAAGAAACCTATGAAGAACATGAAACAGTTAACAAATATGATGTCAATTCACAACTTATCAAGAAAACAGAAAATAAGGATAAGGTGACAACATACAGCTATGATGCTTTAGGAAGAGAAGTAAGTCAAAAACAAAACGACAAGGAAATCATTTCAAAAAAATATGATGCTGTAAGCAATGTTGTTGAAAAAACTGAAAAGGGTCTTACAACACAATATCGCTATGATGCTTTAAAACATCCAGTACAGTATCTTTACCCATCATTGGAAGATGGAAGCATGAAAGCAATTGTATCTGTTGATTATGATGAAGAAGGCAACGCTGTTCAATATAAAGATATCTATGATCATGTTATCAAAAGAGAATATGATGCCAACAGCAATATGATTGCAGAAACAAACAGCAATGGCTTTATTACAAGATATCAATATGACAGCTTAAATAACATGACAAAAGTACAAAGTCCTCTTGAAAGAGTGATGAAGTACGATTATGACGGAAACAACAATCTTGTTGAAAGAAGTTATAATGATAAAAAAGCAACTTATGAATATGATGAAGCTGATAATCTTATCAAAGAAGTAAGTGAATATGGTCTCACTGAAACTTATCAGTATGATGATTTCGGTCAAATGACATCTTATACAAAAAACGATGGAACAACGATCGATTATTCATATGATGCATTGGGAAGAAAGCTTTCAGAAGGAACAAGACAGTTCAAATATGATGCCTATGACAACCTTTTAGAAGCTGACTATAACAATAAGAGTGTCAAGTATACCTATGACAAGTTCAACAATATTACAAAGGTTAAAGATGCCAACGACAATAATGTTGAATATAAATGGGATATCTATGGAAATAGAACTGAAGTGAAGTATAATGATTATACAATCGGCTATACCTATAATCAGTTTGATAAAATAGACAAGGTTTCTAAAAATGACAAGGAATATGCATCTTACAGCTATGATGTAAGAGGAAATACAAAATCATTAGAAAGAAATGGTATTACTACAGATTACAGTTATGATGAACTAAATCGTAGAACAGCTTATGTCAATACTAAAGGTGACAAGACACTGTCAGAATACAAATATGAGTATGACGGACAGGACAATGTTATTTCAGAAACAATCAATGGTGTCGTTAACAGCTATGACTACAATGAATCGGATGAATTGAAAGCTTCAACAAAAACGATTGATGGAAAAACAGTCATAACTGAATACAGCTATGATCTTTTTGGAAACAAAGTAGAGTCATCAAGTGATGGAACAAATAAAATCTATCGTTACAATGACAAAAATCAGTTGACAAGTATTAAATCAAAAGATGGACTTACTGATATCTATTATGATAAAAATGGAAATGTAAGAGATATCTACTACGCAGGTGGATACAAAGAATATTATCAATATGATGAATTTGGTCAATTGACTGCTTTAAAAACAAACAGAGACAGAACTTACAATTATGAATATGATGGTGAAGGTGATCGAATTCATGAAGAAAAGATCATCAACAGCCCATATGATTTAGATTACAAACAGGATACAGAAGAATGGTTCGACTATATGCAGTCATTACCATTTACTGAAGTAGAAGAACTGTTGGATGCGAAAAAATCAGATGAATCATTTGATGCAATGAGATATCAGCTTACATACAGAAGAAAAAATGGATTGTGTGCAAGTAATCTCATTAAGGATCCAAAATCCAATGAAAAATGTGAATACAAAGATTATCTTTTAGATAAGACAGCTGAAAATACACTTGTGCTTTCTGAAAATGATGATGTTCATATCTATGGAGAAGAACGAATCTCAACAGAAAATGCAGATGGAATACAAACTTATCTAAGTGGAAACAATCAAAGTGTAATGGCTGAAATATCATCAAAAGGGACAATGTCACAGATTGAATATGATGACTTTGGAAAAACAGATGATAAAACAAGCGGTTATGGTTATGATGGAGAAAAGCTTGATACAACAGGAAACATCTATTTAAGAGCAAGATACTACAATCCAAGAATTGGACAGTTCGTACAGATTGATGATTATAAGGGAACACAAGATAACATTACAAGTCAAAACCGCTACACATACTGTTTGAATAATCAATACAAGTATGTGGATCCTAGTGGACACAAAAGCATCTTATCAATCATTGCTAGTGCCGCAAATAGTGTTATAAATGCTGTTGGAAGTATTTTCAGCAATAAGAAAGATGAAAAGAAAAAGACAGTAAAGAAACCAACGACGGTGCCATCAAAAACAACAGGTGCAATTGCTTCGGCAGTTTCTAATGCAGTAAAAATAGTTAATGAATCAACGAAGGCAGTAAAAAAAGTTATACAACCTGTAAAAAAAGTAAAGGCTAAAGAACCGCAACCGTGTCCATCACCTAAGTCAGATAAGATATTAGATCAACTGCAATTTATAATTGATGTTATTGGATTTTTACCAGTAGCAGGGGATGTATGTGATGCTGTTAATGCATTAATATATTTTGCAAGAGGAATGATTATAAGTGCAATTATTTCCATTGGCTGTATTGTATTTACAATGGTTGCAGATTCCTTACTAAAACCATTAAAATGGGCTGCTGGAAAAGCAACGGATCTTGCAAAACGTATTTTAGAAAAGCTTCCTGATTTTCCAAAAAGAACAATTTCTTATTTGAAGAAAGTACCTGGAAAAATAGAACAAATTCCTTTGGTTAATAAATGCTATTCAACAGTGAGCAGTTTATGTTCAAGACTTTCAAGTTATATTGATGACTTATTTGGAAGAGTATCAACAAAAGTTGCTGAAGAGTGGAGCTTACCTGCAAAATTACGAGGTACAATAATTGAGGAAAAACTTGCAAAAATTCAATATGCAGCATATGAGCATGTTGGAAAATTAGCAGATGGGTTCTTCCCAGTATTTGATTTTTTCAAAAATGGAGAAGGAATCAGCGTTAAAACAATTGATGTGACGTTACCAAGTTATGAAAAGGACAGTGCTATACTAAGAAAAGTTAAACAGTATGCTTCTGATTTAAATGATGATGTCATCTTAAGAAAAGTAAATAACTTTAAAAAAGGAAAAGAATTAGGTGATAAATTGAATGAGGTTAGAAAAGTTAGTACAAAAAGATTGGATATTTATATTCCAAAAGGATCACTTTCAAGGACTAAAGATATACCGGGTCAGATAGGAGATGTCCTTATTCGAATATTTGAATACTGATATTAACATGATTACTGCATTGCATCATTAATTATGCAATGCAGTAGATTTGATAAAAAGGAGTTTTTATGGATAGGATTTCAATAAAGATTACATTTATTACAAGAGAATTTGTCAATACAGAATTTATGAAAAGCTTATTAGCTCAATTAAATTTAAGAGAAAATCTTACATGGAGCAATATTCGTTCCGAAAGATTCTCATCATTGCTTTCAAAAAATGCCAATGAAGAAACGGAATGGGTTTTAAATAATGGCAATTTATGGTATTGGTATTTGTCATTTTTTTCCTTTAATGATGATCTTTATTTTAGAATGGAACAGACAGAGCATGTTATGGGAATTTCGTATATTCTTTTAAAGTGTAAAAATGATACATCAATTATTAATCAATGTTTGGATATTTTAAAGGCTCTTTTTCGAGATCGCTATTTTATGATTCATGTGATAGATGAAAAAATATACGAATATCAAGCGCAAGCTCAAGAAGATTTATATAATAAATGGTTTAATCGTTTCAAAAAAATGAAAGCTAATTATAAATTGAGAAGCGATTCATTACGAATTTATGATGAATTAGGAATCAACGTTGGCCTCAGCAGGAAAATGTATTTTGGTCGCTATATGCTTGAGTATTTTGATAAAGAAAGATTGTTATCATGTCCCTATGTTTATCATTCAGAAGAAACAAAGAATGGTATTGAAATACAACTCTATGAAGATTTAATGCAGGAAAGAGTTCTTTTTAAAGAATGGAAAATTAGGCATTATTATCAAATAGATAAAATTGCAAAAGAAATTTCTTCAAAATTAAGTCTGTTAGAGGGATCGGATTGTCTTTACAGTATGGAAAATCTTATACCTTATAAACCAATTTATTTTTATAATAATTCAGTTCAAAAAGAGTCAAGAAAAGGATTGAAAAATAAACACATTATTCCCGCAGATATTTTTTATAAAGAAATATTATTAAGTAAATATAAGAAAACTCATTTTAGAAAGATGGATGAAGACTGTTTAGTCGATGCGTCTTTATTGGGATTGTTGTTGTATATTAAAGATGAAGAGTCAGATGTAAAAAGTATTTTTGAGACAGAAGCAATGATTTCAATTGAACAATTTGAAGATGATCCATATGAATTTGCGAAACAAAAGGGATATCAGTTTTCAAAAATTAAT
>ENA-OPZZ01002030-OPZZ01002030.1-human-gut-metagenome-genome-assembly--contig:-NODE-2030-length-10901-cov-3.201968_pt1 | contig 10901 bp, 10 predicted proteins | sample MGYA00242487_ERZ504511 | MGnify/ENA primary metagenome ERZ504511 (study PRJEB26092, sample SAMD00036241) | human gut metagenome | host: Homo sapiens | study: EMG produced TPA metagenomics assembly of... | reverse complement strand
ATTGCATTTGCCAATTTGTTTGGTATGGGCGGTGCGCCTTTATGCTCTATTGAAAGAGGAAGAGGCAACAACGAAGAAGCAGAGCCATTATGGGAAATTCCTTTGCCATGATGGTCATTGTAGGCCTGATCCTTACTGTAGTGGGACTGATATTTAAACGGCCTATGCTGTATTTATTTGGTGCCAGTGACGCCACCATCGGGTATGCAGATGCTTATATCACCATTTACCTCATTGGAAATCTTTTTGTTATGACTGGCCTTGGAATGAACAGCTTTATTAACTCTCAGGGCTTTGGCACCATCGGTATGATGACGGTTCTTTTAGGTGCAGTTGCAAATATCCTGTTAGACCCAGTATTTATTTTCTTTTTCCATATGGGGGTTCAGGGAGCAGCACTGGCTACGATCTTTTCCCAGCTGATCTCAGCTATATGGATCTTAAAATTCCTTACAGGCCCTAAGGCAATCTTAAAGCTTAAAAAGGATGCCATGAAGTTAAAACGCAACAGAGTCCTCCGGATCATCGGTCTTGGAATGAGTGGTTTTACCATGTCTATCACTAACAGTTCTGTTCAGGTCATGTATAATGCCATGCTCCAGAAAACAGGAGGCGATCTGTATGTAGGTATCATGACTGTTATTAATACAGTCAGAGAAGTGATCTCCATGCCGGTCCAGGGCATTACACACAGTTCCCAGCCGGTCATGGGCTATAATTATGGTGCAAAAGAATATGGACGTGTGAAAAAGGCTATTGTGTTTGTATCTGCCATATCTGTTTTATATACCCTTGGAATGTGGTTTATCGTCCATACATTCCCTGGTTTCTTTATCCGTATTTTTAACAGCAACGGTGACCTGGTAGATGCGGGAATACCTGCCATGCGTATTTATTTCTTCGGCTTTTCATGATGGCTTTCCAGTTTGCAGGCCAGTCTATTTTGTTGGCCTTGGAAAAGCGAAGAATGCAGTGTTTTTCTCTATCTTCCGCAAAGTGATCATTGTAATACCGCTGATCATCATTCTGCCTTCTATTTTCCATCTGGGAACAGACGGTATCCTTATGGCTGAGCCTGTATCCAATTCATCGGCGGAGCAGCCTGCTTTATTACTATGCTATGTACAGTATGGCTGGAACTTAGCCGTGGGGAAAGAGAAAACAACCAACGGGGAAAATACAAATGAAGATAAAAGTACAAAAAGCTTACAATAGGCGCTGTTCTCATTGCAGCAGCGTCTGCCTTTCTGTTCTGCAGCGGATTTAAAAAAGCATCTGACTATGGAAATGGTGAAAATGGCTATTTAAAGTCTGCTACTTATTATTCAGATGAATGGGTAATTAACTTCTGGAACAGTGAAAGCAGCCATATGGAGGAAGAATTAAAACAAATCGCAGAGGATGGATTTAACAGCATTATCCTGGTGGTCCCATGGCGGGAATTCCAGCCGTCCATGAATCCGCAGCGCTACAATGACTATGCCTGGAAAAAGTTTGACCGCGTTATGGAAGCAGCGCAGAGGCAGAACCTTAAAGTTATGCTGCGTGTAGGTTATACCTGGGATTATTACAGCAGTGATAATGTTCTGGAACGTTATGAAAAGTTGCTGTATGATGATGGAACAAAACGGGCATGGATCCAATATGCAAAGCGTTTGTATGAAAGAGCAGCAGTTCATGAAAATTTCTGCGGCGGCTTTATCACATGGGAAGATTTCTGGAATTTTGCAGAAAACAGCGTTTTTTACGGAAGCGGGTTAGCAGGAAGGAAAATGGCTTCAAAATGCGGTTACACCCAGTATGTAAAAGAACATTATACATTAGAAGAACTGGAAGAAATGTATCAGGATACCTTTAAAACATATGAGGATGTATATTTGCCGGACAGTTTAAATACCTATAGCCGAAAAGTTTTTTCACAAGTTTTATGATGATTTTTTAATAGATATTAGCAGAACACAGGCCGTATTTCCAGATCTTTCCATGGAAGTGCGCCTGGATATCGATCCGGTGAAAAGACCGGACGGTACACTGGAAGGAGTGTTCCATGATGCCACATTTACCTGTGGCTCTTCCGGCTTTACCAGTGCTATGTATAGTGTCGCTATGGGCTTTGAAAGCAATGGGCAGGAATTAAGCGCAGCCCAGGCTCTGGCTGGTACAGGACAGAACTTAGACCGGCTGTCTGCTGCAAACGGTGGTAAGAAGCTGTATGTGGACCAGTTCTTATTTACAGACAATACTCCGGGCTTTGAGCAGAATGCAAAGCTGAGTCAGAAGGCGGAAACCTATGTAAATGCAGATTCCGATCTTCAGCGAATCACATGGTATGACAGCTATCTCTGGGTTTTGGTGGGTGTCGGCGCGGCGGTTCTGGTCGCCGGCGTGGTATGTGCCTTTCTATGGCGGGGCAATCCGAAGTTTCGGATTGGCTGTCTGGTGATCGGCGCTGGTTTCTATATCAGTGCAGTAGCCGGACTGGTCCGCTGGAATATGTCATTTATGACGCTTTTGATGGTTGTCGTCCCTGTTGTGATGCTGTTGGGCATTTTGTGGAGCCTGTATGACCGGGAATGTGCACTGTCCCTTACCATTCTTGGCGTAACACTGATCGCCCTCTGGGTTTGCCGGCGGGCGCTTTCCAGTGTGGTTGTGGGACTATATGTGAAGATTGCCGCCATTATCTATCTGGCGTTGCTGGTGATTTTGTTGGTTCAGGTGGCACGGAAAAAGCTGGACAAGCTCCTTCCAGCAAAGGCAGACCCCTGCCGGTATATGTTGCCTGCGGTCTCTCCCTTGCCGCCATGGTCATTGTTCTATTCAGTTCCACGGCTGCCTATTATGTCATGTGGGCCCTTGCAATTATCGTGTTTGGCCTGGCGGTTTATTATACGGTCAAGCAGTTGTAAGATGTCTTTTTACGCGCATCCGTTCCAATCGGAACGGATGCGTTTTCATCTGGCTGCCGCAATGTTCCGCCTTGGCTATCTGTGCCGCATCTGTCCATAGAGCAGGAGATGGGAAAGCCCAGGCGCATAGCGCCTGGGCTTTCAGGTCCTTATCAGAATCTGTTTCAGATATTCATAGGTGCGGCAGAAAGAATCCACATTCATACGCTCCTGTGGGGTATGTACATCCAGCACGGTGGGCATGACCACAATCATATCCGAAATGCCCAGCCGCTCGCAGATGGTCCCTGCGTCCAGTGCGGAGTGCATATAAGTAAGCCCCAGCGCCTGCCCGGTATTCTCCCGGTATACCGCATCCCACAGGCGGATCAAGGGTGAATCCGTGGGGACATGATATCCTGCGTAATCCATCGTCATCCTGCCATCCACATGGAACTGCTCCCCGTAGGCCTGTGCTGTCTGCCAAAGCTCCTCTATGGAGACCGGGTAGTTGGAACGGCATACCAGGTCGCAGTCCAGCGTGCCGTTTTGAAACTGGAGGATCGACAGATTGAACGAGCCCTCCACCTGCTCATACTTTCCCGCTGTCCGCTTCTGGGCGCCCACAGGCAGCAGGTAGAGAAAATCCAGCAGCCTCCGGCTGTCCGCCTCTGTGGTCCAGGCCGTCTCTCCTGCATCTGCGCGTTCCAGGACCATCTCCATTCCCGGGTCGGTCTCCGCGTACTCCGCGTGAATTTGGCGCATCAAGCCGGATAGTACCTCCCGCAGAACCTCCAGGTCCGGTGTGGCGGCAAATACCACCGCGCACTCCCGGGGGAATCACATGAATGAGCCCACCGCCCCGTATCTCCGAAAGCCGGATTCCGCAGGCTCTTGAGAGCTGCCGCAGCGGCGGCCGCTACCTTGATGGCATTGGCCCGCTCCGCGCCAATCATCAGCGCCTTCGCCTCAGCCAACGACTTGTCGGGGGCAAAACGGTAGTTGACATGCACGCGGCATTCGTCGGGGATCACATTCGTACCTTTGCCGCCTGAAATCAGCGTGGCATTCAGCCCCTCCTGATACGTCAGACCATCCACTTCAATCGCACGATTTTCATAAGCGTTCAGTCGGCTCAGAATCTCAGCGGCCGCGTGGATGGCGTTCCTACCCATCCACGCACGCGCCGAATGCGCCGCAATGCCGTGCGTGATCACGTCGAAACGCATCGTGCCATTGCAGCCGCCTTCAATACCGCAATCGGTTGGCTCCCCGATAATCGCAAAATCGCCGGAAATCCAATCAGGATGCGCCTCGACCACCTTGCGTAGGCCGTTCTTTTCGGCGGCAACCTCTTCGTGGTCGTAGAACACGTATGTCAGATCGTATTTCGCATCCGTCAACGCGGCCGCCAAATACATCATCACCGCGTCGGAGCCCTTCATATCGGTGGCACCGCGCCCCCATATCACGCGCTCCCGCCCATGGCCGGCGGCAACATCCTCGCGAATCAGCGGATCGCCCGGTTCCAGCCAACGCGGCGGGAAATTGTCGATCACCGACACCGTGTCGAGATGTCCGGCGAGGATCACGCGACGCTCACGCCCAAAATTCGTGGATGCGACCAGCGTATCGCCATGCCTGCGCACTGTCAGATGCTGCTGTTTATTCAAAAACGCTTCGACCGCGTCGGTCAACGGCCCTTCGTCGTCGCTCACGGAATAGGTTCCCATGATCTGGGTCATCAGCTCGTTCAGCTGCTCCTGCCTGGTGGCGGAAGCGGAAAATCCAATCTCAAGTTCGTTCATACCGCCCATTATCCAGCACCACCGGAACCGACATCGCCGTTCGACCACGCTTTTGAGACGGGTCGGATGTTATCCATATGCATGGTGCAACACTGGATAGCGGCCAAACCAACGGCCGAGAGCGAAAGGAAGAGTGTCATGCCTGGTCTGTTAAGCGCATTGGAAGGCTTCTGCGTCATTGGCATCGTCATCGGCACCGGTTACGTGGCCGCGCGCATGCGCATAGGCGGACCTACCGCGCAGATGGTGCTCAACAGGTTCAGCTTTTTCGTATCGAGCCCGTGCCTGATGTTTGCCATCCTGTCCAAGGAGAGAATCTTCGAGATATTCCACTCCTCCATTGTTGTGGCGTTCTTCTCGGCCGTGCTGGTCGGATTGGTGTTTCTGATCCTCAATAGGCTGTTCTTCCATCTGAAGGCGGCGGATGCCACCATCGGCGCGTTGAATTCGCTGTATCTGAACTCCAACAACATCGGTCTGCCGATCGCCACGTACATTCTGGGCAATCCCGCTTTGGTCGCGCCGATTCTGGTCATGCAACAGGCGGTGTTCACACCGATCGGCCTGACCGTGCTCGATGTGACCACCAAAGGCAAGGTCTCCACGAGGGAGATTCTGAAGCAGCCGCTGCATCAGCCGCTGCTTATCGGTTCGCTGCTGGGCATCGCCGTATCCGCGATTTCCGCAAAAACCGGTCATTTCGTGGTGCCGGACTGTATTTACGATCCGATCGACATGATCGGCGATTCCGCAGTGCCAATGATTTTGATGGCATTCGGCATGTCGTTGCACGGCACGAAGCCGCTGCAGGACAAGTCGAATATTCCCGCGGTGTTCACGGTGGCGGTATTGAAGAACATCGTGATGCCAATTATCGCGTTCCTGCTGTCGTATTTCGTGATGGGCTTCCGCGGCGCCACATTGTACGCGTGCGTGGTGCTCGCCGCCCTGCCGACCGGGCAGAACGTCTACAACTACGCGGCGCGGTACAACGTGGGTCTCTCGTTCGCACGCGACGGCATTCTCTTCTCGACACTGACCTCACCGATCTTCATCGCAATCATCGCGGTGCTGCTCGGCTGACCTCGCCAGTCCTCGCCGCGGTATCCACGACCGCCGCGGCGAGACCATCAATCGTCCGTACGGTAGCCGGCATGACCGAGCCCGTGCGCCGCATGATTCGCGGCACACCCTCCGAGCACCATCAGCGCATAACACAAGCCGATTCCCGCGGCCAACGTAAGCAACGAAGCCGGATTGAGCAACGACGTTGCCAGAATCGGAAACAGCAACAACACCGAGCACCCCTAATGAAAACGGCCATCACCGTGTTGAGCGGGGTGATCACTTCCATCATGCGTGCCTTGTCGAGCGTCGCCTCATCCGTGCCTTCCAACGCAAGCATGCGGTACTCGTCGGCCTGGTCGTAGACGTTGCTCGTCTGCATCACGCCGGAACTGACGGCGGCGAGCACCGCGGCAAAGGCGAGCGTCAGGAAACCACCCATCGCTATATCGCGCATGTACAGCATAGATGGGTCGAACGGGTCGTGGTTGCCTCCGATTCCGGTGGCGAGCAATCCGCACACCGACGTCATCCCCGCGATGAACACAGCGAGCGCCACGCCGGACACGTTGCGCCAAGCACGCTTGGGATTGTCGAGGATACGGCGCATGGCAATCATAGTGGCCGCGTCCTCGGGTGTTTCGCACGCGATCTGGCGCGCATCGCCACCACCCAGGTACCGACGACGTTCACCATGGCGAAGCCGAGGAAGAAGACGCCGAAGATGATGGCGTAGACCACCATCTGACCCAAGTGCGCGAATGCGGAGATGCTGTTGAGCAGCAGGTAGCCTACGGCCAACACGGCAAGGAAAATCAGTGCGCGCCATGCGGACGGCATGGGTTGTCCGGTACGTTGCGTCACGCCAAGCGGGGTGAAGGCCACGCGGCGTAGGGCGGCCAGCGCGGAGACCAAGGCAAGCAGCGTGACTCCGACGGTCACAGCCGCCAGGGCAGGCAGTCCCACCCACAACTGTTCGAAGGTGAAATGCTGGTTTTGGAAGTCGAGCAGCATGATCGCTGGTATCAGCGCGAAGTAGCCGGCCATGCCGACCAGCGCGCCAAGCAGAGCCTGGCCACCCGCATCGAGCGCGGTGAGTTTCGTGACCTGCGCGGTGGTGGCGCCCGCAAGTCGCAGTGCGGCGAGACGTGCGTCCCTGCGGGAGGCCGCGAGACGGGCCGCCGAACCGGCGAGCGCCACGAACGGCACGATGAGTAGCAGACTGGCGAATGCGGCGAGCATCACATAGCCGTCGGAATAGGTGTTCATGACGGCTGTGGCCTGGTCGGCCGTCCAATGGCCGTCGCCGACCGTGGCGACGAGCTTGTCGGCGTGCGCCAGGGCTTTGGACCATGTTTCGTATGTACCGGGCGCGCACCTGTTGGAATCGATCATGCAACCGAACGTGTGGTCGGCGGAGGCCCGCCAGATGAAGCCATGCAGGCCTCCGAGCACGGTTAGGAAGACGGCGGTGGCGGATGCGAAGGCAACGATGGCCAGCGCAGAGGTGCGGCCGGATGTGCCGCGGGTGCCGGAGCGGTGGAACAATCGCCATAATCGGAACATGTTCATCGTGCGCCTCCGGCGGTAGGTTGGGTGATTGCTGCGGCGAGCTCAACCTGCCATCACGCATGGTAACGGTGGCATCGCAAAATGCGGCCACGTTCGAATCGTGCGTCACCACGACCACGGCCGCGCCGGTCTGTCGTGCGGTCCGCATGAGAATGCTCATGATTTCGTGGCCGGTGGTCTGGTCGAGCGCGCCGGTCGGTTCATCGGCGAAGATGACTGCCGGCTGCGCGGCGAGCGCACGTGCGATGGCGATGCGCTGCATCTGGCCGCCGCTCATTTCGCCGGGACGTTGTTGCGCGAGCTGGCGCAATCCCAATCGTTCCAGCCATAGCATGGCCATGTCGGTGGCCTGCTGGTAGCTTGCGCCGCCCAGCATCATCGGCAACGCGATGTTTTCGATGGCCGGCAGTTCTGGCAGCAGTTGTCCGGATTGGAAGACGAAGCCGAAGGCGCTGCGGCGCAGTTTGGTGCGGTCAGCGTCGCTCAACCGCGCTAGGTTGGCACCGCGAAACATCACATTGCCGGCTGTCGGGGTGATGATGCCGGCGAGTGCGTGCAGTAACGTCGATTTGCCGGAACCGGACGGTCCCATGACCGCGATGCTTTCGCCTGCCTGGATGCCGAAATCCACGTGATTGAGCGCCAGCATGTGTGTGGCGTTTGGTGTCGCCTGTTGGGTCGAATAATCCATGACCAGATCGGTCGCCTGAAGTATGTGTTCCATGTTTCCTACGGTACGGAAACGGATTGGTCCCGGCCATCAGACGGCGGGATGAACTTACAGGTTTCCTTCCGGCATGCATCATCCGCAAGGATTAGCGTAATCGCGGACTGCGGATGAGATGCCGTATGTCAGACGAGGTGCCAGGACAGGCGGTGCAGGTCGCTGGGACCGAATTCAGCGATGGCGTCACGGTGTGCGGCCGAACCGTAACCCTTGTTGTGGGCCCATTCATATGGTTCATATTGGGGTTGCGCTCCCAGTTCGACCATGAGCCGATCCCGGGTGACTTTGGCGATGACCGCGGCGGCGGCCACGGTGGCGCAATACCGGTCGCCTTTCACTTTGGTGGTAACGTTCGCCGGCACCGGCACTTCGGGCGCGTCGAAGGTGTTCAGCGTCTTGGTGATGTAATCGTTCGGTCCGTCGAGGATCGCGCCGACCTTCACCGGTTTGCCGGAGAGCATGCCGTTGCCGTCAATGCCGAGCTTCGCCTCCGCCTGTGCCAACGCACGTAACGCGGCTACGCCGAGTGCATGGGAAATGCCCCACTCGTCAATCTCCTTGTTGCTGGCGGCGCCAACCGCCCAAGATGCGCACCAGGATTTGAGTTCGTCGAAGATGGCTTCGCGCTTGTGTTCGGTCAGCATTTTGGAGTCGGCCACGCCTTTCGGCACTTCCAGATGCGAAGATTCTTGCGAGCCTCCTTGCGAAGCTCCAGCCGGCCCGTCTAAGTCACGCGCCCAAATCGCAGCCGCACCAACCATTACCGGCCCTGCGAGAGATCCACGCCCCACTTCGTCAAAGCCGACGATCACATCGTAGCCTTGTTCGGCAATAGCACGTTCCAAATCCAATGTGGGAATTACGGAAACCGCCATCAGGCCGCCGAGCCTCCTTCCGGAACGTCGGCAAACACTTCATGGTGCGCATCGAGCCCGCCGATGCGGTTCAACGGCCAATATTTCGCGAGTCCGACACCCACTACGTCGGAAATAGGCACAAGTCCATGTGAGGAATCACCCTGATGATAGCGTGAATCGGCGGAATTGGCGCGATTGTCGCCCATAACGAACACGTGTCCTTCGGTCACGGTCACGTTGAACGCGAATGAGCTGGGATCCACGTCGGGGCGAATGTATGCGCTTTCGTCAATCGCCACACCATTGATGGTGATCGGCTTACCTGGCCCTTCGCATGCCACGGTGTCTCCTGGCAATCCGATGAGCCGTTTGATGAGGTAGTCACCGCCGAGTTTGCTACTGTCTTCCTGCCGCAGCCAGTGGTCGGGGTCCTTGAACACCACCACGTCGCCGCGTTTCAGATCGAAGACTTTCGGGGTGAGTTTCGAGGTGATCACACGGTCGCCCGGCTCGATGGTGTTCATCATGGATCCCGATGGAATCACATAGAAACCGAGAAGGAAAATACGTACCAGAAGTACGACGATAATAGGAATCCCGCACCAGACCAAGGTGTCGCGCCAGCCAAAGCTGTCGCCGCCATTGTTTTCTTCTTTGGCATGCCTCATACATGATTCCTTTATCGTCCGGTTTGCACACTGACCCTTATCATAGCGGCCAAGAATAGAAAAAGGCCCTCCGGCCGTGAGGCTGAGGGCCAATTTCACGCTTTATTTGCGTTTGAAACTCACTTCTCGGAGTTGTCGCGGCGCTCAACGATACGAGCGGCCTTACCGCGCAGGTTGCGCAGGTAGTACAGCTTGGCGCGACGCACACGGCCCTTGCGGACCACCTTGATGGAGTCGATGACCGGGGAGTGCAGCGGGAAGCGACGCTCCACACCGGTGCCGAAGCTGATCTTACGAACAACGAAGGTCTCACGGACGCCGCCGCCCTGACGAGCGATCACAACGCCGGTGAAGGCCTGGATACGGGAGTTGTTGCCTTCCTGGATCTTCACGTTGACTTCAACGGTGTCACCCGGACGGAATGCCGGGATTTCCTCGGCCGGCTTCATGTGCTTGGCGTCAAATGCCTCAATAGCGTTAACCATTGTGTTTCCTCGAGTCGCCGCCGCATATCAGCGCACAGGTAAGGGCTTCACGATTTTTCAATTTCGTTCTGCCTCGTATGTTCTCCGCAGGTCTGCCTGCGAAGGATTGCCAATCCGCCGAAAATCACGGTAACTTGCGTTTGTGCAACATTCCGTTCAATCTTGCGATTGTTCTCGGCTGGACCCGAAGGGAATCAGGATTATGCGGCGTCCTGAATCCCGGCACAGCAATATTCAAAAATACCCCACCCACCAGACCTTTTGAAGATGGCCAGGGGGTAGCAAAAAAGGGCTCTGCATCCCGTGCAGAGCCCTTTCGAAGGCTATTTAATCCTTAGAGAAATCAGAACTTGCGATTTGCGCGGTAGAACTGGATCAGGGACTGAGTGGAAGCGTCCTGAGCGGCCAGTGCTTCGTCATCCTGGGAGATGGCCGGGGTGATCTGCTTGGCAAGCTGCTTGCCCAGCTCGACGCCCCACTGATCGTAGGAGTCCAGACCCCACACGGTGCCTTCAACGAAGGTGATGTGCTCGTACAGGGCGATAAGCTCGCCGAGTGCGAACGGGGTCAGTGCCACGCCGAAGATGGAGGTGGTCGGGCGGTTGCCGGTGAACACGCGGGCCGGAACGATCTCTTCCGGAGTGCCCTCTGCACGCACTTCGTCAGCGGTCTTGCCGAAGGCGAGAGCCTTGGTCTGTGCGAAGTAGTTGCCGAGGAACAGCTCGTGCACGTCCTGGTCGCCGTCCTTGGTCGGGTTCGGGGTGTTCACGAACGCGATGAAGTCGGCCGGGATCAGCTGGGTGCCCTGATGGATCAGCTGGTAGAAGGCAT
>ENA-OPZZ01002029-OPZZ01002029.1-human-gut-metagenome-genome-assembly--contig:-NODE-2029-length-10901-cov-3.656673_pt1 | contig 10901 bp, 17 predicted proteins | sample MGYA00242487_ERZ504511 | MGnify/ENA primary metagenome ERZ504511 (study PRJEB26092, sample SAMD00036241) | human gut metagenome | host: Homo sapiens | study: EMG produced TPA metagenomics assembly of... | reverse complement strand
AGAGCCGCGCCTCGCGGTCTGCCAGCGTTTTCTGCGCCACCATCAGAGCCTTTGCCATGAGTTCTTCGGCGGTCATGTTCTCCTGTCCGGCGATGTAGCCGCCACTCTTGCGGATGCTGGGAGGACATTCATCAAAAATCCAACTCTCAAACTCGGTCAGCGCCAGGAGTTCAGACTTGGCGCGAGGCCGGTAGATATCGACCCTCGGTGATAAAATTCATTTCCTGCTCACCGCTCTTGGTGGGGGTGTAACGTTTCGTTACCCCCTTGCAGTGGTCTGCCAGAGCCTTGCGGGAGTTCTTATAGCCGAGTGCATTAGTAACATCCAGACCGCAAAACAGCGCCTTGCCGTTTTCCTCAATGGTACGGATATCTCCAAACCTGGGATTATTAAAAATCATAAGTTCGTTCATTTCTTCCTCCACTAGTAGCTGTATCGTCCCTGCCTCTTTTTTCTCTGTGAAACCGGCATAAACAGTACAGGAGTAAATTCTTTCTTTAAGATATTTTGGCAATCATGCTCTCGTAAAATCGGATATTTCTCCGCCAGTTCTTTTTCCCGTTCGTCTGTCATGGTGGCTCCTATCAAGGGAACTTTTCCAAAAGGCGATTGAACCAGCGGATAGTAATAAATCTCATCATCTATCATCGCCGTACTCCCCAGAAGCTTTTACAGTAATAATAACTTGCTCAGGCTTAACGCCCAGATAAGCGGCGGCGATACGCTTGACCCAATGCTCGCTGTTGGTCAGTTGGTTTAATAGTTCTTGAAGGGTACTTTTCTCGTTCATATCGAAAACCTCTTTTTCTTGATTAGAGGCTCCCGCTGTGATAGAATAAATTTATCCAGTGGGAGACCTCTGGTGCATAAGGCAATCGGGGTTAGCTTTCCACGGCTCCCGGTTGTCTTATTTTTTTGTCCAACTCAGCCTTTACCATCTCAACACCCTTATTTATTACGTCTGTCCGTGTTACTTGAAGCCGTTCAGCACATTCCGCAAGCGTCTCTGCTTGTTTTTCTGTCAAACGAATTTCTAGCCTCACACTTTTGGGATTTTCAATGGGGGGCCGTCCTTTTGATGGGGACATGTTTTACGCCTCCTTTATTGCCCGTGCATTAAATATATAACGCCCGTGCAATAAAGTCAAGAGGTTTTCCAAAAATTTTTCCGCTATCTCAATATAAAGTTTTCAAGGTACAGTTTCTTGACAGCTATCCAGCCAGCCCGTATAATAGCAAACAAGAGGTGATCGGGATGCTAGATGAAAAGGACCTGCAAGCGATTCATACAATGATGGAGCAGCAGAAGAAAGAAATCCTCAAAGAGTCTATGGCAAATATGCAGGTAATCATTGAGAATACATTTGCCCCACAATTCAAATTATTGTTTGAAAAGCTAGATTCAATGGGGTCTAAAATGATCCCGCAAGAAGCTATGGACATTATGGAAGATCGCGTGGATGATCTTGAAAAGACGGTGGCTATACATACCCGGCAAATTGAAGAATTGAAAAAAGCTCAGTAATGAATGCCTCAGACGGTGCCTGTTTCGGGTGCCGTCCTATTTTTTCGCCCGTCCAGAGGTTTACAAGATTGTTTTCCGCCTCACTATAGTTCTGTTTGATGTCGATAATGTCACGATTTTTCCGATAAAATTCTCTGTCTGACTTGTCCAGCGGCTTACCTTTTGCTTTCTTATCGCGGATGCGGACGATCTGGGCAAATAGGCAATCCCCAATCTCTGCATAGGCGGAAAGAATAGTCCACCAATGGACTCCTCCTGTATTGGTTTCGATGTCGTAGTCCACAGCGCGGGCCTCATAGCCCAACACACGGTTGACTGGGGCAATAATGCGCGGGAAGTCCATCGGCCAGTCTACAAGGTGTGGGCCTTTCTGCTCCTTTGACTCCTCGCCTCCATTGATAAAGCAGAACATCGCTTTCATCGCCGCGTCATAGTCAGTCAGATCGTCAAAGTCAATGTAGAAGATTTGGAGTACGTCAAGAGCGCGTTCTTCCTCGCTGGAATCCGGGTCGTTCATGGCCTCGAAAATATCAAGGATAACGCGGTAATCATAGCGGATAGCAAACTCTTCTCCGTCTATTTCAACGGTTTTTGGCAGCCCATATCTCATGACGTACTCCTTTGATTACTTCTTCTGATACTTTTGGTATTTTGCCGTATATTTACTGATCCTTGGATTAGTAAGCTTTTGCTCTCTTGAGAATGTGGTGTCGATTTCATCCATGATAGCCATCATCAGATTACACCACACGGGGAGGCCATTAGCGATTGCGTAGACGTTCATGCCGCCGAATACCGCTTCGCTCACGGGTGCTTCAAATACACCATCAATGATGTCACGCATCTCTGCATCCCGCTCTTTGGCAAATTCAAAGATTTCTCTCTTATCCGTCATCTTCTCGATCTGTGCCTTATACCCTTCCTGATCCAGCTGATCGCGGATCGTCTTTGTCAACGTATCGTCCATCTCTACTGCCTCAAAAGCTGCTGCATCCGTAAATACCTGTTCATAAGCCTCTGCTTTTGCCTGCGCTTCCTGTTTTGCAATCGGATCTTTTGTGATCTCATATACACCGCCAAGGGCCACACCTGCCACCAGAGTGATCAGTGTAAGGGCAAGGGCATCTTTGATAATCTTATTTTTCATGCTTCACCCCTCCTTTTCCAAATGCCGTCGGTACGGTCAAACGTTCGATAACCGGAATCAGCAGGTTGCCAAAAATGATCGCATAGGACACGCCCTCTGCGGAGGCTCCAAAGATACGGAACAGTCCGGTCAGACATCCCAGGATCACGCCGTATACCAGCTGTCCCCGTTTGGTGATCGGCGTCGTCACATAATCAGTAGCCATGAACCATGCTCCAAGCATCAGTCCACCGCCCAGAAGCTGTTCTAACAGATAATAGCCGTCTGCTCCATGTCCGCCGAACAAAATTACGAAAATAGCAAAACTTCCGATATATGTACACGGGATTCTCCAGTCAATAACTTTGAGGATCAATAAGAATGCTGCTCCGATCAGGATCGCCAGTGCAGAAGTCTCACCGATGGTTCCCTGTGTATTGCCAAGAAACAGGCTTAACAGATCTACTTTTTCTCCTGCTTTTACTGCTGCCAGCGGTGTGGCACCGGATACCGTATCTACCAGTTTTACCAGACCGCCATCTGCGCTGAAATTAGTCATCTGTCCGGTAAAGGATAACAGCAGGAAACATCTTGCTGCCAGCGCCGGGTTCATGATATTCTGTCCCAAACCACCAAACAGCTGTTTTACGATCAGAATAGCAAAAACGCCACCGATCACCGGGATCCACCAGGGAGCGGATGCCGGAAGGTTCAGACCCAGTAACAGCCCAGTGATCACTGCGCTTCCATCCCAGATTGTCAACGGTTTATGCATCAGCGTTTCATAGATTCCCTCTGTCGCCACACAGGTTGCCACTGACAGACAGACCAGCAGCAGTGCCTTCCATCCAAAGAAACACACACCTGCCACTGTTGCCGGCATCAGAGCCACGATTACCATTTTCATAAGATAATCTGTGGTCACTTTTGAACGGATATGCGGCGATGAGGATACATGTAATAACTCTCCCATATTTCACATCCCCCTCTTATTTTTTCTTTCTATTGGCCATAACCATTTTTCTCATGGAACGGATTTCCTGTACCAGCGGTCGTTTTGCCGGACAGACATAGCTGCAACAGCCACATTCGCAGCACTCCATACCATTATACTTGACAAAGGCTTCTTCTTTTCTGTGTTCCGCAAAGGTTGCAAGCTTCGTCGGAAGCAGATGCTCCGGACATTCACTGACACACCTTCCACAGTTGATGCAGGCGGTAGCCCGGGAACGGCTGACCTCATCTTTTGTCAGTACCAAGAGCGCGGATGTGGTTTTGGTTACCGGTACATGATAATCAAACATGGCAAATCCCATCATCGGACCACCGGAGATCACTTTCTCTACTGTGCCCTTCAGACCACCTGCCGCATCCAGAAGTTCCTGAAAATCCATACCCACCGGTGCCCGGAAGTTAGATGGTGTATTCACACCGTCTCCGGTGACTGTTACGATCCGCTGCATCAGTGGCTTTCCTTCTGCCACTGCCTCATAGATCGACACCACGGTATCCACATTATCCACGATACATCCGGCATCTGCCGGAAGCATGGAAGAATTGATTGTCTCTCCGGTCACTGCATAGATCAGCATACGCTCTGCACCCTGTGGATATTTTGTCTTTAATGGCTGTACTTCGATATTTGCTTCACCTTCTACCAGCTCCTGCAGTTTTGCGATGCCCTCCGGTTTGTTGTCCTCAATACAGATATATCCTTTTGCACCATCAAAAAGCTGCAGCATCACTTTCAGTCCGCCGACCAGTTTTTCCGGCTGTTCCAGCATGATCCGGTAGTCGGAAGTCAGATATGGCTCACATTCTGCACCATTGACCAGAATGTATTTGATCTTTTCCGGTTCTTTCGGTGAAAGTTTTACATGAGTAGGGAATCCTGCACCACCCATACCTACGATACCCGCTTTCTGAATCTTCCCACGGATCTCGTCTTTGGATAATTGTGTGATATCTTTTGTTTCTTCAAACGCTACTGATTCGTACACTTCATCGTTTTCCACTATAATCGCATCACAGTAGCCTCCGGTTGCTGTCAAACGTTTTTCAATTCCCTTTACCACGCCGGATACCGATGCATAAACCGGAGCGGATACAAAGCCTCCTGCCTCTGCGATCATCTGTCCCACCACAACCCGATCACCTTTTTTTACAATCGGTTTTGCAGGTGCCCCGATATGTTGGGATACAAGATAGGCCAGTTCTTTTCCCGGACGGATATCCTGGATTGCCCGGTCTCTTGACATCTCTTTCCCGTCATACGGGTGGATACCTCCTCTAAATGTTCCAGACCCCATACACTAGTCCTCCCTTTTCATTCTTGTGCATTTTGTCAGCTTTTACGCACTCTTCTTGTTCTGTTTACGGTTCTTTTTCAGAGTCAGTCTCCGACGACGTTCAAAACTGCTGACCATATTCGGATACGCCCGGAGATGTCTCCTGGAGATATGACGGATACTCTTTTTCACATCCCCATACTTCTGTACAAACTCTTCGTATTTGCCCAGGATATTATCTTTCGTTTCCAGAAGTCTGCTGTCGTTTGCACTGTAGCGCTCTACCGTCTCGCGGAACAGTTTCTTACGTTCTTCGATCATATCGTTCCACTTTCCAACCGGAAGTTCCATCCGGTAAACTTCTGCTTTCGCACGGGCTTCCTCTGCCACCTCATACAGTTTGGTATCCCGCAAATTCTCCTGAAATTCGTCCCATACAACATCCAGCTTCTTCATCTTGTTTCGCAGATCGAAAGCTGCTGCTGCGGAAAATGCAAAATCCACGGTATATCCCGCCAGCCATATATAGACCAGTACGATTCCTGTTTTTCTCGGAACCATTTCCACCAGATCCCCTACAACCGGCTGAAATACATAAAACAGAATCAATGTGAAAAATCCCCATGCTACAGAACTGCCTAGGCAGATCTTTCCCTGAAAGTTAAACTTTTTATCGCTGTAATCCCACCAGTTGGTGTGAAAAATAGCTTCCATCAGTACACCTGTCACATATTCCAGAATCGTAGCGACTGCCACCCCTGCAAAATAGAGTTCCAGGATGTTTCCTGCCACCGGACGTAAGATCACGTAGACGGTCACTGCCCCCACTCCATAGATTGTTACAAACGGTCCGGATACAAATCCCCTGTTTACCCATTTTTTGCTTTTGGCTGATACGTAACAGCTTTCCCAGATCCATCCCATAAAGCTGTATACAATAAACCAACTGAGAATATGATACAGATCAACTCCCAGAATCTCAAAACTCAATCCCTCTTCCTCCTTCTTTTTATTTATGATAAAATTCTCATATCACTGTTACCATTATAGCTTATTATTTCTAAAAAAAATACTGGTTTTTTTTACTTTTTTTGTGTATAATATTAGATACTTGGTATGTTTTAGCCATTATTTTTGGTATATTTTGACAATTTATTAACACACTCACAGAAAGGACACTATATGCTGCTAAAAGATTACCCGGTGGTATTACCGGATTACATATTGACACTGGAAGAACTTTCTCCGGAAAACTGTCTGTTCTTTGATATTGAAACCACAGGATTATCCTGGAAGACCTCTCATCTTTATCTTCTTGGAGCTGTTTTTTATGAAAATGAAATCTGGATTCACAGGCAGTGGTTCTGCCAGAAGCCCGGCGAAGAAAAAGAAGTACTTCTCGCTTTTTCCGAACTTCTCTCCACAAAAAAACTGTTGTTCCACTATAACGGAACCACCTTTGATGTTCCTTACCTGATGCATAAATACACCTTTTATCAGCTGCCTGCCCCCTGGGAGGGAACCCGACAGCTGGATCTGTATCAGCTGTTTTTCCCATTAAAAAAAATCCTGCATCTGGAGCATATGCGTCAGAAAGATCTGGAATACGCGATCGGACTTTTCCGGGAAGACCTGTACAGTGGTGGGGAACTCATTGAAGTGTACAAAAAATATCTGTTGAGTGGTGATGAGAACCTGCTTGAAATACTTCGCCTGCATAACAAAGAAGATGTGGAAGGGATGCTGAAGCTTCTGCCGCTCTTCTCGATCCGTGCTTTATGGACAGGAAATTGTCAGGATTTTATCACATGCACTCATACACCGGAAGAAAATTTGCTTCTTTCTGTGCAGCCTGAACATCCATTTCCTATCAGCTTTGAAAAGAAACTACCCCACGTTGTGCTTTGCATAACTCCCCAAAAGCTTCTCTTAGAGATCCACCCGGAGACAGGATGTAAAAAATTCTTCTATCCCAATTATAAAGAATACTATTATCTTCCAATGGAAGACGAGGCGATTCATAAGAGTGTGGGGGCTTATGTTGACAAAGATCACCGCGAGAAAGCAACGCCGGACAACTGCTGTAAAAAAGTAAACGGCTGCTTTTATCCCCAGTACGAAGAACTTTTCACTCCGGCTTTCCGGGATGAGCGCAAGGAGAAAAACAGCTGGTTTCTTTTGCCGGAAGATTTTGATAAAGATCAGGAACAACTTCTAAAATACTTAAACCATCTGCTTTCTCATGTGCTACAATAAACATTTTTGAATGTCTGATTATAATATAGAAAAAATCCGCGATTGTCACACACGCAATCACGGATTTTGTTTTATCATATGCATAAAAACCACCCGACATACTGTTTTGCATATCGGGTGGCTTATCTTTTGCTTACATAAATTTATGATCTGTCAGATCTCTTTGTTCAGCTACAGATTACTCTTCCTCTGCTGCTTCTTCAGCTGCAGGCTCCAGAGCTTTCATGCTCAGGCTGATTTTTTTCTCTTCGCCGTTGAAATCAACAACCTTTGCTGTGATTACCTGACCTACACTCAGAACATCTGAAGGTTTTTCCACATGTTCTCTGGAGATCTGGGATACATGCAGAAGAGCATCTACGCCTGGTTCCAGTTCAACGAATGCGCCGAAGTCTGTCATACGTGCGATTGTTCCTTCTACTACGTTTCCTACAGCATATTTTTCATCTGCATTCAGCCACGGGTTCTGATCTTCGAACTTCAGGCTCAGTGCGATCTTATCTCCGTTGATATCTTTGATCAGAACTTTGATCGGCTCGCCGACTTTGAAGATCTTCTTCGGGTTTTCTACTCTTCCCCAGGACATCTCGGAGATATGCAGCAGACCATCTGCTCCGCCCAGATCGATGAATGCACCGAAATCTGTAACATTCTTAACAACACCGTCTACAACATCGCCAACTGCGATCTTCTCAAACAGAGCTTTCTGCTGTTCAGCTTTTGCTGCCAGTAACAGCTGTTTTCTGTCACCGATGATTCTTCTTCTTCTCGGGTTGAACTCTGTGATAACGAATTCGATTTCCTGATCTGCATATTTGCTCAGATCTTTTTCATAAGTATCAGAAACCAGACTTGCAGGAATGAATACTCTTGCTTCGTCGATTACTACACTCAGTCCGCCATTCAGTACCTGAGAAACTTTTGCTTTCAGAACTTCTTTGTTTTCGAAAGCTTCTTCCAGTCTCTTGTTTCCTTTTTCTGCTGCCAGTCTCTTGTAGGTCAGCAGAACCTGTCCTTCACCGTCATTTACTTTCAGGACTTTTACTTCCATAGTATCACCAGGTTTTACTACAGTTGTAAGGTCGATAGAGGAATCGTTGCTGTATTCGTTCTTTGTAAGAATACCATCAGCTTTGTAACCAATATTTAAAATGATCTCGTCTTCTTTGACGTCGATTACTGTACCTTCGACTACCTCCCCATTTCTAATTGTTTTTAATGATTCTTCCAGCATTTGTTCAAAACTTAATTCTGACATGTTCTTGAACCTCCTCAATAATTTTGTTTGGGGTGGAAGCCCCTGCTGTAATACCTACGCAACCAATACATTGAAAAGGCTTAGTATCCAAATCAACAAGTGTCTGTATATAGTAAGTATTTTCACACTCTTTTCGACAAATCTCGTATAATTTCTGCGTATTGGAACTATGTCTGCCGCCAATGACAATCATGGTATCTGCTTCGCAGGCAATCTGCCGTGCTTCCATCTGTCTTTCCTCGGTCGCACTACAGATCGTATTTAAAACAACTTTATCATACCTCTTTTTTTTCAAAAATTTTCAACTAATTCTTGAAATTTGTTGTAATTAAATGTCGTCTGACTCACCACACACAGCTTTTCACCCTCCGGAAAGGCGAGATTTTCGGCTTCTTCGTGGCTGGATATCACAGTCACCGGACCTTCACACCAGCCTTTGATGCCTTCCACTTCCGGATGAGTATCATTGCCAACAATAATAATATGGCGTCCTGCTTTACTTTCCCGCTCCACGATCTTATGGATCTTCCGTACAAACGGACAGGTGGCATCCACACATTCCAGCCCTTTTTCTTCGATCACTTCGTAGATTTCTTTCGGTACGCCATGAGAACGGATCACCACAGTTCCTTCCATAAGATTTTTCAGTTCCTGTTCATTTTCCAGAACCCGGACACCTTTTTTCCCCCAGGTCCGTCACCACTTCTTCATTATGGATGATCGGTCCATAGGTGTAAATATTCTGTTTGCCCATGTTGACCTGTTCATATACTTTTTCCACCGCCCGTTTCACGCCGAAACAGAATCCCGCGGTACGGGCTACCAGAATCTTTCTTTCTTCCATATGCACCCCTTATGCCTGTTTCTTTTTCTCAAATTCTTCAATCACTGCCGCAGTCACTTCTTCGATTCCCATAAAAGACGCGTCCACCAACACTGCATCTTCTGCCTGGCGAAGCGGGGAGATCTCACGGTTCATATCGCGGTTATCTCTCTCGATAATGTCAGCCTCGATCTGATCGAGTTCACCCGGCATTCCTTTTTCCTGCAGTTCCAGATATCTTCTCTTCGCACGCTCTTTCGCGCTGGCGGTCAGATAAATCTTGACTGTCGCATCCGGAAGCACCTGTGTTCCGATATCTCTTCCGTCCATGACTACATTTTCTTTTGCTGCCAGCTGTCTTTGCAGTGCTACCAGTTTTTCTCTCACTTCTTTGATCACGGAGATCCTGGATGCGGTATTTCCTACAATTTCCTGACGGATCTCAGCGGATACATTTTTTCCGTTTAACAGTACCTGCTGTACGCCGTCTTCGTAAAGGATCGTCACATCGATATCCGGGCAGACTGCTGCTACTTTTGCCTGATCCTGCGGATCAATGTTCTGTTCCAGCACATACAGTGCCATGGCACGGTACATAGCTCCGGTATCTACATAAATAAAAGACAGTTCTTTTGCCACTCTTTTTGCGATGGTGCTTTTTCCGGCACCAGACGGTCCGTCGATTGCGATTGCATAACTCATATATTTTCCTCTTTCCCCGGAATATTCCGTTTTTTCTGTATTATTTTGTAACTGTTCAGTACCTTCACAGTTACGAGCCAAAATGCATTTAAACGATAACACCTCGCGGGACAGTGGCTACTGAATAGTTACATTCTTTTTATCAAAACCACTTCATCCTCTGACAGTCTTATTGTCCTAAAATATCCTGCAATATCCTTCTTACCAAGCAGTTTTCTGCTTTTATCTTTCTGCCTCAGCTGCCGCCATTGCCGCCGCATGAGCCGTTGACCAGGCGATCTGCAGATTATAGCCACCGGTCAGTGCATCCAGATCCAGCACTTCTCCGGCAAAATAAAGCCCTTTTGTCTTTTGGGACTCCATCGTCTTTGGATCCACTTCTTTTACCTGAACGCCGCCTTTTGTGATGATGGCCTCCTGGAAGCCCCGCAGTCCGGTCACGGTAAATGGAAAGGCTTTCGTCTTTTCGATAAATCCGGCACGTTCTTCTCTGGTGATCTCATGCACTTTTTTTCCCGGTGCGATGCCGCCGAGATCCAGCATAACCGGAAGAAGTTTTGCCGGGAATAAAGAACCGGCCACGTTTTTAAACTGTTTGTTCTTTCCTTCTTCGAATTCCCGCAGAAGTCTTGCGTCAAGCTGCTCTGCGGTCAGTGCCGGTTTCAGATCGATCCTCGCCGTCAGATACTTCTTTTTTAACAGTTTTCCCACCTTTGCGCTGGCCGATAACACCAGCGGGCCGGTAATCCCAAAATGTGTAAACATCATTTCCCCGAAATCTTCGTAGACACATTTTTTTCCGTCATACAAAGACAATGTCACATTTTTCATGCGACAGTCCCTGTAATCTCGTAATATATTCCTCAGCCGTCACCATCGGCACCAGAGACGGCTGCAGATCCGTTACGGTATGACCACCCTC
>ENA-OPZZ01002028-OPZZ01002028.1-human-gut-metagenome-genome-assembly--contig:-NODE-2028-length-10906-cov-13.166713_pt1 | contig 10906 bp, 11 predicted proteins | sample MGYA00242487_ERZ504511 | MGnify/ENA primary metagenome ERZ504511 (study PRJEB26092, sample SAMD00036241) | human gut metagenome | host: Homo sapiens | study: EMG produced TPA metagenomics assembly of... | reverse complement strand
TTATTACAGGAAGCTCAGGAGGTTGTTTACTGACAAATGATCTGGAAGTTGCTAATAAAGCGCGCAAGTGGAGTACACAAGCAGAGAAAATGCCACATGGTACCAGCATGAAGAGGTTGGATATAACTATCGCATGTCTAATGTAATTGCAGGTGTAATTCGAGGACAGTATAACTATTTGGAAGAGCATATCTCTCAGAAAAAAGTTATTTATGAGAGATATACAAAAGGGTTAAAAGACCTTCCAATTGAAATGAATCCTATCGTAGAGGGGTGTGAACCAAATTATTGGTTATCTGCATTTACCATCAATCCATACTATATGTGCAAACAGGTAAGAGGGGAATGCGACGTACTCTATATTCCTGAAAAGGGTAAAAGCTGCCCTACTGAAATATTAGAGGCAATTAGCAGTATTAATGCTGAAGGAAGACCTATCTGGAAACCAATGCATATGCAGCCAATGTACAGAATGCATGAGTGCATTGGAAGAGTTGGCTCCATGAGAGCCAAAACAAATGCGTATATTACCGGAACTGTTATGGATGTAGGGGCTGATATTTTCCAGAGAGGCGTCTGCTTACCAAGTGATAATAAGATGACAGAAGAGCAGCAGAATGAGATTATTTCTGTGATTCGTGCTTGCTTTGAATAAACTAAATAAAAAATGGAGCATCAAAAGTGTACGCAAAATATTTTAAACGAGGGATTGACTTTATTTTAAGTTTATGCGCGCTGATTGTTCTTTCACCAGTTCTTTTGGTACTTATAATATTGGGGACTGTGTTTATGAGCGGAAACCCATTCTTTACACAGGAACGTCCTGGAAAAGATGAAAAGATTTTTAAATTAATTAAATTTAGGACAATGAGCAATAAAAAAGATAAAGACGGAAATCTTCTTCCTGACGAATTTCGGTTGAATAAATATGGCAAGTTTTTACGTGCATCTTCATTAGACGAATTGCCAGAACTTATTAATATTTTGAAAGGTGATATGGCAATCATTGGTCCACGTCCGTTGCTTGTGAGATATCTTGACAGATACAATGAAGAACAGCGCCATCGGCATGACGTAAGGCCAGGACTTACTGGATATGCGCAGGCACATGGAAGAAATGCAGTGTCTTGGGAAGACAAGTTTGCGATGGATGTGTGGTATACGACACATATTACTTTTGTAGGCGATATTAAGATAATTATTGGTACGCTCAAATCTGTATTGAAACATGAGGGGATTAGTTCAGAGACTTCTGCAACTATGGAAGAGTTTATGGGGACACCGAAAGAAGCAGAATGTACATGGAGGGCTCCATGGTGAAAAGGCTTGTAATAATTGGCGCAAGTGGTCACGGAAAAGTTATAGCAGATATTGCAGTTAGAAACGGATATGAAGAAATTGTTTTTCTAGATGATAATGAAAGCATAAAGGAATGTGCTGGATTTAAAGTTGTTGGAAAAACATCAGATGCTAGTAGAATTAGTGGTGATAAGATTATTGCAATCGGAGATGCTAAGATTCGTGAAAGGATGATGCATAAGGTTAAAACAGTTTCATTAATACATCCAGATGCAGTTATAAGTAGACGCGTTGAGATTGGTGAAGGAACTGTTGTGATGGCTGGTACAGTTATTAATTCTGATGTACATATTGGAAGGGGATGCATTATTAATACAGGTGCATCTATAGATCATGACTGTAACTTGGGCAATTTTATTCATGTTTCAGTGGGCGCTCATGTGGCGGGAACTTGTTCGATTGGTAATGGCACTTGGATAGGTGCAGGTGCAACTATTAGTAATAATATTAATATTTGTGCTGATTGTATGATAGGTGCAGGTGCTGTAGTTATAAAAAAGTATTAAAAATTATAGGAATTTATATAGGAGTTCCTGCGGAGAAAAAATGAGTAGAGTGAAAAATATGGGGGAGGGTAGAATCCCACCAGGCTAAAGATAATAAGTTGTTACCTTAGCGAATATTTAGGAAAAAGTGATGCGGTACAAGATTATGGCATTTTTTTGAATGTGGAAAGCCTGCTTATAGATTGCTATTTAGAAGAAATTGGAGAAATATACAAGAAAGCTTATATAGAGCAAATGCCAGAAATAGAATTGTATGATGGCGTCAGAAATTTAATTCTAAACCTAAAAAAGAAGGGCATTAAAGTTGGAATTATTACTGATGGAAGACCAGAAGGACAGCATAATAAAATTATTGCATTAGGCTTAGATGATTTGGTTGATGACATTATTATTACAGATGAGTTAGGTGGAACTCAATTTCGTAAACCAAATGATATAGCGTTCCGTATTATGCAGAATCGTTGGAGAACTCCCTTCGAGCAACTTGTTTATGTTGGAGAAAATCCTAATAAGGATTTTTTTGGCACCAAGACAACTAGGAATGAGATGATTATATTTTAAGAACAAAAAAGGATTATATTCTAATTCTAATTTTAAACAGTTAGATGAAATTAATAAAATTTCAGAAATAAAGTTTTAGGAGAATACTGTTATGAATGTTTTGTTTCTCACATTGTTAGATTTTGGTTCCCCTTTTGCACTGACTTTTTTTGTTGTCAGCACAATTTCTTTGTATCTATTTTATCATTTTTATGCTGAAATCACTAATTCATTATAGCCGTATTTTATAGTTATTTATAGAAATTATTTATAAGTTGTGCTATACTATAATGATGTTAGGGGCAAAAAGTATTTTGCCCCTAACCTGATATCTACGAATTGTTCCGCAGCAAACTAGCTCCTGCAATTCTCATATCATATAATCTTTAATTATATAAAAATCGGGGGATTTGTTACTGTCAACTACCCATCACCTAAAGGTAATGGGCTTGTAACTGCCCAGTCGTAGTAACGGCTTACGCCTCCGACCTTTTATCCCCAATAGGCATTGCTGCCTAAAGTGGCGTTACATCATTGGGTGGTTGACAGCACCCTTTGTAGCAGAGTTTACTCTGTTACAACTGTATTAGGTACTTGGCTATCAGCAAGATAGTTTATTCCCATACGATACAGATTCATAGCTCCAATACGGTCATCATTAGACGTATAACCGCAGTTTTTGCAAGTAAACAAATGTATTTTCTTATTACGATTAGACTTTTCAGTATGTCCACAAGCAGGACAGCATTGACTGGTATAACGAGGATCCACCTTTATTACAGAAGATTGATTCTGCTTCGCTTTGTAAATCAGCTTCTGCTCAAGGTCATAAAAAGACCATGATACAGAAACATAGCGGTCTTTTGTTTTGACACGTTCTGTAGCATTGCGAATACCAGTCAAATCTTCTAATACAAAGAGAGTATGCTTTGGATTACCGGTGGCGAGTGCCTTCGATACCTGATGGTTAATATCCTGCATCCAACGGTTTTCTCGCTGACCGATAGCTTTTAGTCTTCGCCTTGAGGATGGCGTATGTCGCATTTGAAGTTCTTTACGAAGCCTGGAATAATTAGCCCGTTTCTGTTTAATAGCTTTACCACTAACAAATCCAGACTTATGTTTACTGTCATAAGTTGCAACAACAAAGTTAATACCTCTGTCAATACCTACAACATTACAAATATCAGAAATATTACTTTCTTCAACCTCATAGGTAACTGGTATATGCAGATAGTATTTACCATGTTTATTTACAAGTTTGGCAGTACCAAACTTGTAAATAGAATGGTTAAAATACTTAGACATACCCTCAGCAAAATAAGGAAGTTTCACACGACCATTAAGCGTATTGACGGAAAAGCAGTTTTGAGTTAAAGAATAATCTCTGTTCCAAACCAGGTCGTACTGAGGTTTTTTAAAAGATGGTTTTATCCATTCATTCTGATTTTCAAGAATGGTCTTATATCTTGCGATAACCGTTTTAAAAACAGACTGCGCCATTTGTGATTTGAGACTGAACTTTTCTCTTAGAGTAGAGTACAAAATTTTATTGAGTGAGAACTGCTTTAGGTCATGTGTGCGGAATACATAATCTGAAACATAATTACAGGCATCACAATAAACAGACATTGTTTTATTAAGCAAAACTTTATCTGTATCAGTTGCAGCTATCTGAACTTTTGCAGTTATAGTTATCTGTTCCATAAAATTTATTCCTCTCATTGATACTTCACTAGCAATAGTGTATACTAATATTTAGTGAACGTCAATAACTATCAGAGGTGATTTATGGATAATAGATATTATCGTCATAACAGACGAAAATACAGTCTGAAAGTACATATAGTTCTTGTAACCAAATACCGCAAACAACTACTACAAGGCTCTATTGCTGATGATGTGAAACAAAAGATTCTCGATATAGCTAATACTCGTGGCTACGAAATAATTGCTATGGAAACAGACAAAGACCATATACATTTTTTGTTAAGTTATGATGCAACGGATAGAGTATGCGACATTGTTAAAATTGTAAAGCAGGAAACAACATACTACTTATGGCAAAAGTATAATTCGGTCTTATCAAAACAGTATTGGAAGAAAAAAATATTTTGGTCAGATGGTTATTTTGCTTGCAGCATTGGAGAAGTGTCATCAGCAACTATACAAAAATATATTGAGAGTCAAGGATAATAGATAACAATTTACAAGGCTCCTCCCACCGCCTAAAGAAGGCCACTGAAAAAGTCCTTTTTGCGTATAAATTAACACAAAATAAAGTACATCAATCAACTTTGAGACACTGTATATAGTATGAAAAAACAGTTTTTCAGTGGCGTCCCTAAAGGCAGTGGGTTTCCGCCCATGACAAACGAAAGGATTTATTTATGAATAAAATCTATCTGGATCAGGCCAGTACGTCTTTTCCAAAGGCACCATCTATTGCACAGGCAGTTTATGATTACCTGGCAGGCTCTGCTGTGAATGTGAACCGGGGAGGATACCGGGCAGCTTATTCTGTGGAAGAACAGATTTTTGAGACAAGAGAACAGCTTCTGAAGCTCTTTCACTTTACTTCCGGAAAGGGTAAGAATGTTATTTTTACAGAAAATATCACTGCCAGTCTGAATGTTCTTCTGAAAGGACTTCTGAAACCCGGCGATCATGTACTTGTAACTGCCATGGAGCATAATGCAGTGATGCGTCCCCTTGTACAGCTGGAGAAACATGGAATTTCTTTTGACAGGATCCCATGCGCTTCTGACGGCAGTCTTCTGCTTGATAAAGCGACCGCACTCCTTCGTCCTGAGACTAAGCTTGTGGTCTGTCTTCATGCTTCTAATGTATGCGGAACTGTCATGCCAGCACAGGAAATCGGAGATTTCTGCAAAGAACATGGGCTTCTTTTTATTCTGGACACTGCACAGACGGCAGGAACCATTAACATTGATATGGAGAAATGTCACATAGACGCACTGGCATTTACAGGTCACAAGGGACTCAGAGGGCCACAGGGAACAGGTGGCTTTCTGATCCGCAATAAACTGGCAGCGCAGATTGAGCCTCTTATCAGCGGTGGAACAGGAAGCGCCTCTCATTCTGAAGAAGTACCGGCATTTCTTCCTGATCGTTTCGAGCCCGGAACTCCCAATATACCTGGGATTCTGGGACTTCATGCCGCACTCTGTGATCTGGAGAAACAGTCCATGGAAGAAATCCGCCAACATGAATTAATGCTGACACAATACTTTATAGATGGTATCCTGAATCTGGATCCTGAAGAAAAATTTCTGCGTATTATCGGTAAAAAAAATATTGAAAACCGTTGTGCAGTTGTATCCGTCCAGACCTTACATATGGACATGGCTCAGGCCGCCTTTGAGCTGGACAGTACTTATGGAATTATGACAAGAGTCGGCCTTCACTGTGCACCAAACGCACATAAAACTCTTGGAACATACCCGGAGGGTACTCTCCGTTTTTCTTTCGGACCTGAGAATACAAAGCAGGAACTGGATATTGCTTTAGATGCATTATCCGCATTACTATAACAATCCTAGTGTACCAACAAGTTGATTTCTTGAACAATCTTACGTCTAAATTTCTTATTTCCGCGTTGTCGTCAGTCGCCGTAGCCACCGCTAGCCTCTCTCCTCCGCCTTGAAATAAGAAAATTTATCCTGCAAGATTGTTTCAAGAATCAACTTGTCGGTACACTCGTACATCGTTTTCGTACATAAAAGGAGATTTTCACAATGGAATTTAAACAGTTAGAAGCATTCGTCGCTGTCGTGGACTACGGCAGCTTCTCAGAGGCGGCCCGCCGCCTCTATCTGACACAGCCTACGATCAGTGCGCATATACGTTCCCTGGAAGATGAACTGCATATGAAACTGATCATCCGTACTACAAAGAAAACAACAATCACAGCCAAAGGCTACCAGCTTTATGACAGTGCAGTCCGTATGCTGGAAATCAGAAATAATCTGCTTGAGAATTTTACAGGTGCCCACAAACATATGATAGATCTGGCTGCATCTACCATTCCTTCTTCTTATCTTTTGCCGGAATTGCTTGCTGCTTTCGGAAAAACGCATCCTGATGTTTATTTTCACTCCATACAGTCAGACAGTTCAGAATCCATCAGCCGGGTACTGGACGGAACTGTAGATCTGGCTCTGGTAGGCCAGAATACACGTGATGAGAGCTGCGTGTTTATTCCTTTCTGCCATGATGAGCTGGTCATTGCAACTCCTGTAACAGATCACTATCTTGCACTCAAGGACAGGGAAACACCCGCTATTTTTCATGATTTCCTGAAAGATTCTATTATTCTCAGGGAAAAAGGCTCCGGCACAAAAAAAGAAATGGACCTTTTTCTGGATCGCGCAGGCATCACAACAGGCAATCTGAATGTGATCGCCCGCATGAATGACCTGGAAAGCATCAAAAAGTCCATTGTTAATGGTCTGGGAATCTCTATTCTTTCATCACGCTCTGTCACTGACCTGCAGAGGACAAAGCAGATTCTTGTCTTTCCGCTGGAGGAATCTGCTCATAAACGCAGTTTCTATATTGTCTATAGCAAAAACAGGATTCTGAAACCCCATGTAAAGCAATTTGTGCAGTTTGCGCGAGACTATTATATGTAACTGTTATCTGCCGGCATCCAACAGTTTCACAAACTCTTCCTCCGGCATCGGTTTATAAAAATAATACCCCTGGATATAATCACAACCGTTATCTCTTAAGAACTCGACCTGCTCTTTAGTTTCAGCACCTTCCGCTATAATCTTTATATCCATAGTATGTGCCATTTCAATGATGAAGCGGATAATACTGCGTGTTTTGGTATTGGTTTCTATCTGCCGCACAAAACTCATATCAATTTTCATAATATCAAAGTTGTAATTCTGGAGCATTCCAAAGGAAGAATATCCACTTCCAAAATCATCCAGAAGCATCAGAATCCCTGCTTCTCTTAATGCCTCCAGAGTTGCACTTCTGTCTGCCTCAATGGCAGCATAGGAAGTTTCTGTAATCTCCATTCTGCTCAGACCGGACGGCATGGAAACATCTGCACATTTCTTCTCCAGCCAGTTCATGATCTTCTCATCATAGAAATCCATCCATGACAGATTAGTTGATACCGGAACTGTAATCTTATCGGACTGATAACGTTTCTTCTGAAATTCATTAACCGAATCCAGCACATACAGATCCAATTCGGAAATATGTCCGCTATCCTCCAGCGCAGGAATGAATACACCCGGTGAAATAAATCCCTTTTGCGGATGGAACCATCGGATCAGAGATTCTGCTGATGCAATCTTTCCGGTCTTTACATCCACAACAGGCTGAAAATATACTTTGAACTGTCCCTTCTCAATCCCTTCCTCCAGTTCACCTGCCAATGTCGCTTTATCTATATATGTATTCTTCATGGAAGAATCATAAATCTTATATGACTGGACAAACTCATCGGTAATATATCTCTGAGCAATCTTTGCCCTGTCGATCATTCCATTTACAGACATTTTTTTCTTTTCAAGCATAAAAATTCCACATTTGACAGACAAATGAAGTGTTTTTCCTCCCCGGGTAAGTTTCTTCTGACACATTCCGGTAAGCATATCCAGATTGAGATTCTTACGTTCTACCAGACAGATAAAATGATCCGCGTCCTCACGTGCCGACACCAGAGGCTTCAGTTCAGATTTTCGGACATCTTCGTACACTTTGCGCAGCATCATATCTCCGATTTCTGTTCCAAAAAGCTCATTGACTGCCTTGAAATTCTTAATGTCGAAAAATACAACCGCATATCCGGTTCTGTCTTCACTTTCTTTCAGAATCCGTTCCACATGACGGATAAAGCCCTGTCTGTTATATCCGCCCGTCAGAATATCCTGTTCAAATTTCTCCGTAATATCCTCAACTGTAGATACAATAATGTCAAAAAATTTATTGAGGTAAAAAAATGTATAGTTCTTTAAACATTTCTCCCCTTCCTTATTAAACTGATGAACAGAGAAAGAATATCTCTCTTTCTCCTGCAGTTCTTTCCGAATGGTATCAAGACGCACACATTTGTCATATACGGATTTCTCATCATCCGGAACAAATCTCTTCATAACTTCAGTAACATAACCGGAATAACTGATTTCTTCTGCCAGAACCATCTCCATGGCACAGATACCCGGATGATCCAGTCTCACACAGTCTCTCTGCCCATCAATAATCTCTATTCTGTCAAAATTCTTTCTGTATAGCATATGCGGAATCTGCTCTGAAAAATAGTTCTCTGTAATATCAGAAAAATAGATCAGTGCTTCCAGCCTGTCATAAGAAACGTTCCGGACCATCTCAACTGTGGTTCTGATCATCCTCAGATTGATTCCTTTTGCGGCATACACAGGACATTCCCATTGGATCATATCTTTTCCCTGTGTCAGACACTCCCTCAGATTATCTACACAAAATACCTTTCTGTACTGAGTTCTCACTTCTCTCTGCGGAATAGACTGACTGATCCGCTCAATATAAGAATCCAGTGGTTCATTTACATCGTTCAGCTCCAGTGAAGCAATCCTGCTGTTTGCCATAATACAGCTTCCATCCGAAATATTTACTGTAACTGAGGCAAACGCATCTTTTGTATGACGTATGATCTTATCCAGCTGTTTCAGATATTCATCATTGATATCCCGGATATACATCATGGCAATCTGGTCATCCGGTTTATATTCTGCACTTCTGATGACTTCCATACATACCCAGCGGTACTCCTGTTTTATCAGAGTTCTGTAGTTCAGGTAAATGCGTTCTCTGCCTTTCGCAAGTTCTCTTCTCAGATTATCTATACTGCAGAATTTCAAATATTCTTCCTGATCCTCTTCATAAATATACTTATAATCAGCCATCATTTTAAGGCTTTCAGAAAGACTTGGAAGCATGGAAACAGTACTGTCTTTTCCTCTTATAACTGTATAAGTATCTGTCGAGAGATTAATCTTGAGTATCCGGTGAAAAATAGATGATAACATTTTCATCGCATCCTGCAGGTCTCCCGTCATCTTATCATGCAGCGCAATCGTACCCTCAACACGATGAAAGACCGTCATTGCATCAAAGGGACGTGTGAAGTAATCACTTGCTCCCAGCCCATAAACCCGACGGATGCTATCTTCGGAAGTCTCTGATGAAATACAGATAACAGGCAGCATATCCAGCCATTGCTTTTCCTTCATAACAGCAAGTACCTGATAACCATCCATTACCGGCATGATCAGGTCAAGGAGCACCAGTTTAAAATCCTTATGGCATCTTTCAAGGATTTCAACAGCCTGCTTTCCATTTTCAGCTTCACAGATATCATAGTTATCTTCCAGCATACAGGCAAGGATCTCTCTGTTTAATTGTGAATCATCAACGATCAATATCTTTGGCTTACTCATATAATGTATGCCCTTTCTTCTGTTATTATGGCTGTGTGAAAATTTAACCGGACAGATGCCAAAAACAGCTGCTCGGTTATGCATAATTTAAGTATATCATTCAAAGAATAAAAGTCAATAATTGGAATATACCATTTCATTGCTATTCACTGGTAATATCCCGCGAGGTGTTTTTTGTGAGCAAAGGTCACAGAAAACCCGAGACATACCACGCGAATTTTTGCGATCAGCATAAATTCTGTGCATCGCGAAGCGTGTTACTGAGAACGGAGTGAACAGTAACTTTTCATACACTGCCAGTATATGATTCCCCTTTTTCTCTTTACAAAGATTCACTTTGCGATATATAGTACATATATAATGTCAGGTTAAGAATGTTTTAGCACTGACATCATATCCACGAATTTTAAGGAAGTTATTGCCGGATACAGTAACTTAAAGGGGAAATTATGACTAAGAAACTAAGCACAAATGATATCTTTGCCAAAATTGAAAAAGGAGAACCGGTAGATGTAAAAGAAGTAGAATTTGTTTCTCCTGATACAATGAGGGATAAACTATATGCCAAGATCACAGAAATGCCTTCCAGCATTAATCATTTTGCAGATCTGTGTGGTATTTATCCTTCCCATCTTCATGAATTTCTGAAAGGAACCAAGAATCTCGGACGGGACAAACTGATCATCGTCTGTATCGTTCTGAAATTAAATCTCAGGGAAACCAGAGAAGTATTAAAATGTACACTGCAATCTGACTTTTATCCAAAAAACCAGAGAGATTTTATTATCATGTCAGGTATTAAAGCACATAGAAGTGTAGATGACATCAATGAACTTCTCATGAACAATGGACTTTCTATCTTATCCTGATTTACTGCTCATCTTATTCCTGTAGTAACGTTACTGTTCACACATCACTATTCCGCGAGGTGTTTTGGCATGAATATGCCAAAATCCCGAGACATACAAGCCAAAATTCCATTGCCGCAGGCAATCTGGAATGAATTTTGGCTACGTTACTGTGAACGGAGTGAACAGTAAC
>ENA-OPZZ01002026-OPZZ01002026.1-human-gut-metagenome-genome-assembly--contig:-NODE-2026-length-10920-cov-1.850737_pt1 | contig 10920 bp, 10 predicted proteins | sample MGYA00242487_ERZ504511 | MGnify/ENA primary metagenome ERZ504511 (study PRJEB26092, sample SAMD00036241) | human gut metagenome | host: Homo sapiens | study: EMG produced TPA metagenomics assembly of... | reverse complement strand
TATGTCCAAGATCGCAAAAGAATTCTTCCGCAGAAATCGTATCAAATCGAATACCGGAGTGGACGTTCCGGTTGTTGCAGTCGGAAAACTGGGGTATCCGGATATCGCAGAAAAAGCGATCCGGGATTTAGGTTCGACAACAACAACGAGATATATGTCGAATTGTGTGACACAATATATGCAATTCTATCCCACAAGGAGATGATTCCCGAGGTGCCTGTAGACAGTACGCCGGCGCCTAAAAAGATAGTGCATGAGTATAAGGAGCCAATACCGGAGCCGTTTGAGAAGAGGCGTATCAATGAGGTGAGGGCAGCGGAATCAAGGAGTGTGTACGGACAGAGCGTGACGTCAACAGTAAAAAATTACTCAGCAACAGAACCTGCTGCAAAAGCGCCTGAGACTTCCACCGCGTATGAACCTGCACAGGTTGTCACCGGCACCCAGCAGACACTCGGCGATTACGACAAGGTTTTTCTTACAGAAAGCTCAAAGAAGCAGTTTTCCATCATAGGCCAGCTCTTTAAGACATACTGGTTAATAGAGTTTGAGGACAAGCTGTACATCATAGACCAGCATGCAGCTCATGAGAGAGTTCTGTATGAACAGACGATGGCAAGACTTGCCAATAAGGATTTTACATCACAGCGCATAAGCCCTCCGATTGATCATGACACTTGATGCCAGGGAATGTGAGATGCTTGAGAAATACAGGCCGCAGATAGAACAGTTTGGCTATGAGGTGGAGCATTTTGGCGGCAAGGAATACATGATCAGTGCAATTCCGGATAATTTGTTTAACATAGATATGAAGGATCTGTTTATAGAGATGCTCGATGATTTTTCCAATGCGACAGGCAGGCAGACTCCTGATATCATCACGGAAAAGGTCGCATCCATGTCGTGCAAGGCAGCAGTCAAGGGCAATGACAAGCTTACTCTTCCTGAGATAAATAAGCTGATAGATGAGCTTTTGTCACTCGACAATCCTTACAACTGCCCACACGGCAGACCAACCATCATCTCTATGAGCAAATATGAGATAGAAAAGAAATTCAAACGTATCGTATGACAACATACACATTTGGACTGAGGTGCAATATGACACAAAAACCGATGATCGTCCTGACAGGACCGACAGCAGTAGGAAAGACAGCTCTATCGATTGAGCTTGCAAAAAAATAAATGGTGCTATAATATCCGCGGATTCCATGCAGGTATACAAATACATGGATAGTAGGCTCTGCGAAGGTTACAGTCGATGAGATGGACGGCATAAAGCACTATCTGATAGATGAACTTGAGCCCTCTGACGAGTTCAATGTATTTATCTTTAAGGATATGGCCAAAAAAATGCACTTAATGAAATATACGAAGCAGGAAAGATACCGATAGTTGTCGGTGGCACCGGCTTTTATATACAGGCGCTTTTGTATGACATTGATTTCACAAAGCAGGATGTGGATGAGGAATACAGAAAGAGCCTTTACGACTTTGCTAACGAGCACGGAAACCATGCACTGCATGAAAAGCTTAAGGATATCGACCCTGCATCCTACGAGAGCATCCATGAGAATAACGTAAAGCGCGTCATCAGGGCAATTGAATACTATCACACCTGCCATGAACCGATTTCAAAGCACAATGAGACTGAAAGAGCCAAGCAGTCTCCATACAGTTTTGCCTATTTTGTACTGGATGATGTAAGACCAAGGCTTTATGAGCGGATAGATAAGAGAGTTGATATCATGGTTTCAAACGGACTTGTCAATGAGGTGAAAAAGCTAAAGGCAATGGGCTGTACAAGCGATATGGTATCCATGAAGGGTATAGGATATAAGGAAATCCTTGCATATCTTGATGGAGAATATTCACTTGATGAGGCTGTGGACAAGGTAAAGCTTGAGTCAAGGCGTTTTGCAAAGAGACAGCTAACCTGGTTTAGGAGAGAAAAAGATACCATATGGATAGAAAAAAATGAATATTCATATGATGATAATAAAATATTAAATAAAATACAAGAAATTTTAGCAGAAAAGAGGATTATAATTTGTTAGATACCAATGAAGCCATTTACAGGCAGTATGAGACACTTGGAATATCAAAGGAGGTTTTGGATTTCGGAACCTCTGTAGAAAAGGAACTTAAGGAGCGTTTTGACAAAATAGACACAAATGCTGAGTATAATCAGCTTAAGGTCATAGCCGCCATGCAGAAAAACAAGGTGAGCGCAGAATGCTTCCAGGCATCAAGCGGCTACGGCTACAATGACCTCGGAAGGGATACACTTGAGAAAGTGTATGCAGACTGTTTTGGCGCAGAAGATGCACTTGTAAGGCCTCAGATTACCTGCGGTACACATGCACTTGCACTTGCACTCATGTCAAACCTGCGTCCGGGCGATGAGCTTTTAAGCCCTGTCGGAAAGCCTTACGATACACTTGAAGAGGTAATAGGCATACGCCCTTCAAAGGGCTCACTTGCTGAGTACGGCATCACATATGCGCAGGTTGATTTACTGCCTGACGGTGAGTTTGACTATGACGGAATAAAGAAAGCCTCAATGAAAAAACGAAGCTTGTCACCATCCAGCGCTCTAAGGGCTATGCTACAAGACCTACAACTTTCGGTCAAAAGAATAGGCGAGCTCATTGCCTTTGTAAAGAGCATAAAGCCTGATGTGATCTGTATGGTCGATAACTGCTACGGTGAGTTTGTCGAGGATACAGAGCCTATCCAGGTTGGAGCAGACATGATGGTTGGCTCACTGATCAAAAATCCGGGAGGCGGACTTGCACCAATCGGAGGCTATATTGTCGGCAAAAAGGAATGTGTTGAAAATGCCGCATACCGTCTCACATCTCCGGGACTTGGCAAGGAGGTTGGAGCCTCACTCGGAGTCATCCAGTCATTTTATCAGGGCTTTTTCCTTGCACCGACTGTCGTAAGCGGAGCATTAAAGGGAGCATCTTTGCTGCAAAAATCTATGAAAAAGCTTGGTTTTAAGGTAGTCCCTGATGGTACTGAAAGCCGCCACGATATCATACAGGCTGTAGAGTTTAATAACCGCGATGCCATGATAGCCTTCTGCGAGGGCATTCAGGCAGCAGCACCTGTAGACAGTTATGTGACCCCTGAGCCATGGGCTATGCCGGGCTATGACAGTGATGTCATCATGGCAGCAGGCGCATTTGTTCAGGGATCATCCATTGAGCTTTCTGCCGATGGTCCTGTGAAGCCACCATATGCGGTTTATTTCCAGGGAGGACTCACATGGTACCATGCAAAGCTTGGAATTTTGATGTCTTTACAAAAACTTTATGAGAGAAATCTTGTTAAGCTTGATTAGGTGTGCTACAATTAACTGAAAACTTTGCTTAAATCCGTTGTCAATCGCCTGGGAGAAGCGAAAGGGATTAATGCATAATAACAAAACAATTAAAAATCTGCCGGCTTCAGAGCGACCATATGAGAAATTTTTATCGCTTGGAGCATCAGGCCTGTCAGACGCTGATTTACTTGCCATCATTATAAAGACCGGCACAAGAGACAAGACTGTGATTGATATTGCGCAGGACATACTTTCCGGCAGGCATGGCAATCTGCTCAATCTCTATGAGATGTCCTATGAGGAGCTTCTTAGTATTCCCGGGATAGGGCAGATAAAAGCTATACAGCTTAAGGCGATAGCAGAGCTGTCGCTTCGCATAGCAAAGACCAAAAAGGTTCAAAGCATCAGAATGAATAATCCTCAGACAATAGCTGACTACTATATGGAGCAGATGAGGCATCTCACAAATGAAGTCGTCATTTGTGCCTATTTTGATGTGAAAAGCAGATTCTTAGGAGACAAGTTCATATCCAAGGGTTCACTAAGCTCATCTGTAGTGGACATAGGCTCCATCATCAGGACCGCCTTGGACAAAAATGCATCAAAACTTGTTTTATTGCACAATCATCCAAGCGGAGATTGTACTCCCAGCAGAAATGATATTGCTGTCACAGACAGATTAATTGAGGGCTCAGGGATTTTTTCCATAGAGCTTTGTGACCATATCATAATCGGAGATAACGAATATTATAGCTTCTATGAAAATAAACTTATATAAACAGAAGACGAGGTAGAATTATTATGAGCAACAACGTTTACGGAATTGATCTGGGAACAAACAATTTCAAGGTATACTCAAAGGCTACAGGCAAGACAATGCTTGAGAAAAACACAATAGCCGTAATAGACAAAAATCAGATATATGCATATGGAGACAGCGCATATGCCATGTATGAAAAGGCACCTGAGACAATCAACGTCATATTTCCTGTTGTAGAGGGAGTTATTGCTGACTATAATCTGCTTCAGACTATGATTTTTGACTTTTTGGAGCACAAGACAAAGGCACGTATCAAAAATGCTGAGTTCATCATCGCTGTGCCGACAGATATCACAGATGTAGAGAAAAGAGCATTCTACGAGCTCTTCTATAAGAGCAAATCAAAGCCTAAAAAGGTCATGCTCTGTGAGAAGCCTATCGCTGATGCTGTAGGTCTTGGAATAGATGTAAACGAGCCAACCGGTGTCATGATAGTAGATATGGGCGCTGACACAACAGAGACATCCGTTATTTCACTCGGTGGCCTGGTGCTTAGTGACCTGCTTCATTTCGGTGGCAACAGACTTGACGAGTCAATTATCTCCTTTGTACGAAAGGAGTTCAATCTTGTAATCGGACAAAAGACTGCAAAGCTGTTGAAGGAGACCATAGGTTCTGCACTTCCGGGAAGAGAGGACAGTATGGTCATAGTGGGATGTGATGTGGTAAGCGGCCTGCCTATTGAGATGGAAATTGGATCAAAGGTCGTTTACGAGGCTATGAAGTCAAACCTTGAGTCTATATGCACATCAATAAAATGATTCTTGAGAAGACTCCGCCATGAGCTTGCAAAGGATATCATCCATTCAGGCATTTATATCACAGGAGGCGGCTCACAGCTTACAGGACTTGACCAGCTCTTTGAACAGATTACAGGTATAAAGGTCATCTGCTCAGAATGTCCTGAGGAGAGTGCAGTACGCGGACTCGTACAAATAGTTTCTGATTCAAAATATAAGAGACTTCCGTTCAGCATCAAAAAATAATAACCGAGGTTAACATGAGTAAGAATTTTCGCAATCGAAAGAGAAAGCACAATAAAAAGCTGCCTGCAAGATACACACTGTTGATTATGACAACAGTCTGCTTTGTGACCATGCTGTTAAGCCTTACCTTAAATATCTCCGGTGGTCCTTTAAAGACTGCTGCCGGATATGTATTCATCCCAATGCAGAAAGGTATAAACAGCTTTGGAATCCACATTTCAGATAAGGTTACAGAAATACGCACATTAAAAAATGTCAAGGCTGAGAATAAAAAGCTCAAGGCCGAGGTAGAAGAGCTTACAACACAGCTCACAACCAACAAACTTGAACAGTATGAGCTTGACAATTACAGACAGCTTCTGGATTTGGATGCCAAATATCCATCATATCCCAAGGTCGCTGCCAGTGTCATAGCAAAGGACAGCGGAAACTGGTTTTCTACCTTTACTATCGACAAAGGAAAAAGGACGGAGTGGACGTAGGCATGAATGTGCTTGCGGGAAGCGGACTTGTAGGTATTGTTACCGATGCTGGCGATAATTTTGCCAAGGTACGCTGTATCATAGATGATGCCAGCAAGGTCAGTGGCATGGTTTCCACCACGGAGGACAACCTCACCGTCAGTGGCAATATAAAAACCATGAACGATGACAAGGTAATTACCTTTACGGAGTTAAAGGATGACGACAACAAGGTAAAAGAGGGCGATCCTGTAGTTACCTCATACGTGTCAGACCGTTACCAGCAGGGCATACTGATTGGCTATGTAACAAAAATCGAAAATAATTCCAACAATCTGACAAAATCCGGCACTATCACACCGGTTGTAGATTTTGAGCATATCGAAAATGTCATGGTCATAACACAGCTTAAGCAGACCGGTGACACTAAGACAGCTGACGACACCGAAAGTACAGAAACAGCCGGTGACAGCCAGACTGAAAATTCAACTGAAAATAAGTAAGGAGCAGCATGAGACGTAGAATTGTTTTATTTATAATAATAACTTTATGCTTTTTATTGCAGACCACGCTGTTTAAGACTCTTTCCTTTGCCAATATCTCACCAAACCTGTTGATTATAGCCGTATCATCCTTTGGCTTTATGCGTGGCAAAAAGGAAGGACTGTGGGTAGGCTTCTTTTGTGGCCTGCTTATTGACATATTTTGCGGAAATTATATAGGACTGTATGCTTTAATATATATGTATATCGGTTTTATCAATGGATTATTCCAGAAAAGATTCTATCCTGACGATATAAAGCTTCCTATGCTTCTGATAGGAGGCAGCGATTTGTTTTACAATCTGGTAGTATACTTTTTCATGTTTTTACTGCGTGGCAGATTTAGCTTTTTGTACTATCTGAAGTCAATTATCATACCTGAATTTGTATACACAATGGTTATCAGTATACTTTTGTATCTGGTATTTCTTAAGTTAAACCAGAAGCTGGAAGCACACGAGAAAAGGAGAGCAAAGAAATTTGATTTATGATATAAAAGATTTTCTGAAGAAATTTTTCAGCTCAAGGCTTTTTGTATTGGCAGCAGTAATTATTTTCATGTTTGCCCTGCTTGCCGAAAGAGTCTTTACCCTTCAGATTATTAAAGGTGCAGATTATCAGAAAAACTTCATAATGCTGATTAAAAAGCCGCTTTCCATAGAGGCATCAAGAGGCAATATATACGATGTAAATGGTGAGCTGCTTGCTTACAATCAGCTTGCATATTCTGTAGTCATCTCAGACAACGGCAGCTATTCATCTACGAAGGAGCACAATCGTCTTTTAAACAAAGAGCTTAATGAAATTATCAATGTGATAAAAAATAATGGTGGCTCCATATACAATGATTTTCCGGTTGTTTTAAACGATGATGGTACATACAGCTTTACATTCACATCTGAAACCTCAAAAAAGAGATTTCTGTCAGATGTGTTCGGAAAGAAATATGATAAGCTCGAATACAATAAAGCGCTTGGATTTGACGAGGCAAATGCCAGCGCCCAGAATATTATTGATTTTCTAAGCTCTGACCAGAATGAATGCTTTGATATAAGCAGCAAGTATGATACGCAGGCCACTTATGATATTGTAGTGATGAGATATGCCATAAAACAGAACCGATTCACTAAATACAAAACCACTACTATTGCAAAGGATGTAAATGATTCGATAGTAGCATATGTCAATGAGCATTCAGATACTCTTACCGGCATATCAGTTGAAGAGGATACCATCCGCAAGTACAACTATCCTGAATATATTTCATCGCTCATAGGATACACAGGCAAGATATCTACCGACGAGTATAATGAGCTGTCAAAGGATGATGACTCATATACACAAAATGATATGGTAGGTAAGTCAGGCTTGGAGCAGTACTATGAGAGCTATCTGCGAGGCAAAAACGGTGAAAAACAGGTCTATGTAAACAATGTCGGTAAGATAAACGAGGTAATAAGTCAGGAGAATCCTGTTTCCGGAAATGATGTCTACTTAAGTATTGACATCAAACTGCAGGAGGCCACATACAAGCTGTTAGAGCAGGAGATAGCCGGAATTGTTTACTCCAAAATAAAATCCGGTGAAATACCTATAACTGATGTTTACTTTGCACTGATCAACAACAACGTAGTTGACCTGACACATTTCAATGCATCAGATGCATCAGCAACTGAGCAGGCTATATACAATTCCTTCAGCGGTCAGCTGCAGGATGCATTATCCACTATTGACGGAGAGCTTGAAAGTGGTACTTCAGGCACTGCTTCCATGTCGGAGCAGACACTTGATTATTTTACATGTGTTATGTCAGTGCTAAACGATGATGGACTGCTGTTGAACAAACAGATAGATACCTCTGATTCCACATATGCCTCATGGAAGGCTGGCACACTCTCACCGCGTGATTATCTCAAATACTGCATTTCAAAGCAGTGGATAGATATCACAAAGCTTGATGTGGACCAGAAGTATGCTGATTCAAGCGAGATTTACACAGCACTCTGCTCGTATATCAGGGATGCCATGACTGACAATAAAGACTTTGCCAAAATTATATACAAATATATGGTAAATTCCGGGGCGGTCACTGGACAGCAGCTGTGCCTTCTGCTTTTTGACCAGGGTGTACTCGATTATGACGATGCAACAGTAAGCAACATTGCCAATGGCTCCATCAGTCCATATGCATTTCTTATGGACAAAATAAACAATATAGAGATAACACCTGCACAGCTTGCCCTTGACCCATGTACAGGCTCCTGTGTAATAACTGATGTAAAGACAGGACAGCTAAAGGCTTTAGTCAGCTATCCGGGCTATGACAATAACAAGCTTGCAAACACTGTAGATGCTGATTACTACCAGTCTCTCAGAGAGGACAAGTCTAATCCACTATGGAATTATGCAACCCAGGAGCAGACTGCACCGGGATCTACCTTCAAGATGGTATCAAGCACCGCAGGTCTTGCCGAGGGAGTCATTGATACCTCGTCAAAGATTAATTGTACCGGAATATTTACAGAAATCAGCAATCAGCCAAAATGCTGGATTTATCCCGGAGCGCATGGTATGGACAATGTATCTGAAGCTTTAAGGGATTCATGTAACGTATTCTTCTACACAACAGGCTTCAGGCTTGCAAGCAAGGACACCGGTTCATATGACGATGAAAACGGTATGAAATACATACAAAAATATGCATCTATATACGGACTGGACCAGAAATCAGGTGTTGAGATAGTAGAAAAAACGCCGTCCATTGCCACACAGTATCCTGTTATGGCAGCTATCGGACAGAGTAATAACAACTTTACGACTATTTCTCTTTCAAGATATGTGACAGCAGTTGCTTCCGGAAAGCTTTATGACTATAAGCTGATGAACAAAATTGTGGATGCAGACGGCAAAACAGTCAAACAGTATGATTCAAAATCAACCGATATATCAGGCACACTCACTCAAAGCCAGTGGGATGCCATCCATCAGGGAATGCGTATGGTGGTCGAAGACCTGCACGATGTATTTGGCGGCTTTACAGGTGTTGAGGTGTCCGGTAAGACAGGAACAGCACAGCAGGTTGAGACAAGACCAAACCATGCACTGTTTGTAGGATACGCTCCATCAAGCGATCCTGAAATTACAATAGCTACACGTATATCATATGGATACAGCTCACACAATGCTGCAGCTGCATCCAGAAATATAATTTCATATTATTATAATCTGGAGTCACTTGACGATTTACTCGCAGTCAAGGCTGAGGGTGTAAACGCATCAGGCTCAAGTGCCAGAACAGACTAGGAGGTTTATTTTTGTGAGTGAAGCAATAGTTTTCACTTCAGGAAAAGGCGGTGTTGGAAAAACTACGGTTATTTCCAACATCGGAGTTGAACTTTCACAGTTAGATAAAAAAGTCATCATGCTCGATACAGACATGGGGGCTTCGCAATCTGGACCTGGTAATGGGAATAGAGGACAAGGTCAATTACAATATCCTCGACATCTTAAACCGCTCATGCCGTATCAGACAGGCAATCATACGCAATAAAAAGTATCCCAATCTATATGTAATTCCTGCAGCACCTTCCATGGATACGTTATGCAGCTATGAGGCACGCTTCAAGATACTTATAGAGGAGCTTAAAGCAAGCTTTGATTATTGTCTGATAGATTCCCCAGCGGGCATCGACAGCGGCTTTTGGTTTTCCGTCGCACCTGCAGACCGCGCGATAGTAGTTACCACACCGCATGTATCTGCCATACATGATGCAAGGCGATGCATAAGCCTGCTCGACAGTGTACATCTTGATGATATATCAGTCATTGTTAATGCATATGATAAGCATATGGTAAGAAGACATCAGATGATATCCGATAATGATATTACAGCACTTCTTTCAACCAGGATTATTGGCACTATTCCATATGACAAAAGTGTTATCATTTGCCAGAACAGAGGAATACCTGTCCGTGAGGCCAAAAGCAGGCTTGGTCCTGTATTTGCCCGAATATCCGGTCAGATAATCCATTCCTCTGACGATATGAGAGGTGCCGCTGTATGATGCATAAATTTTTCCAAAACAGGAGAATACGCCAAGAAAAGGCTTAAAATAGCACTTGCAGAAGATAGGAGCACAATATCTGCTTCTGACAATATGGCACAGATTAAAAAAGAAATAAAAAGCGTGATACAAAGACATATGAATATAAACGATGATGCTTACGAGGTCCGGATTATCATGCGCGACAAAAAATCAATTAATAACCTTTAATAAATACCTTTTGACCATCATATCATTAGTATTAGAATTAAGATTACAGAGATAACAGATAGGAAGTAACAAAATGCTCAAACAGTACAGACTAAAGAATTATCACTTTCAATTAGTAGTATACATAATAGCTTTGTCAATTATAGGCATCCTGCTGATAGGCAGTGCCAAGCACTCCGTACAAAGCAAGCAGATAATAGGCTTTGTAATGGGACTGACTATTATGATAGTGCTTTCCCTTATAGATTACTCATTTCTGCTCAAATTCGTGTGGATATACTATGCCGTAATGATTTTGCTGCTGTTACTTGTTCTATTTGCAGGTGATGATGCAAAGGGTGCACAGCGCTGGTTTAAAATCGCAGGTATCAGATTCCAACCGTCAGAGATTGCGAAAATTATACTTATTTTGTTTTTTGCTTATTTCTTTTCCAGGTTTGAGGATAGTATAAATACAGTAAGAACTCTTGCATTATCTGCAATTTTTGCCGGTATACCTTTATTTC